>Ga0100377_1002728_pt1 | contig 14604 bp, 20 predicted proteins | sample CryGeymeta201501_FD_83664 | JGI IMG/M metagenome (GOLD analysis project Ga0100377, IMG submission 83664) | Groundwater microbial communities from Crystal Geyser aquifers in Utah, USA - Crystal Geyser metaG 2015-01 | ecosystem: Environmental > Aquatic > Deep subsurface > Groundwater | place: USA... | reverse complement strand
CCCGTCAATCCTGGCTGGAAAGGATGCAGTAAAAGAAGCAGTAAAAATTAGCAATCGTTTTATGATGGAAACCGACTACATGGATGACATTAAAAGACCTGGCGCTGTTCTTGGACCTAAAACCGTTCCAAGGGTAACAAAACTTTTTCTTGAAAAAAATATTTTCACCCAGGAAGATGTTATCAAAATTCATAAGGAGAATCCTGAAAGGGTTTACCAGGTAGAGATTGAATAATCAACCCACTGTCTTTACGATATCTTTTTATTAACATATATCATTGCAATATTCCATGGACTTTACTGTTGAAACGATGATAGGCATCTGGGAAAGAATCCTTCAGCATTACAAAGGGGACATTGCTGATGTTGAGCGCGATTACCCTGAGAAAAAAAGCATACTTGTGGATTATAATGTAATTGCCTCTGAGAATTCTGATTTTGCTGAGTCCTTACTCGTTCAACCTAACAATACAATATATGCAGGTGAAAAAGCGTTGAAGGAAATCACAGGTTTTGATATCAATATTAGGATAATGAATCTGCCAAAGGGTGTTTCAAGAATAGGCATAAGGGACCTCAGGTCCGAGCATCTTGGAAAGTTTATAGCGGCAGAAGGGCTTGTCAGGAAGGCAACTGAGGTGCGTCCCAAACTTAAAGAGGCTGCATACCAGTGTGTCAGATGCGGAGCAGTCATAAAGGTTTCACAGGAAGACATGGTGGCAAAGGAGCCTCTTGAATGCTACAAGGATCAGGGTGGATGCGGTAAAAGCATTGCGTCAACGCGCTTCAAACTCCTTACAATGATTTCTGAGTCAAAGGAATGTTCAGTGTTTACTGACACGCAGAAACTTGAGATTCAGGAAAGCCCTGAAGGGCTGAGGGGGGGTGCGCAGCCTCAGAGACTGGTTGCGTATGCTGAGGATGACATTACAGGAAAAATCTCGCCGGGTGACAGGGTTATACTGAATGGCGTACTGAGAAGCATGCAGAGAAGGGACAGGGGAGTAAAATCAACAGTTTTTGATATTTTTCTTGATGTGAATTCTATCGAGATTGAGGAGCATGAATTTGAGGAAATATCTATCACACCGGAGGATGAAGAGGAAATCATTAAACTTAGTCAGGATAAAGGAGTCTGTCAGAAAATTATTTCGTCTATCGCGCCAACCATACATGGTATGAATGTAGAAAAGGAGGCGTTAGCACTGCAGCTGTTTGGAGGTGTGCCGAAAACCATGCCTGATTCCACAAAAGTGAGGGGGGATATACATGTTCTTCTGGTTGGGGACCCTGGTACCGCAAAATGTGTGTCTGGTGATACAGAGGTTCTTCTGGCAGATGGTTCATTAAAGCCTATCCAAAGTGTTGTTGAAGGTGTTACAAACAAAAAAATTAGTGGGATAGTTGATGATGGTATTTATTCAGAAACAAACCATGATATACTCTCTTTGAATTCAACAGCTAAAAACATACCTGCTAAGGTAAACATTGTCTGGAAAAGAACAGCACCTGAAAAAATGTACAAAATAAAAACAGTTTCAGGCAAGGAAATCAAGGTAACACCAACACACCCGTTTTTTGTTTGCAATGGCTTTATAACATGTAAAAAAGCAAAAGAACTAAGAAAAGGGGAATTTATAGCAACACCCAGAAAGTTGGATATATTTGGCAGAGCACAGCCAGTAAACATTCCATACACAAAGTCAGCTTCAAATAATGCTGTTAGATTGAAACTGCCAAAAAAGACCACCCCCTGGTTCTGGAGATTTATTGGTTTATTCATAGGTGAAGGGTATCTTGAGATTAAACCCTATGAAGGATATATTAGTTCAACAGCGTTTTTCACAAACAATGACCCGAAACTCCTAAATGATTTTTATTCTTCATCAAAGAAACTCGGGCTTAACCCAAAAATGAGAAACTCACATAAAGGCAAAATAGCAAAAGTTATTTTTGTTCCAAGCATAGAGTTTGGAACATTTTTAGTTAATTTAGGCGCAAGCGGGCTGTCAAAACATAAGTATGTTCCAGAACTTTTGTTTAAATGCTCAGAAAAAGAAATTAAAGCATTTCTTTCTGCATTATTTGATTGTGAAGGAACAGTCTCCTTGAAATCAAGAAAGATTAAAATTACAAGCGCATCCAAAAGACTGATGAAACAGGTCCAGCATCTGTTACTAAGATTTGGTGTGCATTCCCAGCTGCATAGTAAGTTTGGAAGAGCGACAAACTCTATGCACAAAGGCGATGTATACCATGACTTATACATCATGGGTGAAGATGTTGTTACATTTGAAAATGAAATTGGTTTCTCTCTACCAGCAAAAAAATCAAGGTTGAACAAATTAACATCTTCCAAAAAAATGTTTAATACAAACAAGGATGTAATCCCAATAAATTCTATGATGTTGCGAAAACTAAGGAATGATTTATGTCTTAGCCAATCTGAATGCGGTGTTCCAAGGTCATCATATCAACATTATGAAAAAGGGGATAGGAAACCATCCAGAAGTGCATTAAAGAAAATTGTAAAACCGTTTGAAAAAAGATATTTATCATTGAAAAATATTGACATCCTCCATAGGTTTTCCATCTTAAAAACACTTGCAGATTCTGACATATTCTGGGACAGGGTAGAAAAAACCGAAAAAGTTGATTCTGATGATTTTGTGTATGATTTGCAGGTGCCAGAGCATCATAATTTTATTGCAAATGATATTTATGTACACAACTCGCAGCTTTTACGTTATATAACCCAGATTTCACCAAGAGGTATTTATGCATCAGGAAAGGCGGCATCAGCAGCGGGTCTTACTGCAGCTGCTGTGCGCGATGAGTTTGGTGAGGGCAGATGGACGCTTGAGGCAGGCGCGCTTGTACTTGCAGATAAAGGAATAGCAGCGATTGATGAGTTGGATAAAATGTCAACTCAGGACAGAAGCGCTATGCATGAGGCGATGGAGCAGCAGTGTATTTCTGTTGCAAAGGCTGGAATTACTGCAACACTGCATTCAAGATGCGCATTACTTGGGGCAGCAAACCCCAAGTTCGGACGTTTTGACACATACACACCAATTTCTGAGCAGATAGACATGCCTCCTGCACTGCTTTCACGTTTTGACCTTATCTTTTCTATTGAGGATAAACCTGAAACAAAAAAGGATACTGAGATGGCTGAGCATATACTCAGACTGCATTATGCAGGGGAAATCGGAATGCATAGGCAGAGGAAAGAAAACGGAAAATATTCTGCCGAGGATGAAGAAATAGCAATGAAATGTGTGGAACCTGAAATCATCCCTGTTGTTCTGCGGAAATACATAGCATACTCAAAGAGGCATGTTTTCCCTGTGATAACAAAGGAGGCGGAAACAGCGCTTAAGGATTATTACTTAAATCTGAGACGGCAGGGTGAAGAGGAAAATGCACCAGTGCCTATAACACCGCGTCAGCTTGAGGCTTTTGTACGTCTTTCAGAAGCAAGTGCAAAGATGAGACTGAATAATGAGATTACAAGAGAGGATGCTGACAGGGCTATAAGGATAATGGACTACTGCATGAGGAGGGTGTACTATGACTATGAAGCCGGCAAGTTTGATGTTGATGTTGTTGCAACAGGCATGACGCATTCTCAAAGGGAGAGGAGTATAACAATCCTTGACATTATAAAAGAACTCTCGTCCAAGAGCCATGATGGCGGAGTGGATTATGCTGAGATAGAAGAGAGGGCAATAAATGAGAAAATACCTGATAAAAAGGTTGAGGCAACTGTTGAAAAACTTAAAACGGAAGGAAGAATATATCAAAGGCCGAATGGTAAATACTATCCGGTGTGATTCATGATATCTCTAAAAGTATACTGTAAAGGGGAAAACGTGCTTGTTGCAGCATGCGATTCTGAGCTCATTGGAAAAAAATTTAGTGAAGGAAAACTATGTCTGGAGATCAGCAGTTTTTATGATGGAAAAAAGGTAAGTGAAAAAATCTTTCTTGAGCATATGGCAAATGCCACATCAGCAAACCTTGTTGGTGAAAAAACAATCAACACTGCAGTAAAGGCAGGTTTTATCAGCAAAGAAAATGTTATTAAAATCCAGAGAATACCGTATGCCATTATGGTAAGGGTCTAACATGTTCTGTGTTGAATGCGGAAGAGAAGGAAAACTGTATAAGAGTTTATGTGAGAACTGTTTCAGAAAGAAAACAGTGTTAGCAAAACTGCCAACAACTATCGATGCTGTCAGATGTGTATCCTGTGGTTCCCTGTTTCTGGACAAAAAATGGGCAGAGTCAAAGGACATAATCAAAGATGCTGTCTCATTTTCTGTTAAATATCATAAGGATGCAGAGGACTGTGATATTGGTGTCAAATCAGTGTATAAGGATGAAAGAAATGCTGATGTTAGGGTTAAAGTGAAAGGCGTGATTCTTGGACTCAATTTTAATGAGGAGTATGCTTCAGAAGTAAAAATAAAGAATGCTGTCTGCTCAAAATGCTCTAAAATGTTTGGGAAGTACCATGAGGCAATAGTTCAGGTCAGGGCCGCGGACAGAAAATTAGATGAGGAGGAAATCAACACCGTGTTGAGTGTTGCAGAGCAGATAGTTAAAGCATGTGCTACATTCATATCAAACTATGAGAAAATGCACGGAGGAATCGATTTATACATAGGAAGCATGAGTGCAGGCAGGAGGATAGCAAAAACAATCTCAGATAAATATCATGCAAATTATTCAGAGTCACCAAAACTTGTTGGAAAGAAAAACGGAAAGGATGTTTACAGGGTGACATTTGCTGTTAGGATCCCAAAATATAGAGTTGATGATTTTGTTTATGTGGATAAAAGGGTTTTTATTATAAAAAGAACATCAAAATCAAGGATAGCTGCAGTCGATTTAGAAAATCATGTTATGGCCTCATTCAAACCTGATGAATTAGAAAATGCAAAAATTCTGCCCGACACAACAGAGGATGCTGTTGTGGTATCAGAGTCTGAAAATGAAATTCAGATACTGGACCCGAAAACATACAAAACAGTCACCCTGATGAAACCAAAAAATTTCAAAGCAAAGGAAACAGTAAAAATCCTGAGGTATGAAGATGATGTTTTTTTAGCCCCGGAGGCTTGAGTGTTTCACCAAAACTAATATAAATACCGAATACCATTAAGGCTGGAATATGCCAGAGACAAAACAAAAAGAGGACTTTAACTACATAGTGAGAATCGCAGAGTTCGACCTTGATGGAAACAGGAGTGTAGAGTATGCCATGACTAAAATTAAAGGCATAGGTGTAAGGATAGCAGCTGCTATAGCAGATATCGCGAAGGTTGATAGATGCAAAAAAATTGGTGCGTTGAATGAAGAGGAGGTTGAGAGATTAAATGAAGCAATTAAAAACCTTCCAAAGTATGTGCCTACCTGGATGCTGAACAGGCAGTGCGACATATCGACAGGCGGAAATGCTCATCTTACAGGCTATGATATGGATATGGCTGTCAAGGAAGATATAAATCTGATGAAAAAAATCAGGTGCTACAAAGGCATACGTCACGAAACAGGTCAGAGGGTTAGGGGGCAGAGAACAAGGGCGCATGGAAGGACAGGGCTGACTGTCGGTGTAACAAAGAAGGTGTTAAAAGAAGCAGCAAAAAAGAAGAAAGAAGAAGAAAAGAAAGGAGGAAGGAAAGAAGGAAAGAAAGGGGAGGAAACGAAGAAGTGATAATACATGGGCGATCCAAAATTCAGCAGGAAAAAATATGAAACCCCATCCCATCCATGGCAGGCTGACAGAATAAAAGAGGAAAATGAACTCATAAAAAAATATGGTCTTAAAAACAAAAAGGAGGTATGGAAAGTAAAATCGCTGCTGAGAAATTTTAGAAGACAGGCAAGACTGCTTTTCCCAAAGCTTAGGATAGGGGACAAACAGGCGGAAAAAGAGGTAAAACAACTGATTGGGAAATTAACGCGATTTGGCATTCTGCAGGAAAATGCAACACTGGATGATGTTTTGGCATTGAATATGGAGGTTATCCTTTCCAGAAGATTTCAGACATTGCTGTACATAAAGGGTCTTGCCTCAACACCGAAACAGGCACGTCAGCTCATTGTTCACGGGCATGCAGCAATAAGTAGGAGGAAAGTAACACTTCCTGGGTACCTTGTGAGAAAAAATGAGGAATCCTCAATCACTTATTCTCTGAACTCACCTCTCAATAATGAAGCCCATCCTGTCAGACCAAAAATTGAAGCCCCAGGGGTGAAACATGGGTAAAAAGGGTGTTGCACACATATATGCTTCTTTCAACAATATTCTCATCACTGTGACAGATGTTACAGGCGCAGAAACTATTGCAAAATGCTCAGGTGGAATGGTTGTTAAAGCAGCAAAAGATGAATCTTCACCCTATGCGGCAATGAAATCAGCGGAAAGGGTTGCGGATGCAATAAAGGAAAAAGGGTTTGACACAATAAATGTTAAGGTAAGGGCGCCAGGCGGCAACAAATCAACATCACCAGGTCCTGGTGCGCAGGCTGCTATCAGGGCACTTACAAGGGCGGGTCTTAAAATAGGTAGCATTGAGGATGCAACACCAATCCCTCATGATGGGACAAAAAGACCTGGCGGGAAAAGAGGTAGAAGGGTATGAAGGTCAAAATCATGGAAATGAAGGATGATTCAATGAGGCTTCTGATTGAAAATTCCACTCCCATGTTTGTAAATATGCTCAGGAGGACACTCCTCAATGATGTTCCAAAAATGGCTATTGAGGATGTAGAGTTTCATCTTGGGCCAATACGTCATGAGGGAAAGGATTATGAGAGCATTTCACCATTATTTGATGAAATCATTGCGCACAGGCTCGGCATGCTGCCAGTGCCAACTGAGCTAGACATGTTTACTTTCGTGGACAAATGCAAATGCGACGGTGCAGGATGTCCAAGCTGTACAATCAAATATATGATAAACAAAACAGGGCCATGTACTGTTTACTCCAAGGATTTGGAGGTTGTAAAAGGATGGCTTCCGGGTGATGAAAAACTTGCAGAAGAAAAATTCAAAATAAATGATGGGAACATACCAATAGTGAAACTAACGGACAGGCAGGCGCTGATGATATATGCAACAGCACAGCTTGGTACAGGGAAGGAGCATGCAAAATGGCAGGCAACATCTGGTGTGGGTTATAGGTATTATCCTGAAATAAAAATTAACACTGAGAAATGCGATGGATGTGGTAAATGTGTGAAGTCATGCCCGAAAAATGTTCTTGCATTTAAGGGTAAAAAACTGGAAATAAAAAATATTGAGGAATGCAACCTATGCAAATCCTGTGAGAATGTCTGCTCCTCAGGTGCTATTAAAGTAAAAGGTGACGATTCCAGGTTTATTTTTGGGTTTGAAACAGATGGTTCCCTGACTCCAAAAGATGCGCTCAAAACCGCATTAAAGATAATGGGAGAAAAATGCATGGATTTTGAGGAAAAAATCAAAAAGATTTAGGTAATACAAAAAAACATTTTATTTTTTCAGCACGCGCCATGTTTTCACAATTTCTGCAACAGCAGGCCTTCCCTCAACAAATATTTCTACTGCTCTGTGCGCACCTGTGTAATGTATTAGGCGGGGTTTCGTGATGCGTCTGCCAACGCATCTTATTTTTTCTCCCTTGATAGTATCGTTTTCAGTCATTCGGGTTTCACCCAGCCTTCCTGCCAGAGCTCAAGCATGGCCTCGTTTACAATACTCATGTCTATTCGGAGTGCGTTGCTTATCTCATCCGCTGCTACTCGTGTTTTTCCTTTGATGTAGTTACTTATTTCTTTTTTTGCTCTTGTTTTAGAAATATGTCTGTATTCTACTACTTCAAAGCCTTCCATATACTCAGCATAATGTTTGATTGCTTCCCTTATTGCTTCTGCTTTTGACATGGTTAGTTTATTACATATTTTCTCGAGTAATGTGCCCACCCCTGTGATATCAACAGGGTAGACAACTCGTTTTGTTTCAATAATGTTTTCGAGTTTTTGCATACATCTATCACCTCTTAGGTATAAGTATGTATAAGTAAGTATAAAAACATTTTGTTTTTTGCTTGTTTTAGATTGTTTTCTCTATTATCTGGCTGATTTCTTTTTCAAACATGCCTGTGAGTTCTTTTGAGAGTTCAGCCCTTAAATGCTCAGGTACAACATGCATTCCAAGTTTCGCCATGGTTTTTGCAAGCTTAATTGTGGCAAGATACTCCTTAACCTTTGCCTCAAAGTAATCCTCAACCGAGGATTTGATTTCCTGCTTCAATTCAGGTTTCTCATCAAGTTTCTGCCTGATATATTTTTTAATCTCATCCTTGACTAAATCCTGAACAGCATCTATCACAATGTTTTCTGTGCCCACACCACCAATGACATTTTTCATCAAAGGAAGTATCCTTTCTTCAATCTCAGACATGGTTACACCAAAAACAATAATAACCTACAGATACATAACCTTAACTATGATAGTAGAGGAAACAGATTTCAGGTCCCTTATAGCCATATCCTCAGTACCGATAGCAACAACAGTGCACAGGTACAAGGATGTTTATTTTGGGCTTGCGCACATTGGTGAGAGTATATATCTAGCACTTGCTAGGGATGGTCCTAAAGAATTTGCGCCTTTTGTGGAATACGATGTAAGAACCAAGGAATGGTCATTGATTGACCCAACAAAAAAACCGTTCAGCAAGGATCCTTCAAAAGTGGTGATACCTGTAATAGATGTAAAAAAACTTAGCGGGGATGTTGGTGAGGAGATAAAAAAGATTATTGAGAAAACATGATAATTCGACAAACATCGAAACATATATAAATAATAAACCGCATATATCGAATTATGAAATTAGAGTCTGTTTACAGGGAAATACTCACATCATGCCTTAACGATAAAAAGGGGTTCACTCAAAAAAATCTTTCTAAAACCTGTGGGTTGAGCATAAGTACCGTGAATTATTCGCTGAAAACCCTTGCAGAAAATGGGCAGCATTGCTAAAAAGATAAGAGGTTTTTATGTTACTGATCCTAAAAAAATTCTTCTCTACTGGGCATCAATACATAAAATGGAAAAAATTTATGAAACCCATTATGATGGAAGTGTTCAGGAAATAGAGTCACTTATGCCCTCCTGTCTTTTTACAGCCTACTCAGGCGGGAAATTTTATTACAACATTAACCCGTCAGATTACTCAGAGGTTTTTGTTTATGGTAATTATGATGAAATAAAAAAAAGATTTCCTTTCAGAGAAGGAATTCCTAATATAGTTTGTTTAAAAACTGATGAGCATTTAATGAAATATGAAAAAACACCTATTGCCCAAATATTTGTTGATTTATGGAATCTGAACACATGGTATGCAAAAGAATTTTTAAAAGAAGCGGAGGTAAAAGTAAATGAGATTCTGGAATGATGCGATTATTGAAAAAAGCTGGGATGTTTTACAAACATTGAAAAAAAGATATAATTTCATACTCATCGGAGGATGGGCAGTATATCTGTATACGAATGCTATGAAATATTAGGAAAACGCTGAAGTGTTTTCCTAATATTTCAGGAAAAGCCTTTAGCTTTTCCTGAAAATCAAAGGACATAGACATAATTGTTGATTATGATGTTCTTGAAAAGATTGGTTTGGAGAATGTTCTTAAGAAAAATGAAAGATTAAAAAAATATGAGATAAAGTTTCAGGAAATCTCTGTGGATATTTATTTGCCGTATTTCTCAAAAATTGTCATTCCCCCAGAGGATTTAATGAAAACACTTGCTGTGATTCATGGATTCAAAACCCCTAAGATTGAGGAACTTTTGATTCTGAAGCAGCAGGCTGAAATTGAAAGAAAAAATTCTATAAAAGGACTGAAGGACAGAGTTGATATTATGTGTCTGCTGCTTTCAGAAAACATCGATTTCAAAAGATACAGCGATTTGCTGTAAAAATACCATTTAACAACATTCAAAAACAGGCTGAAAAAAATAGTTTTATCTGCAAAGGATGAGTTTTATTATCTTCACATAAAAAACCAAAGGGAAATAAAAAAATTCAAGGAAAAATACAGGAAACAATTGAAATTTTGAGTTAGTATCAGAAAGCTATTTTTATCTCTTTGAAGATTTCATCAAAACCTGGAAGTTTTCCTATAATTAAACCGCTCAAGTCTGTTTTCCAGAATCCCTTTTTTTTCTCAATTTGTCTAATAAATTCATTCCTAGAAAATTTTAATTTGTAGATTTTGAGTTTTTTATTAATTAAACTTGTTTCTGGTTTAACGCCCCTTTTTAATAAAAACCAGCAATCATATATATCCCTGGCTTTGTTTCTTGTTAAGATTGCTCTAACCTTCTCAGAGAGAATCTCCTGCATACCCATGACGAAAACCTCAAAAGATGGGATTTCTTTATACGACGGGATTAATAATTCTTTTTTAATCTGGATCGCCTTTTCTCTTTGACTTATATTTAAAGCAACAAATGCAAGACTTTCTTTTCTCCCGTTGTACAAGGGTCCTTTAAAGTTGAGTCTAACATTAATTTCGTTTTTATATTTCTCAACATTTTTTACCTTCCCATCTATTCCAATAAGCAAAATAGATTTAAGTACTTTACTCAAAATTTTTGTCAAGTCTATTTTTTTTCTGTTTAACACAAAATCTAAATCCTCACTGAACCTGTTCAGGTTGTAAAATTTGTAAAGTGCAGTTCCACCTTTTAAAATGAAAGTATCACTAAATTGAGAATAAATAGAGTAAAGCAGCAATTCTAGCAAGTAATCCTTCTCAGCATTTTCTGGAGACAAATTTTTCCCAGCCGCAATTCTATGCAGTTCATCTTTTTTTATCAATCAATCACCATATTTTCTATAATTTTCCATTTCTCAATTCTTTTCCCTTCAGATGGAAGGTTGTATTCAAGAGGGGTATATGCAGGGTAAACATATTTCTTTAATCTTGGATAGTAATCCATGCCTAATTTTTCAAGCAGATACCCTAATCTTTTAATCAATGCTTTGTTTTCTATTTTTACAGCAAATCCTACGAGTTTTTTAATGTTCAGATCCTTCCTATTGTTTTTAATGACAGATGCAATCTCAGAAAATGAGATTTTTCTGAAAAGCATACTGTCAATCAGCACCTTTTCCGGCTCTGCTATGAATATTTCAAAATTGTTTGAGATTATTTTTTTGAAGCCGAAAAAGTATTTTGGTTTTGTATAAATAAAAATAATATTTGCATTCGAATATTTTATCATTTTTCTCCTGGTTTTTCTAGAAGTTACAACCCAGATATCATGCGGTATCTGTTCTGTGAGATTATAATATCTCAGAGCAGACCATAATGAGATATAGCTTGGCCAAACAATTCTTGATGCGATTAAAAAAGGGTCTTTGTAGAGCGTGTATCTGTTTTTCTGTATTTGAAAAACATGCCCATTTTTTTTCATTCTGTGCAAAAGTAGTCTTGCGTAAGAGCTTTTTTCACCAATAACATGCCTGAATGTATTTAAATCAAACATTACATATTTTTCAAGGGATTCAATTGCCTCAACTGTTTTCATGATACACACATCAACTTTTAACTATTTAAATTTGACCCACCCATGTTATCATTTTTGATAACTTATGCATCTCAAATTTATTTTTATAAGATGAAAGAAAAAACAAAAACAGAGAAAAACTCGGATTACACTACTGTGTTACATTATTTCTCACCGTAGGTTACCTCCACAGTGATGGCGTAACTCTGGGAGTTGACGTGAGTTGAAAAACTATGATTTCTTTATAGTCCTCTCAAAGTCCTTCAAATCATAACAGCGAATATTTTCTTCCCTTATTCTCTTCCTGAAACTCCTGGCGAATATAGCATAATGCTCCTTTCTTTTATCTTTATTCCATATTACCAGTTCGCTTTTCTTTTTTAAAGCAGAAAATGTTTTTTCAGCGTTAACATTATCCTGCCATTTACATTCAACAAAACATATTTCCTTTTTCTTCTCGTTTAGACCTACAATATCTATCTCAGCGGTTTTCCGTTCATCCTTTTCCCTGTAATATCCCCACCATTTACCGGTTTTCTGGAAATCAGGGAGAAAAACATTGATGTACCTGCTTATCAGTTTCTCAAATTTTTTTCCAACATAAGAGTTGAAATCCTTCTTTATAATCTCTTTAACGACTTTTGTTTCACCCATTTCCAAATCCGACTTGTATGGTTCACAGAACCTGAACCAGAAATCAAAGAAGTTATCCTCAACACTGTAAACTGAGCGTTTACTTCTAATTTCTGTTACAGGAATGCTTTTTTTTAGTATCCCAAGCCTGATCAATGTTTTTAGGTATTTATCGATATCACCGGCTTTCATCCCTGATCTATTAGCTATTTCCACAACCTTGGTTGCCCCATTAGCAACTGCTTCTATGATAGTCTTGTAAACATCTGGTTCCCTCAGCTCTGTTTTTAATAAGAAATCTGTTTCTTCGTAAAGTTTCCCTTCCTTTGAAATTATGTTTTCATCAATATTTTCAAATACTGATTTGTTAGGTGAGAATTTCTCAAGATAGAATGGCACACCACCAAGGGTTGCATAAACATCTACAATTTCTTTTGTTTCCTTTTTTGGAAAGACATCATAAAGATATTTAAAATCAAGCTCCTGAAGGTTTACATGCCCTGTTTTCCTGCCATATAACGGGCTTTTATAACTTAAAGCTCCTAGGATCATCATACTTACACTTGATCCGCACAGGATTAGCATAAGATCTTTTTTAGATAAAAGTTCGTCAACAACAACCTGGAACACGGATGGAACATCTTTGTCTTTCTCTACAAGATATGAAAACTCATCAAAGACTATCACAGTCTTTCCTTTCACCTTTTTCAGCAGATAGGAAAAAATCTCTTCTAAATCATTGGTAGCAATAACAGGTTCATCAAGAAAAAATGAGAGCTTCTTTTTGAATCTGAGAATGTTCCTTTCAGTTCCTTTTTTATCACAGAGAAAATATATATGGGGCTTGTTTTTTATGAATTCTTTTATAAGCTCTGTTTTCCCTATCCTGCGCCTTCCATAAATAACTATTAGATCAAAATCCTTATCCCTGTATCTTCTGTCTAAAAAAGCAACCTCTTTCCCTCTATCTACAAACTTTAGGAACATAATGATTAGGATGTACTTCCTAATTTAAAAATTTTTTGGTGCGATTTGAATTTTTCTTCCGTGTTCTCTTTCCCATGCCCTAGTCGCTTCATCCCAATCGCGCATCATACCATAATCAAGCATTGTTTCTATACTTGCTAGCGCAGCCCTGAGATTCAAAGCAATTAACGGCACGCCTGCAAACATTATAAGAACGTCTGCATTAATCACAAGTCCTTTGTCAAATATTCTGTCAAGCAAATCATTCAGTGTTGTCTTTTCTGGCTCCATTTATTCACCCTTTGCTACCTGTCCTATTATGTCTACCCATTCATCAACATTTCTCACTGCTATGTACACATTTCTGTTTTCAAACACAAACCTGAGCTGCTTAACCCTTTTTCCAAGGATGCATTTCCTTTTCACAATCTCACAAAGAACAAGGCTTTTGATGTTTCCCTGAAAGGATATCCTTGTTCCCTGGGCAAATATGAGTCTTTTATCTGTAAGATAAAGATGCCCCGGCTTCCATGATATGCCATGCTCATACAATCCCTGAGTCTTCATTATTATTTCCTCATTTTCAGGAATAGTTATTGATGGAATCATTTCCCCTCCGAAACAAATGAATAGGGTGCAAACGGCCCTACAAAACGAACTGAAACACCCTCTCTTTTATTGATTTCATCCAGTTGAGCACCAAATGCCTTGACATTTCCATTTTTTAGAAGAACCGAAGCATTCAATATCATTTTTCTATCTTCTGCATCCCTGTTTTTTTCTATCCTTACTGCTTCAGAAGAGTTTTTTATTTTCTCATAGAATTCATCAGACATTTTCTTAGTTTCATTTTCCATAGCATTTTTGGTCATGTTTTCCATTTTCTTTTGAAGCATATATGCCGCACCTTTTTGCATCTTTCCTATTTTCTCCTTCATTTTTCTGATTTCCTCGTTTCCATCCAATTCTTTTGAAATTGTTTTTTCATCAATGAAAATCTGAACACCATACTCCTTTTTCCCCCTTATTTTTTCAAACCTATTTTTTATGTTACTGTAATCCTTTTCAATCCATTCCTTCAGGGCTTTTTCATCCCCTTTAATTATTGTATCAAAACCAAAAGGAATTACTGTTCCATATTTTTCCATTGCTTTGTCAACAACATTTTGATGTGCTAATATCCATCCCTTTACTATTTCATCATCTTTTGAGTTGTAAGGTTCTGCTTTACAGGAATGCACAACTGCGTTAACATCATTGAAAGGTACGGTGTAAACTCTATTTCTATCTATTCCTATGTTCCCAAAATCTTCATTTGTATTTCCTTCTACGATGCAGTAAAGATAAACCCCTTTTTCCTCAACCATTGCCTGATTTAATGCTTGAGTTTGAGATGTTTGTGCTTGACTTGCTTGATTTGCCTGATTTTTTTTCTG
>Ga0100377_1002721_pt1 | contig 14619 bp, 9 predicted proteins | sample CryGeymeta201501_FD_83664 | JGI IMG/M metagenome (GOLD analysis project Ga0100377, IMG submission 83664) | Groundwater microbial communities from Crystal Geyser aquifers in Utah, USA - Crystal Geyser metaG 2015-01 | ecosystem: Environmental > Aquatic > Deep subsurface > Groundwater | place: USA... | reverse complement strand
CTGATGTGAGGGAGTGGGCCCAGAGGCCCATGACCGAGCAACCCAGCCTGAGTGGCAGTCCGACCCGCAGGGCAGGGACCCGTGCGAGCGACAGCTCGCAGGGGGCCCTGCTTCGCGGGACGGCCTGCCACTCACGGCGGTATAGAAGACACACCTGGGGACAGAAGATACGAGGAAACAAGGCATGTATTTTTCGAACGGCTTCTCAACCCGAAGCCGGCGCTTCGAGCGCCAGCGAGGAGCACGCGCAGAAGGAGACGCTCAGCCTTCGATGGCCACGCCCGTGGCCACGAGCTGGATCTCGACCGCGTCGCCCACGACCTTCGAGGGGTCCTCGCCGCCGTCCTCGGCCAGGTGCTTGCGGACCGCCTCGGTGATGGTCTTCTTCTGCAGCACCCCCTCGACCTCCGCCTTCTTGCCGTCACAGTCCTTCGGCACGAAGAACCCGTAGTCCTTCATGGAGATGCGTACCGTGCGGGCCTCGGCCTCGTCGGTCTTGATGACGAACCAGCAGCCCTTCTTCTTGCACACCGCCGCCACGTCGCCCGTGACCCGGACGGTCTTGCCGTCAAGCTCCTCGGCCTTGTTCAGCGCCGACGCCAACGCCACACCCTCGGTCAGCGTAAACTCCGCGCCATAGTGGTTGGTCTTGCCAGCCTCGAGAGGCGCGATCTCGCCAGGCTGTGAGCTCGGGTCCGAGCCCGGCTCCGCGGGCTGCCCCGCCATCTTCGCCGTCGCCCCGGGCTGCTCCGTCGCCGCCTTCTCAGGGGGCTGGCACCCCAGCGACACCACGCCCAGACCCACCAGCACACACACAAACAGCAAGGACTTCTTCATGTCAGTACCTCCATGGCCCCCGCGCCTCTCAGCGACCGGACGCCCTGCGTTGATCTCGCGGGTCCTTCGACCCACGGCGCCTCTGCGCGAACTTCTATAGCCAACCTCGACCGCCGAGTCCACTGCCGCGCCCCAAGAACGAACGCCGCGGCGCTGAACAGGTCAGCCCGCGGCGTCTCCGCCTTGCGATGTCAACCTGCGAGGCAGGTCAACCGGTCAGGCTCACTCGTACGCCCACACGCCCCCGGCCGAGTTGTACTGGCCGATCGTGCGGAACTCGAACGCGCCAGGACGCTTCTGCCAGACGTCGAACAGCGTCGCGTTGCCCGGCGCTTCACCCGTCGTCAAGTCGAAGTTCAACGGGCCGGACGCGCCGTCGAAGTCGATCTTGCCACCGCCCGCCAGCGCCGTGCACGCCGCGGCGATGTTGCTCGGACGCGCCGGGGTCGGCGTGCCCGTGATCAGGTCGCCCATCGACGACGCGATGTTCCCACCCGTCACCTCCTGGTTCGTCCCGATGATGCTGCACAGCGCAAAGCCGATCAGGTACGTGGCGTCATAGGCCTGCGCGCTGTAGACGCCCGCGTCCTTCCCATACGCTGCGTTGAACCGATCGTTGTAGCCCGCGTACACGGCGCCGTTCTCGCCGGCCGGCGTGACGATCTCGATCGGGCCGTCGGCCAGCGTCGCGTCCGCCGTCACCGCCGTGATCGCCTCGTCCAGCTTGCCGCCGTCCGACACGATGTACTTCGGACGCACCAGCTCGCCGGCCGACACCTCCGCCTCGATCAACTCCAGCACCGTGAACACCTCGTTCGTGCCCAGCAGCATCACCACGTCCGGGTTCGGGATCAACGTCAGAGCCGCCGACACCTTCTCGGGGATGTTCGGCGTCGCCACGTCGCCCGGATTGTCGTAGATCGAACCCACGAAGTTGTCCGCCCCGAGGTGCGCGCCGAGGTCCGCCGTGACCGTGTTCAGCAGCCCCTGGCCGTAAGCGTCGTCCTTGCCAAACGCGATGACCCGGAACGGCGTCGCGTCGGCCTGGATGTCACGCACGCGATCGGCCATCGCCACGCCCTGGAACGCATCGCTCGGCGCCGTGCGCCACGCCAGACCGCCATCGTCCAGGTCCGTGATGATCGGGCTCGTCGCCGACGGAGACATCGTCAGCACCCCCGCGTTCTTCGTCACCGTCGTCACCACCTGCAGGTAGATCCCGCTGAACGCCGGCCCGACGATCGCCGGAGCCCCCACCGCCGCAAGGTGCGTCGCCGCAGCCACGCCCTGATCCGTGCTGCCCGCCGAGTCGCAACCCAACAGCACCATCGTGCGATCGCCGCCGATGCCGCCGCTGTCCTTGAACTCGCCCACCGCCATCGCCACCGCGTTCTCGATCGGCACGCCGATCGACGCGTAGTCCCCCGTCGTCGGCAGGATCGACCCCACGATCACCAGGTTCTCCTGGTCCCACGGACCGCGCGCCGAGGTGCACTCCGCGCTCAACATGCTCTCGCACGCACCTGCCATGCAGATCGAGCCCGCACCGTTGGCCGCGAAGCACTCCGCGTTGGTCGTGCAGCTGGCACCATTGTTGGTGACGTTGTTGCCGTTGTTCGTGACGTTGTTGCCGTTGTTCGTGACGTTGTTGCCGTTGTTCGTCCCGTTGTTCGTCCCGTTGTTCGTCCCGTTGTTGCTCGGCGCTGGCGTCTTCGTCTCGTCATCACCGCACGCGCCCAATCCGATGGCGAGTCCGGCCACGATAAGCCCCATCCAAAGTCTCCGTTGCATGCTCACCTACCTCCTGGTCTCCGTAAAGACGGTCCTCTCTCCCGCGCAAACGGCACGCGGTACGCGGCACGCTGCGCATGATGGCACTGGCCCCTGGAATCACGGCTGCACCCCACAGCAGAACACATCGCGCGGCTCACGGATGATGCAGGTGTGGGGCCGAAGCTTCCGGGCGCTCAGTAACGCCACACTACCAAACCTCCACCTCCGCCACAACCTATCTGCTCCACCTCGACCCCATGGGTGCTCCCGCACGAATACACCAGGAACCATCGGCCACCCCTCCTCCAGATTCGCGCTCCGCCGCCCCGTCCGGTCCATTGCGATTTGCCAACATGTCTGCTTGTGGTACTCTGTGCCCGCTCAGGGACCGCTCTCCACCGCCGTGATCCATGCTGTACCAGCCCACGAACGATGGTTCGGCCCCACCTTCACCTGAGCTGCGCCCTGACGACGCCTCGTGCCGGCTCGTCGGCCGCCCAATGATTCTGCCTCACCCTCGGGGGATGTGCATGGTGCTCACCAAACACGCGTTTCGCCTGCTCCTCATCGCTACCGCGATGTCGCTCCTGGCTGCCTGCAGCCTCACGCTCGACTTCGAAGAGTGCCAGAGCGACGCCGACTGCGCCAAGGTCGCTCAGCCCGGTGAGACCCTCGTCTGCGACACCGCCACCTCCTACTGCCTGCCTGGTGCCGCCAACAACGCGCCCAACAACGGCATCAACAACACCCCCACCAACAACGGCATCAACAACACCCCCACCAACAACGGCATCAACAACACCCCCACCAACAACGGTGAGCTCTGCTCCAACGCCGGCTGCATCGCCACCATGGGCGAGAACTACATCTGTGACCGCGCCGCCAACGCCTGCGTCAACCTCCAGAGCGCCGAGTGCACCTCCATCGAGGGCCCCGTCAACCTCGACCAGATCGTCGTGATCGGCTCGATCCTCCCCACCATCGGCGACAACGAGTCCAAGGGACTCCCCCGCGAAAAAGCCATCCGACTCGCCGTCAAGGAGATCAACCAGAACGGCGGCCTCCCCGATGGCTACCGCCTCGTCCTCGTCGGCTGCAACGACGGCGGAAACTCCGAGACCGCCATCCAGGCCGCCAATCACCTCGTCAATCAGCTCCACGTCCCGGCCATCATCGGACCCGCCTTCAGCGGCCCCTACAAAGACGTCGTCGAGCAGGTCACCGTGCCCGCAGGCGTCCTCACCATCTCCCCCTCCGCCACCAGCCCCACCATCAGCGACATCGCTGACGACGACCTCGCCTGGCGCACCGCCCCCAGTGACATCTTCCAGGGCGTCGCCATGGCCGACCACCTCCGCGACCTGCGCGCCGCCGCTGGAGGCTCCCTCAAGGTCACCGTCTTCGCCATCAACAGCGTCTACGGCACCGGCCTGAGCGGCAAGCTCAGCACCGAGCTCGCCGATGAGCTCGGTGGACCCAACTTCGCCAACTTCGTCTTCGCCGAAGGCGGCGCTGACATCGGCACCCAGGTCAACGCAGCCTTCGTCCAGATCCCCGACCCCGACGTCGTCGTCATCATCGGAAACACCGACACCGTCGACGTCATCGCCGCCGTCGAGGCCACTGCCACCACCCCGCCGGCCTACCTCCTGTCCGACGCCGGCCAGGTCCAGGAGCTCCTCACCTACGTCCGCGGCAAGGACGACCTCATCGCCCGCATCCAAGGCACCATCCCCGACCTCGAGAACGGCGCCATCTACGAGGGCTTCCGGTTCCGCTACCGCCAGCAGTGGTCCGAGGAGCCCGGCGCCTACGTCGGAAACACCTACGACGCCGCCTACCTCGTCGCCTACGACCTCATCACCCTCATCGCCAACGACTCCCCCATCAGCGGTGCCTCCCTCGCCAGGAACATCCCCAACCTCACCACCGGACTCCTCATCGAGGTCGGCCCCACCAAGTTCAACCAGGGCAAGAACACCCTCCAGAGCGGCGCCACCATCAACCTCGACGGCGTCAGCGGCGCCCTCCAGTTCAACACCGCCACCGGTGACCCCGCCGGCAACTACAACCTCTGGGGCATCGCCGTGGACGCCGGTGGACCGGAGTTCGAAAATCGCGCCGAATACGTCATCGGGGACGACGGCAGCGGCGTCTGGGGCAACCTCTGAGCCTCGACCCTCGCCGCCTCCACGCCCGCGCACACCCCTGAGCCAACCCGTCGAATGTTGGCCCGTGAACCCTCCCTGTGATATGGTCCCCCTGGCTTCGAGTCCGCTCAGGCGCCACCGCTGAACACCGCGCCCACGCGCCATCCCTGCTTGCGACGGCTGATGCACGACAAAGACGCGATCGAGCGCTTGCACATGGTCGCAGAGTCTCGCCTCGGACGAACTCTGGCTGGCCGCTTTACGCTTGATCGCATCATCGCCATCGGTGGCATGGCCACCGTCTACGAAGCCACCCAGGCCCCCCTGATGCGACAGGTCGCCGTCAAGGTCCTCCACCCCACCGAGGTCGAGGCCGGCCGCACCGACTTCTTCCTCCGCGAAGCCAACGCCGCCTCCGGCCTCCGCCACCCGAACATCATCGCCATCGTCGACTTCGGCCAGGAGGACGACGGCACCCTCTTCCTCGCCATGGAGTACGTCCCCGGCATCGACCTCGGCGACCTGCTCTCCGACGCCTTCCCGCTGCCGCTGCCACGACTCATCTCCATCGCCGAGCAGGTCTGCCTCGCCCTGGAGGTCGCCCATCGGGCGGGCGTCGTGCACTGCGACATGAAGCCGTCGAACGTGATGGTGGAGTCGGTCCCCGGAAACCCCGACTTCGTCAAGGTCGTCGACTTCGGCATCTCACGCGTCTCCAACCCCGACGTCGAAGAGGAGGCCCCCGACGAGATCCTCGGCTCGGCCTACTACATGGCACCCGAGCAGGCCCTCGGCGCCCAGGTCAGCCCCGAGACCGACATCTACGGCCTCGGCGCGGTCCTCTACGCCGCCCTCACCGGCAACGTCCCGTTCGGCCACGTCGACGAGGTCGCCCTGCTCGACCACATCGTCAGCACCGCCCCCGCCGCACCCTCGGCCCTGCGCCCCGACCTGGACATCCCCGCCGCCCTCGACCAGATCGTGCTCAAGGCCATGGCCAAGCCCATCACCGAGCGGTTCCGCTCGGCGGCCGAGCTGCGCCTGGCCCTCCTGTCCCTCATCGACACGCGCCGCGGACTGGCCGACACCCACGACTCCCTCGACATCCTCCTCGACGACGAGCTCTTCGATGTCGACGGCGACGTGGCCCACCTGCTCGAGTTCGAGCTCGACGGCACGGACGACTGGGGGCCGGTCCCCGACCTGCCCGAGTTCGCCGAGCTGTCCGACACCGCGTTCGCCGACAGCGCCTTCATGCCCGGTCACAGCCGCGGCGCCGCCGGCGCCAGCGACACGCTCGACCCACCGCCCTTCCACATCGAGCTCGCCGAGCCCCTCGACATCGACTTCGAGCTCGAGCTCGGACTCGAGCCGGACCCTCTTGACCTCGACCCCCTGGATGACGAGGAGCCCATCGAGCTCACCGAGCCCGCACGCGGCTTCGACCTCGCCCGCATCGACACCGGCGCCGTCCATGACCCGCGGAGGCAGCCGCGCCAGACCGGCTCCTTCGTCGGCCGGGGCCGCACGGCCACCCTCATCGGCCGCCAGAACACCCTCGAGCGCCTCCGCGCCGAGTTCGCCCGGACGCGACGGGGCGCCGTCAGCGTCCTGTTGACCGGCGACTACGGCACCGGGCGCTCCTTCTTCATCGATCACGCCGTCCGCATCCTCCAACAGGAGACCGGCGCGGTCATCTTGTCTGCCGAGCTCAACCCCGGTGACCGGGAGCGCCCCTACATCGCGCTCCACCAGTGGGCCAAGGCCGCCCTGGCCTGCTCCCGATCACGGCTGCCGCTGGCCCCGACCCTCGGCAGCGACTTCGACCAGGACGTCTTCACCTCGGCGCCCGCCGACCCCCTCAACCCCGCCCAGCGCAACGCCCTGCCCACCCCGGTGCCCGCCCCGCAGCCCCTGATGGCGGGCAGCGAGCTCTCCCTCAACGTCCGCGGCGCCCTCAACGACCTCCAGCTCGGCCCGCTGGAGCAGGAGACCCTCTCGGCCCTGCTGACCCGCTGGAACGGCCCCCGCACCTCCCTCCAGGACGACGGCTACGAGGACTCCCGCTGCTTTGACGGCACCGCGCTGCGCCTGCCCGAGACCCGGCGCCAGCTCCTGCGCTACGCCTTCGACGGCCTCATCCGCCGCCTGGTCCAGCTCAGCGACGAGACCCAACGCGGCGCCCAGAACGTCCCCGTCATCCTCGTCGTCGACGGCTGGGAGCACTGCGACGGTGCCACCCGCGGCATCGTGCGAAGCCTGCTCGCCGAGGGCCGCAGCCTCCCCCTCCTCCTGTTGATCACCCGCGAGAGCGACACCCAGCGCGCCGACGACACCTTCCCCGAGGAGCCCTCCGTCAACGAGGAGCTCGACGCAGCCGCCGGGGAGTGGGACACCGAGATCCGCATCGACCCCTTCAACCTCGACGACGTCGCCGAGCTCGTCGCCCAGAAGTTCGAGGAGCCCGTCGGCGACGCGGCCATCGAGAAGCTCCAGCGCCTGTCCGGGGGCAACCCGCTCCTGCTCAAGGAGCTGCTCCACCGCGTCGCCCAGAACACCGTCCTGTCCGCCGACGCCGCCATCCGTCAGCTCCCCGACGACTTCGCCCAGGTCATCACAGCCCAGATCGACGGCCTGTCCCGCCAGGGCAAGATGTTGCTGGCCGTCTGCGCCGTCCTCGGCACCTCCTTCCCCAGCGCGACGCTGCGCGGCACCCTCCCCGACGACTTCGACCTCGACGGCACGCTCGCCGAGCTCATCGGCTCCCACATCCTGGAGCCCGGCGAGGAGCAGCGGCTGTTCTTTCGGATCCCCGCGCTGCGGGACACGGCCATGCGGCGGATGAACCCGGAGCGCCACGAGGCCCTCCACCGCCGCTTCGCCACCGTCCTGCAGACCGCCGCCGTCCCCATCGCGCGCGGCGAGGCCGAGGTGAGGCTCGCGGTGCACTGCATCAAGAGCGGGGACCCGATCGGGGGCATCGACCACCTTCTGGACGCCGCTGACCTCGCGCTGGAGCGCGCCGAGCCCGAGCTGGCCCTGCGTCGGTTCCGCCAGGCCCGCCTCTGGTCGACCCGCAAGCTCACCCGGCTCGTCGGCAACGAGGAGCAGCTCCAGAGCCTCGTCTACGGCTCCGAGCACGACGCCGGCTTTGGCCACGACCTGTTCCGCCAGCTCCACGTCCGCTCCACCAGCGCGACGATGGGGCTCTTCAAGGCCGCCCGCAAGCTCGGCTTCAAGCCCGACCGCGACCCCGCCGCCGTCATCCCCGAACGCCTGCCCACCCGCGCCCTCGACCAGCTCAAGGGCGAGCTCGCCGATGTCCTGCCAGCCCGGCTCGCCGCTGAGGCCGCCATCGAGATCGGCCGCTACCTCATGAGCGCCGAGCTCCTGCAGGCCGCGCGCACGGCGCTGCAGACCGCCCTCAACTTCGCCCGGCTCGACGGCGAGCTTCACCTCGTGCTCACCGCCGAGGTCCACCTCGCGTCCTGCCTCCACCAGCTCGGCAAGTCCGGCCTGGCCGCCGATCTGGCCACCGAGTGCTACGCCCAGCTCAAGAGCCTCGGCCCGCCGCCGCCACTCACCGAGCCCTCCCAGCAGCTCCGCGGCACCGTGCCGCTGACCCTCCTCGGCGAGATCTGCATCGACCGCGGCAAGTACACCCTGGCCGACGAGTACCTCACCCTGGCCCGACGCATCGCCGAGGCCGACGGCGACATCGACAAGCTCCACGAGATCCACACCCACCGCGCGCGCCTGGCCCACCTCCAGAACCGCCCCGCCGACACCGTCCAGGCCCTCGAGACCGCCCGTGAGGTCGCCTACCGCGCCCACGACCTCCGCGCCCAGGCTCGTGTCCTCTACAACCTCGGCGTCACCCTCGCCATGAACGGCCACACCCGACGCGCCGAGCAGCAGCTCCGCCTTGCGGCCTTCATCGCCCAGGCGCTGGCCTGGCGCGAGTTCACCGCCCTCGTCGACGACCAGCTCCGCAACCTGAAATGACCGAGCCCACCGAGCCCACCGAGCCCACCGAGCCCCTCGGCGGCCCACGCTCCTGGGCCCTCGTCGCCATCGGCGCCCTCCCCATCGTGGTCGCCCTGGTCTACTTCTCGGTCAAGCCGCCGCCCGAGCACTTCCCCCGCGTGCGGCCGCCCGGCCCGACCATCTCCCTCGACGCTGGCCACCTGCTCGAAGACGACGCGCCGCCACCTGGCCCGGCGACACCGGACAGCGCCGAGGAGCCAGACTCCCCGCTTGCACCTCTCCCCGCCACTCGCTAATGTGCAATGCAGCCGTCCTCGCCGATATGGCTGGCCCCTGCGACCCCAAGCCCCCGCTGCCGAACATGCTGCCCATGATCGACCCTACACGCCCCTCGTCACGTGACCTGGCCACGCACGTCGCGCTCCTGCTCGTGCTCACGCTCGCCACCTCCGCCTGCGCCACCGGTGGCCTCAGCGACGGCGCCCCCGTCGACGACACGACCAACAACGGCGGCTCGACCAACAACGGCGACGACGGCTGCCCGGCCTCGGCCTGCGACCTCGGTCAGTCGATCTGCACCGGCTCCGACGAGGTCCAGACCTGCCAGGACGACGGCGCCGGCTGCGGCGTCTTCCGCCTGGCCGAGAACTGCCTGGGCGCCGACGTCTGCATGGACGGCCGCTGCACCACCGGCTGCATCGACGCCGATGGAGACGGCCACGGCAACGGATGCGCCAACGGCCCCGACTGCGACGACACCGACTTCGACAAGCACAACGGCAAGCTCGAACTCTGCGACAACAAGGACAACGACTGCGACAACGAGATCGACGAGGACGACGCCTGCGCCACAGACTGCTCCCTGCAGGAGTGCGAGCCGGGCGTGCGCGAGTGCGCCACCGGCACCTCCATCCGCGAGTGTCGCGCCGACAACAACGGCTGCGGCGCCTGGAGCCCCAGCATGGACTGCGGCGGCACCTGCACCGCTGGCCGCTGCGACGGCTGCGTCGACAACGACGACGACCAGCGCGGCGCCAACTGCGCCTTCGGACCCGACTGCGACGACGCCGACGGCACCATCTTCGCCAACGCCCCCGAGCTCTGCGACGACAAGGACAACGACTGCGACAACCAGACCGACGAGGGCAACGTCTGCGAGGCCGACTGCTCCAACTCCCCCTGCCTCATCAACGACGTCGAGTGCGTCGACAGCGCGCGGGTCCGCCAGTGCGTCGACAACGGCTTCGGCTGCGGCGAGTGGGGGCCCGCGACCGCCTGCGGAAGCTCCTGCGCCAACGGCCAGTGCGCCAACTGCGTCGACAACGACGGCGACCAGCACGGCGTCGGCTGCGCCTTAGGCCCCGACTGCAACGACGGCGACGACACCATCTACAACGGCGCCGCCGAGCGCTGCGACAGCAAGGACAACGACTGCGACAACCAGATCGACGAGGACTTCGCCGACCTCAGCAACACCTGCTCCAGCGGCATCGGCGCCTGCCGCCGCGACGGCACCCGCGTCTGCTCCGCCGGCGGCACCACCACCGTCTGCAACGCGCTTGCCGGAGCCTCCTCCACCGAGCTCTGCGGCGACAACATCGACAACGACTGCGACAACCAGACCGACGAGGGCTTCGACGCCCTCGGCCAGAGCTGCACCGACGGCGTCGGCGACTGCATGGCCACGGGCCGCTTCGTCTGCTCCACCGATCGCCGCCAGCTCGCCTGCAACGCCACCGCCTCCAACCCCACCACCGAAGTCTGCGATGGCCGGGACAACAACTGCAATAACCAGGTCGATGAAGGCGGGATCTGCGATATCTGCGTCGACGATCCCCTCGGCGAAAACGACAGCTCCAGCGCCGCCGTCGCCACCCCGCTGCCTGCCGGCACCACCCTCGCCGACTCCCACTGCGGCGCTGGCGGCAGCAGCGACCGGGACTGGTTCAACCTCGGAAACTTCAACGTCGGCCAGTCCTTCACCGTCGACCTCCAGGTCCTCGACCCTGGCTGCAGCCTCCACCTCGAGGTCTACGTCGTCGCCGACTTCGCAGAGGCCACGGTTCGCACCAGCAGCACCCTCACTTTCACGCACACCGTCGTATTCTCCGGTGACCAGAAGCTCTGGGTCTTCCCGGACGCCAACGCCAACAGCAACTGCCCCTACCGCGTCACGCACCGCTGAGCCGGAGCCCCTCCCGCACCGCCTCGGCGATCTCCTCGCAGTCGGCCTCCGAAAGGCCCCGGTGGAGCGGCAACGCCAGCCCACCGGCCGACAGCGCCTCGGTGCGCTCCAGACTCCCCGACGTCCGCCCCCCCCACAGCCCGAACGACGGATGCCGGTGCAGCGCCGGCCAGAAGTACCGACGCGTCTCGATCCCGCGCGCCTCCAGCCACGCCCCCAGCTGCGCCCGACGGACCTCCGACTCCACCACGATCACGAAGAACGTCGCGTTGCTCCACGCCCGAGGCCCCTCCACCTGCCACCGCAGCCCCTGCACGTCCTCCAGCGAACGACGATAGACCTCGGCCAGCCGGCGACGGTGCGCCACATGGGCCTCCAGACGCCCCAGGCAAGCCCCCGCCAGCGCGGCGTGGAGCTCGCTCATCCGGCCGTTCGTCCCCAGCGCGGTCGGCACCTCACCGTCGGGAAGGCGGCCATAGTCGCCCATCGCCCGCAGCCGCGCCGCCAGCGCTGCGTCGTCGGTCGTCAGCAGGCCCCCCTCCGCCCCCGTCACCACCTTGGCCGGCGACAAGCTGAACACCTCGATCGTGCCGAGCCCGCCCACCGGCACCCCGCCCCACCGCGACCCCAGCCCCTGGGCCGAGTCCACCACCACCGGCACGCCCGCCCGACGCCCCACCTCCCTCAGCGCATCCATGTCCGGCGGCACCCCGAACACGTTGACCGCGCAGATCGCCCGCGTCTCCGCCGTCACCGCCGCCGCGACCTCCTCTGGCGAGACCGTGAACGTGCTCGGATCACAGTCCACGAACACAGGCCGATGCCGCGCCCACGCCACCGACTGCGCCGTCGCCACGAACGCGAACGCCGGCAGGATCACCTCGCCCGGCGCGAACAACCCCATGGCCATCTGAAGTCCGAGCGTGCAGTTGGCCACCGCCACGCAGTGCGCCACACCGCAGCTGCGGGCAACCGCCGCCTCCAGCGACGCCACCTGCGCGCCCGCGGTCAAGCGCCCGCTCTCCACGACCTCGCGCCAGCTCGGCTCGAGCTCCTCCCACGCCGGCAGGTCCGGCTGCGCCAACTGAAATCTGACCTTCAACCAACGCACCTCCGCCTCGCCCCGCAGCCCACACGGCCGCCCCTCGCAACACCCCGCTGCCTGCGCAGGCAGCCGCGGCGCGCACGCACGGATTGGACCAGATCACGCGCCGCCTTGCCAGCCCCCGCGTCGACCGCCCCACGACGACGCCTGTACCGGCGCTCGATGACGGGACGCCCCCTCGGACTCTCGCAGGTGCGGACTTGTGGGACAAAAGCTCACATCTTTACAGACGTCGATGCCGCCATACCTTTGGAAACGGCGTGCGTTCGTCGACCCTGCCAGCCCCCACCAGGAGCCCCTATGCCCCCCGTGCTCGAGCTGCGATTTCCCAACCTCGATCGTTTCCGAAGCGTCTGGGAACACCGGCTGATCCACGGATGGGCCTTCGTGCCTCACGTGGATCGCGAAAAACATGCCCCGGACACCCCCGTCACCGTCCGCATCCAGGTCGCCGACACCCCCGCAGCCCTCGAGTTCGACGGCGTCGTCCGCTCGCTCCACGTCGTCCAGAGCGACGACTACCACATGCTCGGTGCCGACGTCGCCCTCGATCTCCCCCCCTACATCCGCGCCGCCGTGGAGGCCTACCTCGAACGCGACTGGCGACTCGCCATCCCCGTCCTCGCCAGCGACTTCGACGACGACGAGCGCCACTGGGTCCCCTTCGGCCCCTCCACACGCCCCGTCGCCCACGAGACGCGCCCGTCGCTCCACCCCGACACCGAGCCGACCCCCGACCCCGTAGACACCGAGTCGGACGGCTTCAAGACCTCGCTGGACTGGATGTACGCCTTCGCCCCGGAGGAGCACACGCAGCCACAGCTCCCCTGCAGCGCCGAGCTCGGCCGCGCGCTCTGCTCCATGCCCCCGCTCGTGCCAGGCGTCTTCGAGTACGAGGCGACCGTGCGCTACAGCCAGGCCCGCGCCGTCGCCGACCAGAGCAACGACTCCGGCACCATGATCGACGCCCGCACCCTCGCCCGCCAGCTCGGGAGCCCGCCCGATACCCGCGCCCGACGGCCCCCGTCCACGCGCAGCCGCAGGCCCGAGCTCCCCGTCCCCGAACGCGTGGAGGGCCCCGATCACGCCCCCGGCGCCTTCATCTTCCGCAAGCGCTGACCCTCAGCGCTGACCCTTGCTTCTGAAGGCCTCCGGCGCCTCGGCCGCGAGGTGAAAGCCATCCCAGGCCGGCATCCGGTCGTGCTCCAGCATCGGCAGCAACGGCTCCTTCTGGAGCGACGCCCCACCGTCCACCCGCAGGGTCGCCCCCGTGATGAACGCCGCCGCCGGGCTGCACAGGAACGCCACCGCCGTCGAGACCTCGCTCTCGGTGCCGAGCCGCGACGAGGGGTTCTTCGGCATCACCTTCGCCGCCATCTCCTGGACGGGCGCGGGGTAGTTCGCCAGGCCGCTCGACACGATGAAGCCCGGCGCCACCGCGTTCACCCGCACCCCCGAGCACGCCCACTCGATCGCGAGCGTCTGGGTCAGGTTCACCACCGCCGCCCGGGCCGCCCCCGTGTGCGCCATCCCTGGAAAGCCGTTCCACATGTCCGCCACGATCGCGACGATGCTCCCGCCGTGCCGCTCCATCCAGTGGTTGTACGCCGACTGGCACACGTAGAACGTCCCGTTGAGGTTCGTGTCCACGACCGCGCGCCACCCCTTGGGCCGAATCATCGAGGCCGGCGACGCGAACTGCCCGCCGGCGTTGTTGACCACGATGTCGAGCCGCCCGTGCTCCTGGATGATCGAGGCGATGGCCGCGTCAACGGCCTCGTCGTCCCGGATGTTCATCACCAGCGCCGACGCGCTCCCCCCTGCCGCCACGATCTCGGCCACCGTGGCGTCCAGCGGCTCCTGCCGCCGCGCGGCCAGCACGCAATGCGCCCCGAGCGCCGCGAGCTCGTGCCCGATGCAACGGCCGATGCCGGTGCCGCCGCCCGTGATCAGCGCGACCTGGCCAGCGAACAGACCGGGGCGAAAGATGCTGTCAAACTTGTCTGCCACGTTGGCCTCTCTGTCGAACGGGGTCGTTGGGACCGCCGGGCCCGAACAGCCGACGCGTCCATGGTGGTGTGCCCCGGTGTCGTGCCAGCAAGCGACCGTCCTGTCAATCTGCCGCGCCCCCGTTCCCGTCACCACCAGAAAGAGATAGAACCAAATGCGCTGCGAGGCGTAAGTACGGACCAGCTCTGCTCGTTGAGACTTTGAACGCGGGCAGACGCGATCTTCGTGATTAAACATGACACCAACGCCGCCAACCGGGTAAAAACCGCAACGCCGCACCCACTGCGGGCGACTGCTCGCCACGGCCCTGCGCCACGGACCCGACGATGCTGACGGCCGCCACTCCAAAGGCAGGAACCATGGACAGATCCTTTGCGACCCCACCACGAGTTCAGGGCCTCGCGCTCGGACTCGCCGCGCTCCTCGTCCTGCTCGTCGGCCTGTCGCTGACCTCGCCGGCGCACGCGATCGGGCTGTTGATCCCGTCAGACACGAGCTTGCCGCCACTTGCGGTGAAGAGCCACCGGGTGACGGTGGAGGTGACGGACCAGGCGTCGGTGACGCGGGTGGAG
>Ga0100377_1002712_pt1 | contig 14641 bp, 6 predicted proteins | sample CryGeymeta201501_FD_83664 | JGI IMG/M metagenome (GOLD analysis project Ga0100377, IMG submission 83664) | Groundwater microbial communities from Crystal Geyser aquifers in Utah, USA - Crystal Geyser metaG 2015-01 | ecosystem: Environmental > Aquatic > Deep subsurface > Groundwater | place: USA... | reverse complement strand
CTCCTTATCTCAAACCCTCTGCGCCTCGGCCGCCCTCTGCGCCTCTGCGATAAGATCGAAGCAATATCGACAACATACCGCTCGAACCCGGCGATTTTCATAGCAGCAGAGCTCCTTACCTCAAACCCTCTGCGCCTCGGCCGCCATCTGCGCCTTTGCGATAAGATCGAAGCAATATCGATAACATACCGCTCGAACCCGGCGATTTTCATAGCAGCAGAGCTCCTTAGCTCAAACTCTCTGCGCCTCGGCCGCCCTCTGCGCCTCTGCGATAAGATCGAAGCAATATCGACAACATACCGCTCGAGCCCGGCGACTTTCATCACAGCGCATTTGGGGACGTGCGAGCATTGGTGGTTGTGCCAAGCCTCGTTGAACAAGAACGCGCGCGTCGCGTTCAATGCTGCGGTGCTGGCGCTTGGGTCTCGACCACTGGGCGGCAAGCCGCACGGTCCTCATTGATTGCCCCGGCTCAGCGCCGCCACCTTAACAGGCCGGCGGCGCACTTATTTTCTTCCGGGGTAAAAGCAAAAAGGGTTGACTTCAAAGGCGCTAGAATAGAGAAAAGGCAGTGGAACCACCGCTGTCCCGAACCCATTTCCTGTTCGCGACAAAGGTATCATCGAGGAAGACATGAACTACGAATCCTTCTTCGCAGAGCAGGTAGAGGGTCTCAAGGGCTCAGGGAACTACCGAGTCTTTGCGGATCTTGAGCGCGTGTCTGGGCAATTCCCCAAGGCGAACAACCATCGCCAATCGGGCGTGGAAGAGGTCGTCGTCTGGTGCAGCAATGACTACCTCTGCATGGGACAGAATCCTGCAGTCCTCCAGGCCATGCACGAGGCCATCGAGCGCTGCGGCGCTGGCGCCGGCGGGACCCGCAACATCTCTGGGACCAACCACACCCACGTCCTCCTCGAGCAAGAGCTCGCCGACCTGCACGGCAAAGAAGCCGCGCTGCTCTTCACCTCTGGCTACGTCGCCAACCTCACGACCCTGAGCACGTTGGGCGCCCGCCTCCCCAATTGTGTCCAGATCTCCGACTCGCTGAACCACAACTCCCTCATCGAGGGCATTCGCACCGGACGCTGTGAGAAACTCATCTTCCAGCACAACGACGTGGTGGACCTCGAGCGCAAACTGTCCGCCCTCCCCAAGAACCAGCCCAAGCTCATCGTCTTCGAGTCGGTCTACTCCATGGACGGCGACATCGCCCCCATCAAGAAGATCTGCGACCTGGCCGACAAGTACAACGCCATGACCTACATCGACGAGGTCCACGCCGTGGCGCTCTACGGTGAACAAGGCGCTGGGGTCTGCGAACGCGAAGGCCTGATGGACCGCATCTCCATCATTCAGGGCACGTTGGCCAAAGGCTTCGGCGTGGTCGGTGGCTACATCGCAGGTTCGGCCTCGGTCATCGACTTCGTGCGCTCCTTTGGCCAAGGCTTCATCTTCTCCTCCGCCATGCCCCCTGCGGTCGCCGCCGGCTGCCTGGCCTCCGTGCGTTACGTGCGCCAGCACAACGAGCTGCGAGTCCAACATCAAGAGCGCGCCGCTACCCTCAAGCGACGCCTCCGCGAGGCTGGACTCCCGGTCATGGACTCCACCAGCCACATCGTCCCCGTCATGGTCGGCGACGCCTTGCGCTGCAAGCAAGCCAGTGACCTGCTCCTGAAGAACCATGGGCACTACGTGCAGCCCATCAACTTCCCGACGGTTCCGCTGGGCACCGAGAGGCTGCGATTCACGCCCTCCCCGCTGCACACCGACGCCCTGATGGACGATCTCGTCCGCTCCATCCGCGAGGTCTGGCAGCAGCTCGCCCTTCGCGCGGCCGCCTGACAGCGCGCACTGAGCCGCCCGCGCCGCGGCCGACAACGGTGCCCAGGAGCAGGGCTCCCAGTGGACCTGGCTCGCCAATCTCAATCGGGGCTGGTCCTTCTGACGGCAGTCCGGAGCTACGCACCTTGGGCGCAGCACGCTGCGCCCCTACGCACCTTGGGCGCAGCACGCTGCGCCCGGGAACCCTATCCGACCGCCCGAACCCCAGGCCCTCAGACCACCCGCACGCCACCGAGCACCAAGGCGCTGACGTGGTTTTCGCCGAAGCGATAGGGGAGCGAGCGGTAGTCGTCGACGTCGAAGCAGGCGACATCCGCCGGACCGCCTGCGACCAGGAGACCCTCACCGCCCGAGAAGGCCAGCGCCCTGGAGGCGCCGGCCGTCACGGCCCACAGCGCCTCGCCGGGCGTCATCTTCAGCAGCGTGCAGCCCAGCGTCGTCATGAGTCCCAAGTCCTGGGTCATGCAGCTGCCGGGGTTGAAGTCGGTGGAGAGGGCCACCGCCGCGCCGCCGTCGATGAGACGCCGCGCCGGTGCACGCTTTGCCAAGTCGAGAAACAAGGTGACGCCTGGCAACAAGACCGCGGTCGTGCCGGCCGCGGCTAGGGCCGCGACGTCCTCGTCGCGCAGGTGATCGCAGTGGTCGGCGCTGACGGCGCCGAGCCCCGCGGCCATGGCGGCGCCGCCGGTGTAGGTGATTTCCTCCGCATGGATCTTGAGCTTCAGGCCCAGCTCGGCGGCCCGCTGGAGGATGCGCTTGGACTCTCGCAGGTCGAAGGCGCCGCGGTCGCAGAAAACGTCGCAGAACTGCGCGATCCCTTGCTCAGCCACCTTCGGCAGGAGCTCGTCCAGAAGCAGCGTGAGGTAGCCGGCCCGGTCGTGGCGCCACTCGGCGGGGATGGCGTGAGCGCCGAGGAAGGTCGGCACGACCTTCACGGTGCTGCACTCGGCGACCTGGCCGATGATGGCCAGGTGCCGAAGCTCGTGCTCCAGCGAGAGGCCGTAGCCGGTCTTCACCTCGACGCAGCCCACGCCTCGCCGGGCGAAGCCCTCGAGGCGGGCGAGCAGGGCGTCGAAGAGCGCCTCGTCCGAGGCCTCGCGGCTGGTGGCGACCGTCGAGAGGATGCCGCCGCCGGCCTCCAGAATCTCGGCGTAGTCGACGCCGGTGTTGCGAATGGCGAACTCGCGCGAGCGCTCCCCCGCGAAGAGGCTGTGGGTGTGGCACTCGAGCCAGGCCGGCATGGCGAGCGGAGTGTGCAGGACGACGGGGAGAGTAGGGTCCGGCCGTGTTGCGAAAGGCGCCACGTTCTCGACGCGCGGGCCCCGGATCGTGAGCGCCATATCTTCGCAAAGGCCCAGAATCGCTGCGTCTCGGCCTTCGATGGCGGCGAGGGTGGCTTGCAGCGGGGGTTTGCCGTCCCAGCCGGTCATGGTGAGGAGTTGCTGGGCGCGAATGACGTAGCGTTCGGGCCAGTCGGCAGCGGAAGCGGGCCGCATAGAGGGCTCCTACGCACGAGGTCGCCCCTTCAGGGGCGACCTTGTGAATGGGCAGAGGTCAGAGCTCGACGGCGTAGACGAAGCTGGCTTTGGGGTCGCGTGTGAGGCGCTCGGCGATGAAGGCCCTGGGGACGCGGTCGCTGTCGACATAGGCTTTGACGAGGGCCTCGGCGTCGGCTTTGTCGCCGGTGGCTTTGAGCTTGGCCACCCTCTGCATGAGCTTCTCGAAGGCGGCGGTGGTCTTGTCGAGGTGGAGGATGAAGGCGCCCTTGTCGATGCCGTTGGCGGCCATGGCATCGGGGACGAACTCCAGCGCGCCCTCGTCGAGGAGGAAGCCGAGCTGGATGGCGGCGAGCTGGCCGTAGGGCTTAGCGCGGCCGTCGGTGTCATACATGCCGCGGGAGACGTGGCCGAAGGCCCAGAAGATGGAGTCGCTGACGGTCTCGTCGGAGAGTTTTTGGTCGATGACGCCGTCGTCGACGAGGAGTTTGGTGTACCAGAGCGCGGCGGTCTGGGCTTTGAGCTCCTCGAGGACGGCGGCGAGCTGGCCGCCGAAGACCTCGTTGTCGGTCTTTCCGTCGACAGTGTACTCGTGGGCTGGTCCGAGGTTATGGGCGGCCTCGTGCAGGATGGTGGCGAGGAGGCCTGGGTCGGCGGAGTCGGTGTAGGCGCCGAGCGAGGTGGCGTCGAAGAGGGTTTCGGCCTGTCGGCGGCGGGTCTTGAGGCTGTCGACGTCGGTGTAGAGGTTGCTCATGGCGACGGTGCGCCCACGGCCCTCGTTGGCGACCGGGCCCCAATTGGGCAAGCTCTGTCCGATGGTGGCGCCGTGCGGGCTGCGGTCGTCGCCGGCGTTGGCCACGATGTCGATGAAGTCGGGCAGATGGAAGCCGACGGGGTGGGCCACGTAGGGCGCACCGGCGAGGGCGGCGAGGGTGTCCTCCATCTTCTGCTTGATGGGGTCGATCTTCTGCTGCCATCGGATGGAGTCGCGGTTGATGAGGGCCAAGGTCATGTGGAAGCCGGCCTTCTGGCTGCAGGGCTCCCAGTAGGTCTCGTCCGGCGCCAGGCGCAGGTACCACTTGGAGTTCTCGGCGTTCATCTTGGCCCAGGCCTCATCGGCGGGCTGCCAGTTGTTGTCGAGGAAGTCCTGCGCGTCGGCCTCGAGGTAGGCCTTGAGGGCGGCCTCGCTGGGGTCGCTCATGACGGCGGCGGCCTCCTTGAGCAACGAAGCGACCTCGGCCATCTGAGGGTAGACCTGCGGGTAGGGCACGGCCTTGAGGGCGGCCCCGTCTCTGACGACGGCGGTGAACGGCGAGAGCAGCTCTTTGGCGTTAGGGTCCGCCTCGAGCTTGGCGCAGAACTCTGGGTCGGACTGGAGCTCGGCGGGATAGACATTGACCGGGGGCTTCTTGGCCCCGAGGAAGGCGAGGCACGCGGGGTTCTTCTCGGTCTTCGGCGCAGCGCACTGAGGGCCCCAGTTGCGCTGGAAGAGCGCGCGGCTGGCGGGGTCGCTGGCGGGAATCCTCTTGACGGCGTCGTTCAAACCGAGCTGCTCCGCGTGGAGCTCCTCGATCTCCTCGCTGGCCTCCAACATCAGCGCCGCGAACTTGCGGTCGGCGTCGCTCAGCTTGGTGAGGTCGTTGTAGACGAGGATCGGGATGCCCTGATTGAGGTCTTCGCGCACGAGCTTGCGGCGCTCCTGCTCCTCTTGGGAGAGCGTGCTCTCGTCGGCCGGTGGCGCGGAGAGGGCGGCAAACGCGGCGCGGTAGGCGTCGGTGAGCTTGCCGTCGGCGGTCCAGGTGGCGGTCGACGAGTAGAAGAGCAAGGTGGCGAGCTCATCGGGGTCGGCGACGCCATCGCCGTTGCTGTCGTCTCGCCAGTAGAGGGGCAGGTTTTGGAGGACGGCCAAGCGATTGAACTCCGCGCGGGTGAGCTTGGGGGCTTGGGCCTCTATGGGCGAGTCGGCGGGGTTCGGCGTCGCGACGTCCGGTGTTTTCGTCGGCTCGGCCGCAGTCTGAGCGTCTGGGGTCTCAGCTCCTGTCGCCTGGGTCCTCTTGGCGAGGGCCCCGTGCTCGACGGGCTCTTTGCCCTGTTGCTGGGGCTGGCAGCCGCCGAGCAGGGCGACACAGAAGAGGGAGAGGAGGACGATGTTGATCGACTTCATGAGCTGGCCTCGAGTACGTGACAAACGGCTCGCCACAATGTTGGCGTCTTTACGCCGCGACTAACGAGTGCCCGTCCGGAAATACCCCATCGGCGTCGCCTTCCTCCCTCGCTCCTCGGCGTACCGGTCATGCGCCTGCGTCGCTCGGTCGTCGGCTCCTTGCACCTGGGGCATTTCCGAACGGGCACTCAAACGATGTCCTTTGGGATGGATTGCGTGTTTCGCTGAGGTCGGTGAAAAATGCGACCGAACTTCGAATTTCAAGACGGACTCTAACTAATTAAGAGCTTCCCTACAAAATCATTTGGGTGCTTTTTTGCGGAGGCAGGGCTGAAGCCCTGACCCGCCGGGGGACTTTGTCCCCCGGGCCCCCTTTTGCTTTTTTCTTTGGTGCAGTCTGGCCAGCAACCGGAGGCTTCCCGCCTCAACGGGAGTTCCATTATTGCACTTCAGGGGCTCAGCCGGTTCGTTTGACGAGCGATTCGCTGGCCAAGGCGCATCCGACCCGCCAGGAAAGGCGACTCGTCCCTGAAGCGGAGCTTGAGGACCTCGACCTGGGCCAGGGTGTCGAGACGAGGTCTTGCACGTCGTCGACGAAGAGCGCGACGGTCACGGGGGTCGGCCGCAGCTTAGCCGCCTCGAGGTCGATGTAGAGTTGGGGCGTCCTCTCTTGTGAGCCATGCGCGGGCAAGACCGCACGGCTGTGAGTCGGGCGGGGCCCATGAAAGGGTGGTGAAGCGGGATTGCCTCTCGTCGCTCCGAGTGCGGTCGGGGTGACTTCGGCTTTGTCGCGGTCTGTGCTACAAGAACCCCTCGCATGGATCGCTCATGGTGCCATGGAGGGCGCTTCGCCCCGCCGGAGAGTCCGACGCACGAGCAGGTCTCGGGTGAGTCCGCATGGAATGCCCCAAGTGCAAAGCAGAGACCGTTGAGAGCTTTGAAGGGCATTGCCCTGTTTGCTCACAAGTGCAGAGCCGGCACCCCCTGCAATCTGGCGACTCGTTGGGCAGCGAGCATTTGGTCGAGGAGCTGCGGAGCGACTCGGGTGGCTCGTACAGCTACCTAGTGCGCAACCAGCGCTTGGGCTATTTGTGCTCCGCGCGGGTCTTCACCGCGGCGTGGTGCGCGAAGGCCGAGGTGTCCTCGGCGATCAAGAGCTGCGCCATCGCCCAGAGCCGCGTGGCGCACGGCAGCGTGCTGGGCGTGCGGGACGTCTTCGAGACCGAGCACGGCGAGCTCACCATCGTCACGGACTATGTCGACGGGCCGACGGCGTCGGTCTACCTCGACAGCCGTGGCGCCCTCCCCGAAGCCGAGGCCACCGAGATCCTCAAGCAGGTCCTCTCGGCCCTCTCGGCCTGTCATCGCCGCGGCCTGCACCACCTCGGGCTGCGCCCCGAGTGCGTCTGGCTGCAACAGGACGAACAAGACCGCATGCAGGTCTACGTCGACGCCTTCGGTTTCTCGCGCCACCTGCCCATCGACGAGACCCATTGGGCCCCTGAACAGCACGAAGGCGCGGTCACCGACGAGCGGACCGACGTCTACTCTTGCGGCCTCTTGCTTTACGAGTTGCTGACCGGCGAGCTCCCGCAGGAGGGCGCGCTGAACCTGCGAGCCGTTCTCCCGACGCTGAGCCTGACGATCGAGCGCGTCATCCTGCGTGCGCTCTCGCCCTCGCCCGACGACCGCTTCCAGAGCGCCGAGGAGATGCGCAACGCCCTGGGGAGCGACGAGGGGATCCTGACCTCGATGCAGGGGCTCCCCATCGGCACGCCACAAGCGCAGAGCAAGAGCCGCCGTCGAAGCGTCACCTCCATCGTGGCCATCGCGCTGGCCATGGTGCTCATCGGCTACCTCTCGCACCTGCTCTCCAACGACGAAGGGGACGCCGCCGTCGAAGGCCTCTTCGACGACGTCAGCCGTCGCCTTCCTGCTGCCGATGCCCCCCGGGTAGCGAGCCAGCGTCCTGCGATCCCGGCGTTCTCCGCTCTCTCGCCGCTGCCTCTGGAGCTGCTTCCCAAACTCGGCAGCACCCCGGCGCTGGCCGATCTCGTCTTTGTCGTCGACCTCGACCGCGCGCTGACCTCGCTGCTGGCGCTCACCCTCTCGGAGCCGCTCTCTGTGCGCTACGGCGACAACCTGCGCATCGCTTTCCTGGTGGTCGCGGGTCGCGACGAGGCCGCGCAGCGACGAGCACGCGCCGCCTTGGCCGCTGAAATGCAGGGCGCGTTCAGGGAGTTTGCGCGCTTGCTCTTGCTCGCCCCTGACCTCGACGGCGCCGATGCGCTCGTCGTCAGTGCCGGCACTTTGGGGATGAACGTCGCGCAGTTTCGCGACGACATGGAGAGCGACTACTGCTCCGAGGTCCTGCAACACCACGCGAGCATGGCCCACTTTCTCGAGGTCGTGGGCAACGGCGAGGTCGTCCTCAATGGCCGCGGAGTCCAGTTCACCGCTGGTGAGAGCGCGCTGCCGACGGCCGCGCTCCTGGCGCGCGTCATCGACGCAGAGCTCGATGAGGTGCAGCGCTTGCTCCTCGCCGCAGTCGCTCCCGAAGACGTCGCACTGCTGCGAACGGCGACAGGGCTTGCAGCCAAGCGTTGGCTCGGGTTGCCCTCTCGCATCGACGGCAGCCCGCCCCTCATGGCCAGACGCATCCGACCGAGCGCCGAGGGGCTGCCGAGCCTTGGCGCGTTCGACGCCCCCCTGCACCTGCTGCTCTACACCGACCCCTCGCGCTCCGAAGGGGTCACGCTCCTCGAGTCCATGAAGGCGTTCTACCAAAAGAACCCGGAGCTCGTTCATCTGCAGGTGAAGTTGGCCCCGGCGCTGGTCGACCAAATCGGCTTCGACCTCGCTGTCGCCTTGCTCTCGGAGCATGCCGCGGGCCAGTTCTGGAACGTCCTGGAGACCCTGCACCGCAAGCCCTGGCCCAAGGCCTCGAGGACCGCCGCGGCCGAGCTCTTTCGCAGCCGTATCGTGACCCAAAGCCAAGAGGGAAAGTTGCTCGGCGACAGCAAAGACGTCCTGCTGGCCAACGGCCGCCTGATTCGAGGCGACGACGCCACTTTCGCCCTCGGAATGAGCGAGGAGCTCGAACTCGTGCAGCTCTTGGAAGACGCGGGACTCTCGAAAGACGAACTGGTCCGCGTCTACGACGGCATGTCGAAGCCCTGGAGCCTGCCCGAGCCCGAGGCGCGCCGCTTCCTCATCGCCAACTGGCGCTCTCTGCCACGGCTCGGTCCCATCGACGCCAAGGTCAAGATCTTCTGGAAATTGAGCCTGCGGGACGCCTCCTGGAGACCGACCCTGAAGGCGTTGCGCAACCTGCGCGCCGAATACCAGAACGACCTCGCCATCATGCTGGTGCCTTTGCCGCTGCTCGACGACCCGGATTTGACCTTGGCCCTCTTCAGCCGGTGGTGGGGTCGCGAGGGCGAAGCGATCGACGACGACCTCTCTCTGCTGGACCGTATCGCAGAGACGCTGCCGCCAGTGCCCAGCGGTGAGGTCTCGCTCGAGGTGCTGCGCAGCCGCTTCGAGGCCGAGTCCACCAGCCCGCCGAACCGACAGTTCGCCAGCGTGCTGCACTCCGTCGAGGCCCTCTCGTCCATGTGGAACGACCGACCGAACCCCGGCTCGACCATCGTCGTGGCCTGGCGCAGCGGTCTCTGGTTCGAGGGTTGGGACATCGATGGTGGGCTCGCCTACGAGCCGTATTGGGAATGGGTGCACAGGGCGCTGCGTCGGTCTCCATGACCCACAGGATGGGTAATCTCCGCGGTGCCGGACTAGCGACCTGCAAGAGCAATGGGAGAGAAGGTTTGAGCGTTCGCAGACTAGACACCCTCGACGACGCAGCCGCCCGCGCCGAAGCCAGGCGGCTCGCCCTCGTGGCTGCGGCGCGCTGGGAGAAGGAACAGGGCTGGTTCAACATCCCGACCCAACGCACCCAAGCGGCCGACGACGGCGCCAGCCCCTTCGAGATGGGCATGCTCGCGCTGTTTCGGTGCGCCAGAGGAGAAGACGTCCCAGGCTTCATCGTGCGTTCCTTCATTGAGGACTTGCTCACCTTGATGTTCGCGGGCCTGGGCAGCGGCGTGCTGGCCATCCCCGCATGGAACAAGATGGCCGACCGCCCGTGGGCGCTGGCCTGGAGGCTCGCTGAGACCCGCCTCGACCTCGCCGATGGGCAGAGCGTCAAAGTCGACGACCTCGCGGTCCTCTGCGGCCTCGACGGCGATGACCTCGAGAGCGCGCTGCGAGCGCTGAGCGCGCCGACCTCGGGCCTGGTCGCGGCCGCCCACGCGCGAAGAATTCTCGATTCGCTTTGTGTTCCTGCTTCGGCGCTCCCGCCAGACCCAAAGAGTCCAACCTCCTAGCTCCTCACTGCGTCGTTCCAAGGGTGAAACTCGGTTCTTGGATCTCTCTTCTGTGCTGTTCTAGGCTGCGAAGGTGTGTGCAGCTCGGAGAATTCCCCTCTCGCGCGAGGCTGCACGTGACTATAGAAAGTAAGCCCACGGCGGAGTCGCGTCGACTCGCGTTAGGGCGAAAGGCCTGTCCCCTTGTTGAGTGAACCGCTGCCGCCAATCCAGATTGGTCAATTCGAGCTCTTCGAGCCCATCGGTCGCGGCGGCATGGGGATCGTCTGGTTTGGCCACCACGTCGAACAGATGATGCCGGTGGCCATCAAGGTCATCGGCGCCGACTACGCCAACAACCCACTCTTCGTCGAAGCCTTCGAGGCCGAGGTCCAAGCCGTCGCGCGGCTCCACCATCCCGGCATCGTGATGGTGATGGACTACGGGACGATCCCCGAGTCGGCCAGCGAGCAGTCTGGTGGTGTGTTGAAGGCGGGGAATCCCTACCTGGTCATGGAGATGGCCAGCGAGGGCACGCTGGAGGATCTCTACGCGCCGCGCCAGTGGGCGGATTTACGGGCGCTCCTTTTGGAGATCCTCGACGCGTTGGGCCACGCCCACGCCCGTGGCGTGATCCACCGCGACGTCAAGCCCGCGAATATTCTCATGTGCGGCAAGAACGACCAGCGCCCAGGGCTCAAGCTGTCGGACTTCGGCCTAGCGGCTGCCGGTGAGCGCATGCACTCGGAGAAGATGACGGGCACACCGGCCTTCATGCCGCCAGAGCTCTGCGACGGGCAGTGGCGAGACCACGGGCCCTGGACCGACCTCTACAGCCTCGGTTGCGTGGCGTTCGCCATGGCGACGGGGAACCTGCCCTTCGACGATTCGAACCCCATGCAGGTCGTGCTGAAGCAGTTTACCGCGGACCCACCCAAGCTCGAGCCGCGGCTGGCAGTGCCGGCCGGGTTCGAAGGCTGGTTGCAACGCTTGTTGGCCAAGGCGCCCAAGGATCGTTTCCGGTGGGCGGCCGACGCGGCGTTCGAGCTTCAGAGGCTGGGCGAGCCCGCGTCCAAGACGATTTCGCTTCCTACTGGCCTGCGCTTCAAAGGCCCTCCCCTGCCGACGACGTGGAAGCGCAGCGAGACGCCCAAGTCGCCGCCGCAGATGATCGGCGTTGGCCTGGGGCTCTACGGGCTGCGCAGCATCCCCTTGGTCGGCCGCGAGCAAGAGCGCGAGCGCATCTGGACCGAGCTCAAAGCAGTCTACGCCTCAGGCCGCGCGAGAGCTGTCCTCTTGCGCGGCGAGCCCGGCACAGGAAAGAGCAGAGTCGCCGAGTGGATGGCCGACCGCGCCCACGAGCTCGGCGCGGCCAGCACGCTGCGGGCGTCCCACAGCGCCGCGGTCGCGGGTCGCGGTGAGGGCGTCCCGCGCATGATCTCCGTCGCCATTCGCACGTTGGGGCTGAACCGTGTCGAGACCCGCGTCCGCGTCGCCCATACCCTTCGCAACTATGGCATCACCGAAGAATACGACTACGACGCGCTGACCGAGCTCTTGGTGCCAGCGACTCCGGACGACATCGCGGCTGGAGCGCGGGTCGTGCGCTTTGCGTCGCCCGAGGAGCGACACACCGTGGCGCGGCGCTTCTTGGAGCTGCTGGCCAAAGAGCGTCCCGTCCTTGTGCTCCTCGACGACGTGCAGTGGGGCCTCGACTCTCTGGCTTTCGCCAAACACCTCCTCGACGCCCAGACGCGCATCGAGTCGCCGGTGCTGGTGTTGGCGACCGTGCGCGACAACGCGCTGCAACATCGGCCCCTAGAGCAGGCCTTGGTGCAGGAGCTGCTCGAGAGAGACGACGTCGCCGTCATCGATGTCGGTCCGATGAGCTCCGAGGACCACCAGGCCCTCATCCACGAGTTGCTCATGCTCGAAGGCGACGTGGCCAATCAGGTGCGCGAGCGCACCGCCGGCAACCCACTCTTCGCGGTGCAGCTCGTCGGCGACTGGGTCCAGCGTGGCGTGTTGGAGGTCGGCGCCAACGGTTTCAAGCTTCGAGAAGGCACCAAACTCCACATCCCCGACGACATCCATGACCTGTGGTCCAAGCGCATCGAGCAGCTCATCGAAGACGTCGGCGGAGGTGGGCGCATGGCCTTGGAAATCGCCGCCGCCTTGGGCCGTGAGGTGCATACTGACGAGTGGTTGCTGACTTGTGAGCACGCGGGCGCGACGAGGCCCGACGACCTCGTCCACAAGCTGATCGCCACGGGTATGGGCGTCCCGACGCCCGACGGCTGGGCGTTCAAGCACGGGATGCTCCGGGAGAGTGTGCAGCGGCTGTCCGTTGAGAACGACCGCTGGCGTCGCCTGAACCGCGACTGCGCGAAGATGGTCTCGAGCCTCCACGCCGAAGGACAACCTGGGAGGGAAGAGCGCATCGGTCGGCACCTCATCGAGGCCGGCGAGCTGCGTACGTCGCTCAAGCCGCTGTTGACAGGCGCCGCTGAGCGCAACGCCCACAGTGAGTACAAGCAGGCGCTCGAGCTGCTCGCCATTCGTCGCGAGGCCTTGGGCGGCCTGAGGGTGCCTCGGCAGCACCTCGTCTGGAGCGCTGGCCTGATCGTCGAGGGCGTCGCCCATCGACTCGTCGGCGAGCTCGACCGCGCCGTTGAGCTCACCGAGGAAGCCGCGGCCATCGCCCGCGCCTGCGGCGACGCACAGACCCTCGGCGAGGCCCTGGTGTCCTTAGGACACCTCGCCAAAGAGAGCGGCGAGTTGGCCAAGGCGACCGACTACTACCGCAAGGCCTTGGAGGACTTCGAGGGCTCTGGCGAGAACAAGTGTCAGGTCGATTGTTACTGGGGCTTGGGGGTCATCGCGCTCTCGAAGGGGGAGATCGCCGAAGCGCGAAGCCTCCTCGAGAAGGCGCGCAGCTCCAGCGAGAAGATGGGCTACGCGCTCCTCATCGCGGACTCCTATCACCAGCTGGGCGGCATCGCCCGAATGATGGGTGAGCTCGACGAGGCCGAGTACTTGGTCGAACAAGGGCGCCTTGCGTACGAAAGGGTCGGAAACCGAACGGGCGTCGCGAACTGCATCAACGGACTGGCGGAGGTCAAGCGTTTTCGGGGGGAATTGACCCAGGCGGAGCGCGGCTACCGGGAAGCCTTGGCGATCCACGAGACGCTAGGCGGACTCTATGTGAGCATCTGTGAGGCCAACCTCGCCCTGGTGTTGCTGGAGCGCGGGGAGTTCGAAGAAGCGAACGTGTTGCTCGACCGGGTTCGCATCGAGCTCGAGCGACAGCGCTCCAAAGCCCTCCTTGGAATGGTCTACCTCATGCTGCTTCCGTGCTGCGCCAACCGCGGGGATGCCGCTCGGTACGACAAGTACTTTGTGTTGGGCTCCAAGCTGCTCTTGGAGTCCAAGATGGTCGACCCAGACATCGCGTTCCCAGCCCTGTTGGCGACAAAGCAGGCGCTGGAGAGGGGCTGGTTCGAGCGGGCGAAGCAGGCGCTGTCGATCTCTGAGCAACAGTTTCGAGCCATCGGCACGGTAGAGCGCTTGAAGGAAGTCGCGGCACTGTTCGAGCTCATCGAGCAGCGGCAACGGCCTACAGAGTAATTCGGCGGGCGTGAGGCGCAGTGCACGCGAAGCGCCAAAAGCAGACCGCCCGCCTGGCTTAGGCCAGGCGGGCGGTCGGTGTTGTCGTGTGGGTCGACTAGGGAACCACTGGACCGTAGTGGAGGATGGTTCCTTGGTCGCCGACCACGAAGATGTTGGTGGGACTGGTTCCCCAGACACCCATGAGGGTCTCGGTGGTGAGCGACTGCTGCGAGATGGTCCAGCCTCCGCCGTTGTTCATCAGGATCGTCCCGGCCTCACCGACGGCGATGGTCGTGCCGCCAGTACCCCAAATCGCCTGCAGATTGACGTTGCTCAGGGTGGGAACGGTCTCGAAGGTGCCGTTGACCAAGTTGAGCACGGTGCCGTTGTCGCCGACGGTGATGGTGGTGCCGCCGGTGCCCCAGATGGTCGTGCCGCCGGTGCCCCAAATTCCGTTGAGGGTGGTGTTGGTCGGGCTCGGGATGGCGGTGAACACACCACCCACTCCCATGAGAATCGTGCCATTCTCGCCGACGGCGATGGTCGTGCCGCCAGTGCCCCAAATGGTCGTGCCACCAGTCCCCCAAATGCCGTTGAGGTTGGCGTTCGTCGGGCTGGTCACTGGAGACCAAATCGACCCCATGAGCTCGAGGATGGTTCCGTTGTCGCCGACCGCGACCGACCCGGTGCCTGGTGCGGCCCAGATGTCGCGCAGGGTCTCGAGGGTGGGCGTCGACATGACCTCCCAGACGCCCGCAGTAGTGCGGCGTGCGACCGCTCCATTGGAGCCAACCACGAGGAGCTCTAGGCCATTGCCCGTGATCGCTTCGAGGGTAGCCGCGGGCCCGCCGCTCTCGACGCTCCAGTTGAAAGCGTCGTAGTTGAGGATGACGGCTTCGTAGGGGCGCAGAGGCGACTGCCAACCCACCACGCCGACATCGCCCTCGCTGAGGCCCCAGACGTCGTTGAGCGGGTGGCCGCTGGCGATCTGGTAGATAATCGTCCAAGTGGAATTGCAAGCCGCCGATTCGGGGTGCTCCATGCAATCGTCAAACGGGCCGTCGTCGTCGCTTTCGTCGCCGTCGTCGTCGCCATCGCCACCGTCGTCACCGTCGTCACCGTCGTCGCCGTCGTCGTCGTCATCACCGTCGTGATGGTCGTCG
>Ga0100377_1002709_pt1 | contig 14650 bp, 13 predicted proteins | sample CryGeymeta201501_FD_83664 | JGI IMG/M metagenome (GOLD analysis project Ga0100377, IMG submission 83664) | Groundwater microbial communities from Crystal Geyser aquifers in Utah, USA - Crystal Geyser metaG 2015-01 | ecosystem: Environmental > Aquatic > Deep subsurface > Groundwater | place: USA... | reverse complement strand
TCGTTCACGAGGGGTCGACGCTGCCCGCGCAGCTTTGCTGCGCGGATGCAGCGGCGGGGGAGCCGCGGAGTGGCCGGCGACCCCCACCGTTACGATATCCAACGAGAAGTGAACAAGAGTCAGTGCTTGCGAGGGGCCGAGGCCGTTCGCGAGGCGACAGCCGAGCGATTACGGCCGCGGGGGAGCCGCGGGGGAGCTCCTCACGCCTCCGCCGCCGGCGTGGTCTTGCGCACGAGCCAGCGGGCTGCGGTCTCGAGGGCCAGCCCCGTCAGGGCGCAGCCGGCCAGGAGGATGGCGATGTAGGCGGCGTGGGAGGGGACGAGGTCTTCGAAGCCGTCGTAGACGCGGAAGGCGAGGTTGATGTTGAGGGCGGGGGGGCTGACGAGGCGGGTGAGGGCGAGCAGGGGGAGGAAGGCGGCGGGGGCGAGCCACCAGGTGCCGCGGGGGACGCCGAGGGTCTTCATGCCCCAGGCGGCGATGGCGATGCCGCCGAAGTGGGTGATCCAGGAGGTCCAGAGCTGGGGGTTGCCGGCGGCGACGTCGACGAGCCAGATGGGGGTGCCGTAGACGATCCAGGTGAAGCCGATGGCGTTGAGGCGGGGCTGGTTGAGGGCGAAGCCTGCGGCGATGAGGAGGAGGGAGACGTTGCAGGCCCACAGGAGGTGGAGGGGGTCGTCGTCGAGGGCGTGGGTGACGGCGTGGAGGGCGTAGATCACGGCGAGCAGGGCGGTGACGGCGGCTCGGGCGCGGGGGGAGAGGGGGGGCATCTCAGAGTCCGCCGTCCAGGGCGACGGTCTGTGCGGTGACGTAGGTGTTGTGGACGGCGAACCAGGCGACGACGGCGGCGGCCTCCTTGAGGGTGCCGCGGCGTCCGAAGCCGCTGTGCTTGAGGAACTGCTGGACGGTGTCGTCGGGGACGATCTCGGACATGCCGGCCTCGAGGATGGCGGGGGCGATGACGTTGACGCGGACGTTGGCGCGGCCGAGCTCCTTGGCCATGGCGCGGGCGAGGCCGGTGAGGGCGGCCTTGGAGGCGGCGTAGTGGACGGGGGAGGGGACGGGCTTGACGGAGTCGACCGAGCCGAGCAGGACGATGTTGCCGCCGTCGGTCATGTGGGGGACGGCGGCTTGCGCGGCGAGGAAGGCGCTCTGGACGTTGACCTGCATGAGGAGGGCGAAGTCGTCGGCGGTCAGATCGGCCATCTTCTGGTAGGTGCCGGCGGGGGGGGACTGGCCGGGGGTGATGGCGAGTGCGGCGCAGTGGACGAGGGCGTCGAGGCCGCCGAGGGCGTCGGCGGCGGCGTTGACGGCGGTGGCCACGGCGCCAGGGACGGTGACGTCGAGTTGGAGGGCGGTGAGGCCGGGGTGGGCGGCGGTGAGGGCGTCGGCGCGGTCTTTGCTGAGGTACCAGGTGAAGGCGACGGAGGCCGCTTCGGCGAGCAGATCTTGCACGATCACGCGCCCGAGGGTGCCAGAGCCGCCGATGACGAGGACGCGACGAGGGAGCGGTGCGGTCATGGGGGAGCCTCCGGAGGGTGCGGGATCAGACGCCGCCGTCCATGATCACGGTCTCGCCGTGCATGAAGCCGTTGGCGTCGGAGACGAGGAAGGCGGCGAAGTCGGCGACCTCGTCGTAGCGGCCGATGCGGCCGAGGGAGCAGTGGTGGAGGTAGGCCTCGAGGCGGTGGGGGGGCAGGTTGCGTCCCATGCCGTCCTCGAGCAGGCCGGGGGCCAGGCAGATGAGGCGGATGCCGTGTCGGCCGACCTCCTTGGCCATGGCCTCGGTCATGCCGACGAGGCCGGCCTTGGAGGCGCAGTAGTGGATGGGGGCCTCGAGCATGCGTGCGCCGGCGAGTGAGCCGATGTTGAGGACGACGCCGGACTTGCGCTTGATCATGAGTCGGAGGACGGCGCGTGCCATGAGGAAGGCGCCCTTGAGGTTGGTGTCGAGGACCTTGTCCCAGTCGTGCTCGTCGAGCAGGGCGAGGGGGAGGTTCTCGTTGACGCCGGCGTTGTTGACGAGGACGTCGAGGGTGCCCCAGTCCTTGTCGAGCTCGTTGAGCATCTTGCGGGTGCCGGGTCCGTCGAGGACGGAGACCTTGAAGGCGCGTGCGGCGGTGCCGACGGCCTCGACGGCGGCGAGTGTCTCGGCGGCGCCGTCGTCGTCGCGGCCGTAGGTGAAGGCGACGCGGGCGCCCTGCCGGGCGAAGCCGACGCAGAGGGCGCGGCCGAGGCCGCGGGAGGCGCCGGTGACGAGGATGTTCTTGTCGGACAGGGACGAGGCCATGATCGCCAGCTCCGTTGGGGCAGGTGGCAGGGACCGGGGGGCGTACGAGACGCGAGCGGCGATCATCTGACCCGAACGCGGAACGCTTGGCAAGAGCGTGGCGGAATGGCTTATGGTCGTCGCGTCGAGGCGGTGGCGGGGGCGCGCGAGGAGGCGAGGGGTCGTGAAGCAGGATCGCAAAGCCTGGGTGCGTCTGGTGGTGTTCGCCGTGCTGTTCGTGGGGCTGACGCTGGCGGGTGTGTGGTACGCGGTGTCGCGGTCGGGCTTCGGGGTGGCGCAGCTGGAGGACTTCCAGGAGCTGCCGTGGTGGACGAAGGCGGGTGTGGCGGGATTCGCGCTGGCGATCCTCGGGACGGACATGTGGCGTCTGGTGATGGTGGGTCGTGCGGTGGGGGTGCGGATCGGGTTTGGCGCGGCGCTGGACGCGACGATCGCCAACAACTTCTTTTCGTGGATCACGCCGGGGGCGGCGCTGGGGGAGCCGGCGACGATCTACATGCTGGGTCGGAGGGGGGTGCCGTGGGACGCGGCGGCGCTGATCGCGTTCGGGAAGACGGCGACGAGCGTGGCGCTGGTGTTCGGTCTGGCGTTCTTGTTCCTGTTCCTGGGGCTGGGTCCGGAGCTGCACTGGGCGGTGATGGCGCCGTTCGTGTCGGGGGGCACGGTGGTGGCGGGGATGGTGGGGGTGTTCGTGGTGGGGGCGATCTGGCCGGAGCCGGTCAAGGCGTGGCTGCGTCGCAAGGAGGTCGGGTGGTTGGCGCGGTGGCCGTGGCGGCGTCCGTCGTTGGGGCGTGGGTTGAGCAAGACGGTGGAGACGACGTGCCAGACGGTGGATCGTCTGGTGGCGTTTCGGGCGGGCGGCTTCAAGGGGGGGCTGACGATCCTGATCGGTCACATGCTGTACTACGCGGCGTACGCGGGGCTGTTCATGACGATCGCGGCGGGGCTGGGGGCGACGGATCTGCGGGGGTTGCTTCCGGTGGCGGTCATCTACCAGACGTTCACGTACTCGGTGCCGACGCCGGGTGGCGCGGGGTTGTCGGAGGGTGTGGCGGAGGTCTTCTTCGGGGGCTATCTGCCGCCGGCGAAGGCGGTGCTGACGGTGTTGTTGTTTCGTGGCACGACCATCTACCTCCACATCGTGATGGGGCTGGTGTACCTGCCGATCGTGGGGGGGATGCGGGAGATCGTGGAGCGTGGCAAGGTGCAGGCGGTGAGCTCCGAGGGTGTCGAGGACGGTCCGGCCGATGGGACGGACGCCGAGGGGTGAGGGTGAGCGATGGCGGGCAAGTCGGACAAGCTGTTCTCGACGCTGGAGGCGTGGCACGGGGACGATGGTTGGGGGTCGGTGCTGGACGCGGGCACGGGTGAGCACTCGCTGGGGTGGCTCACGGGGCTGCCGACGGATCGTTGGACGGCGGTGACGGCGGACAGCGCGCGCGCGACGGCGCTGGAGGATCGGTTCGGTCCGGTGATGCGGGTGCAGGATCGCGTTGTATTCGGGAACTGGTCGGACCCTGCGTTTCTGGCGGGCGAGCGGCACGACGTGGTGGTGGCGGACTACCTGATCGGGGCGGTGGACGGCTTCTCACCGTATTTTCAGGAGGGCATGATCCGGCGGTTGGTGTCGATGACGGCGAAGCGGCTGTACATCGTGGGGCTGGAGCCTTATCCGGAGCGGGCGTCAGACGCCGGGGGAGAGCTGATCCTGGAGATCGCGCGGGTGAGGGATGCCTGTATTCTGCTGGGACGTCATCGCTGCTATCGGGAGTATCCGCTGCGGTGGGTGATGGACCAGTTGGAGCGCGCGGGGATGGTGGTGGAGCGTGTGGCGAGCTTTCCGATCCGGTATGGCGAGTCGTTCGTAAAGGGTCAGCTCGGGATCTGTCGGCAGAAGTTCCCGCTTATGGATGTGGCGGTGGCGTTCTCGCTGGGTCAGTACGTGGACGCGCTGCAGTCCCGTGCGCTGCGGCATATTGCCGAGCACGGGCCGATCGTGTTCGGGGAGGACAACGTGGTGGCGGCCCGCGTCCGGGACGCCGTGCGTTGACAGGGGGGGGCGCGCCCGCAAAGGTGGGGGCTCGGGCGTGGTGCGGGGTGGACCGACGAGGAGGGTGTCGATGAACATCGCGTTTCTGTGTGTCTTGTTGGCGCTCGTCTTGATCTACGTGCCGCGCGGCGTGGTCTTCGCGGTGCTGGCGAGGGAGAGGGGGCTCAAGGGCTTCGACAACCGCACGCCGCGGGTTCAGCAGGCGACGCTGGAGGGCTTCGGGGCGCGGGCGCAGGGGGCGCACCTGAACGGCTTCGAGGCGTTCGCGCCGTTCGCGGCGGCGGTGATCTGCGCGCACCTGGCGGGGGTGGATCCGTCGTGGCTGAACGGGCTATCGATCGCGTTCGTGGCGCTGCGGAGCCTGTACCTGGTGTGCTACCTGGCGGACATCGACACGGTGCGCTCGACGGTGTGGTCGATGGGGCTGGGGGTGGTGGTGACGCTGTTCGTGTTTGCCGTGATCGGCTTTGGCGCGGTGGGTTGAGGGCATGCGGGAGCTGGCGATCGTCTCGACGCTGCTGGGCGCGATCGTGGGGCTGAGCTTCCTCGGCACGCTGCCGTGGGAGGACGTGATGAGGTGGGGGTGGTGGATGGTGGGGGCGGGCATGGCGCTGGGCGTGCCGATGGGCTTCATCTACCACGTGGCGCTGCGGCGGGCGCTCAAGGCGCGGGACGTGCTGCCGGCCCGGTGGTGGTGGTCCCCGATCCGGCTGAACGCGACCTTGACCGAGGATGAGCGTCGGTGGGTGCTGCCGTGGATGTGGGCGGGCGGCGTGGGGTTTGTGTTCGTGACGTTGGGGCTTGCGCTGGTCGTGCTGGGGATTCTGTCGGCGTGGTCGTCTCTGGCGGAAGGCTGAGTCGCGCTCACTGCGGGGGCGGCAGGTCGATCCAGGGCGCGAACCGTCGGGCGAGGTCGCTGCATACGGCCGCGTCTTCGGGCTCGCCGAGCTGGGAGAATACGCCAGCGAGGGACGCCCACGAGCGTTGGTAGTCGTGGTGAACGGCGCTCGACCAGTCGCCGGCCTCGGTGGGGAATACGTAGTCAAAGGTGTATTGGGTATACAGGCCCTCGTTCAGCCGCATGATCTGCTGGGGTGGTGGCGGGCTCTGTCCGGGCGCCATCAGGTGGATGATGGTGCCCTCGGGCCAGGAGGGGAACGCGGCGAGTATGGCGTCGTTGACGGGCTCGGCGAGCACGACGGGGCGGCCGGAGGCGAGCATGGCGGACACCATGCGAACGCTGTTCGGTGCGTCTCCGGGTGGTACGACAGGAGAGCCGAGCTGCTTCGTGATGCGCTCCTGGTACCAGGGGTGCACCAGGAGCTCGTAGTCGACGTAGAGGACGTCGGGCCGTTGGCCGAGGGCGCGCTGGTTGTACAGGAAGCCGAACAGGCGATGGTCGCCGATGCCGATCATGATGGTGTCGGGCGGGAGCTGAGCCAGGGTGTTGTCGAGGTAACGGGCGACGGCGCGGCTGTGACCGGTCTGAACCGCGTCGCTCGAGGAGACCGCCGCGAAGGCCCCGCAGATCAGGATGGCGCCAACGCTCACGATGGGGTCGCGCATCACAGCGGGGAGCGGCGCGTCGCGGGCGAACCAGGCGGTGACCTGGCTCAGCCCAATGGCGGTGGGCACGATGAGCAGCATCGCCGGCAGGATGTGAAAGCGCTGGACCACGTGGAGGCCGAGGGCCACGGGTGGGATGTTGAACAAGGCGATGAAGACGGGCCCTGCGGCGAGGAAGGTGGTGGCGAGCGCGATCCAGGCGGCGCGCTGCCCGTTCGCCGGCCTGGCGATGGCGAGCCCGAGGGCGCCGAGCCCGACGAGCGCGGGCGCGAACAGGGTGCTGCGGCCGAGGCTGAGGGCGAGGCTGCCGAGGTTGGCCAGGGTGACGTTTTCGGTGCCCTCGGCGGCGAGCGTGAGCGAGCCGTAGTCGCGGCGCAGGAAGTGTCCGAGCACGTCGTCCAGGGCGGTGGGGTGCCCCCATACCCAGCCGGCGCTGTCGGCCATGGACAGGAGCGAGAGGTAGGGCAGGAGGCCGGCGAGTAGGCACAGCGGGGCGACGACGACGGGGAGCCAGCGCCGCTCGGCCTCGAGGACGCCCAGGCCAAAGCCGTACAGGCCGATGGGAGCGAGCCAGATGGCGCTCAGGTGATTGGACAGGGCGAGGCCGGCGATCGCGGCGAGCACGGCGGCGCGGGCGACGCCTCGCAGCGGCCCGGCGTCTGCGGCCAGCCAGACGACGAGGGCGCTCAGCAAGGTGTTGAGGGCAAAGACCTCGGCCTGGGTGAAGATGAGGAAGGGGAGAGGCCCGGTGGCGAACAGGATCACGGCGATGGCGGAGGCGGTGGCGCCTGCGCCCCAGGCGCGGCAGGCCCGCTGCAGCACCCAGGCGATGGGGCCGCCGAGGAGCGCGGTGGCCAGCGCGGCCGTGTGGGCGGGTTCGGCGCCGGGGAGCCAGGACATGGCGCGGAGGTAGAGGATGTAGAGCGGGTAGCCCGAGGGGTGGGCGACACCGCCCTCGAACCCGAGCGTGGCGAACTCGCCGTTGTCCCCGCCGAGCACCCAGCTCGGTGCGGTCGCCAGGTAGAGGACGGTGACGGCGACCACGACGACCCAGGGGAGCCAGGGCGTGTCGGGCGTGGAGGCGGGGTTCGACGCGACGTTGGGTTCCATGGAGCTCCGGGCAGGCATGTCGGCGACCGGGTGGACACGGGCGACGATAGCATGTCGGCGCGCGTGGGTCAGCGGCGAGTCTTCGCCCGCTTCCAGGCGGCCTCGGAGTCGAGGTGGTCATCGCCGAGGCGCTCGATGTACTCGGCGTAGGTGCCGCGGAAGTCGTTGAGGCCGGTCTCGTGGATCTCAATGATGCGGTTGGCGAGCTCGGAGACGAACCAGCGGTTGTGGGAGACGAAGACGATGGTGCCGTCGTAGGCCTGCAGGGCGGTGCTGAGGGCCTCGATGCCTTCGATGTCGAGGTGGTTGGTGGGTTCGTCGAGGACCAGGACGTTGGGCTGGGTGACCGAGAGCATGGCGAAGACCATGCGGGCGGACTCACCGCCGGAGAGGGCGGAGACGCGCTTGTTGGCGTCGTCCTGGCTGAACAGGACCTCGGCGAGCTTGTGTCGGATGTAGCCGATGGTCTGCTCGGGCACGAAGGTGTAGAGCCAGTCCTGGAGGGTCTCGCGCTCGCTGTTGCTGAGGGCGGCGTGGTCCTGCTCGAAGTAGCCGACGCGGGTCTCGTAGCCCCACTCGACCTTGCCGAGGTCGGGTGGGAGCTTGCCGACGAAGATGTTGAGCAGGGTGGACTTGCCGATGCCGTTGGGGCCGATGATGGCGAGGCGGTCGCCCTTCTCGACCTTGAGGGAGACGTTCTTGAGGACGTGGTTTTCGCCGTAGCTCTTGGAGATGTGCTCGGCCTCGAGGACGAGGCGGCCGCTGGGTCGGATGGAGCTGAGATTGAACCGGGGGTATTGCCTGGAGCTGGGGGCGAGCCGTTCGATGACGATCTTCTCCATCCGCTTCTTCTTGCTGGCGGCCTGGCGGGCCTTGGTGGCCTTGGCCTTGAAGCGGTCGATGAACTGCTTGTGGTCCTCGATCTCGGCCTCGCGCTTCTCGATCTCGGCGTCTCGTCGATCGGCGTCTTCGACCTTGGCGAGCTCGTAGTGGTCGTAGTCGCCGGTGTACATGGTGGCGCGCTGGTAGTCGATGTCGACGATGTGCGTGCAGACGCGGTTGAGGAACTGTCGGTCGTGGGAGACGACGACGACGCAGCCGTTGAAGTCGCACAGGAACTTTTCGAGCCACCGGATCGAGATGATGTCGAGGTGATTGGTGGGCTCATCGAGGAAGAGGATGTCGGGTTCGCTGGCGAGGGTCTGGGCGAGCAGGACGCGGAGCTTGTAGCCGCCGGACAGGACGCTCATCGGCTGCCTGTGGAGGCGCTCGGGGATGTTGAGCCCCTCGAGGATGCGTGCGGCGTCGGCCTCGATGGTGTAGCCGTTGAGGCGGAGGATGACGTCCTCGAGCTCGCTGTAGTGGTCGGCGTCGAAGTGCTCGTGGGAGTTGGCCAGGAGGATCTCCTTGGCGTGCATGGCCTCGTAGAGCTCGGGGATGCCCATCAGGACGACGTCGAGGATGTGGACGTCCTCATAGGCGAAGTGGTCCTGCTTGAGGGTGCCGACGCGGGCGCGTCCGGGGATGGAGACGGAGCCCTCGGAGGGCTCTTCGCGGCCGGAGATGATGCGGAGCATCGTGGACTTGCCGGAGCCGTTGGCGCCGACGAGGCCGTAGCGGGAGCCGGCGTTGAACTGGAAGGTCGCGCCGGTGAACAGGGTCTGTCCACCGTAGTGCTGGCCGAGGTTGTGGATGGAGAACATGGTGATCGGGGGGCTGGGGCCGGTCAGGCGTCGAGGTGGAGGCTGCGGCCCGGTAGGCGCGCGCTGCGGGAGGTCGAGGGTGGGCGAATCGGAGGGTGCGGGTCCTGCGCGCTGGCGGCCGTGTGTGGCGAAGCGCGCGGGGAGGGGTCTGGGGTTGTGCGAGGAGCTGGAGGCCGGCGGAGCCGGAGGGGTGGTGTGGTACCCGTTTTGGCGAGGGACGTCAACGGGTCGCCGGGGGGCGAGCGGGTCAGGGGATGCAGAAGCCGTGCATGCAGCCGTTGGGGCACGGGGTGGTCTGGGAGACGCTGTAGCCGTCGCACATCCCTGTGGCGTCGAGACAGGAGGCGCCGGAGCCGGTGTCAAATCGCGCGAAGACGGCGCCATCAAAATCGCAATACTGAATGAACTGCGGACAGTCGGTGTTGGTGCGGCATGAGGGGATGCAGGTGCCGGCGTAGCAGGTCTCGGCGGAGCTGCAGCGGCCGCTGGTTTCGGGGGTGAAGCCGCACGTGCCCTCGGCATCCACGCAGCTGCCGAGGAAATGGGTCCAGGCCATGGGGGAGGTGCAGACCTCGCGGGAGCGCGGGCAGCTGCCGGCGCAGAGGTCCGGGGCACACTCGCCGTTTCGGCAGACGGTCTGGGACGGGCAGTCGGAGCGATAGTCCTGGCCGAGGCAGCGGAGCGTCTCGGGGTCGCACTGGCTCGCCCTGCCGACGACGGTGTTTCCCTGGCAGGTGCGGGTATCGTTGGCGGCGCAGTCTTCGTTGACGGTGGTCTGAGCGCAGGTCGGTCCTGTCGGGTCGCATCGGCCCGCGACGGTCTTGAGCACCGTGCCCTGGCAGGTGGCGTAGTCACCGAGGGTGCAGTCGGTCGGTTGGACGCTCTGCGGGACGCAGGTGGTCTGACCCGGCACGCAGATGAAGCTCGACTCGGTGACCAGGGTCTGGCCTTCGCAGGAGCTCGCCGTGGGGAGCTGGTCGCAGTCGATCATGCGCGTCGGGGCGTCCGACTGCAGGAAGTGGCACAGGCTGTCGTTGCAGGTCCACGCGCCGGGGTCGACGATGACGGTGTTGCCGTCGCATCGGGCGAGGGAGGGACAATCGAGGGAGGTGCTGCAGGGCGTGTAGCAGGCGTTGTCGACGCACACCAGACCCGGCTCGCAGTCGATGTTGCAGGGTGCTGCGTCGGGCGGGAGGTCGAGCTCGACGTCGGGGAGGGGGGTGTCGGTGGGCGTGGCGTCGGGCGGGTCGACATCGGCGTCTACAAGGGCAGTGTCGTTGGCGGCGTCCTGGATGTCTTCAGCATCTTCGACATCTTCAATGTTTTCGACATCTCCGTCGTTGTTGCCGTTGTTGCCGTTGTTGCCGTTGTTGCCGTTGTTGCCGTTGTTGCCGTTGTTGCCGTTGTTGCCTCCGCTCGCGTCAAGGCCGGTGTCGTGCGGCTGGGCGAGGGTCGTCTCGTCGAGGTCGACGAAGGCGCTGCAGGCGGTCACCGCCAGGAGGAGGAGGACGGCGAGGTGCAGGGGACGTGGGGTGGATAGTGGCATCGGTCGTGGCCAGGCGCTGAGGGATCCGAGGTGAAGACACACGCGCGCAGTGTGGCAGAACTCGACGCTGAGTTCCAAGATGTTGGCGCATGGCGTGGGGGCCGTCGGGGCGGCCCCCACGTTTCGGTCAGTCGCCGTAGGGTCGCTCCGGGCGGACGACGTAGGGGCCGGCGTGGTGGTTGACGTAGAAGGTGCGCGCGTTGGTGTCGATGTTGACGTATTCGTTTTCGACGAGGGAGCAGACGTCTCCCCACCAGGCGCTCTCTGAGACCATGATCTCGAATTGCCAGGAGGTGTCGCCCTGGTGCTTCCAGTTGACGTGCATGTGGGGGCGCAGCGAGAGGCTGGCGCAGTTGAAGCCGAACTTGCCGTCGTAGGTGAGGTTGGCGCCGGAGGTGTCGGAGCCGTCCTCCCAGAAGTGCATCATGTTGAAGGATTCGGCGCCGTAGAAGGTGCGCTCGATGGGCTGCATGGGGGTGTCGTCGACGTAGAGCTGGCCGACGATGGCGTGGTCGGGGTCCTTGAGGTAGAGCAGGCCGAAGATCTCTCCGAAGCGGCGGTGGGTGCGGAAGGCGACCTTCTTCCAGCGCAGGGTGAGCTTGAGGTCGGTGCCGGGGGGGGCGTTGATCTCGGTGACGCCGGTCTCGACGGCGGGGAGGGAGGCGAGGTGCTCGGCGTTGGGGATGTCGGCGGGCTCTGGGAACGCGGAGAGGTCGCGGCCTTCGAGGGTGAGCAGGACCTCGCCTTCGGTCCAGACCGTCGCGCCTCGGGCCATGGCGTCGCGGAGGGTGCGGCCCCACTTGTCGCCGGAGACGACGTCGGTGAGGCCCTTCCTGGGGCTGGGGGCGACGGTGGCGCCGGAGGCCTTGAGGATGGCGGCGAGCTGGCCCTTGGTGAAGGCGGTGAAGTTGCCGGTGAGGACGACCGTTCGTCCTTTCATGGCCGGGATGAGCTTGCCGGCGAAGGTCTCGGGGATGGCGGGGTCGGCCGGTGGGGCTGCCGGGGCGACCTCGACGGTGGCCTTCTGGGCGAGGATCAGGACGAGGGCGGGCTCGTCGATGATGGTGATGCCGAACTTCTGTGCGCTGGCGAGCTTGGAGCCGGCCTTGTCGCCGGCGATGAGGATGTCGGTCTTGCTGGAGACGGAGCCGGTGACCTCGGCGCCGCGGCGCTTGAGCTCGAGCTCGATCTGGTCACGGGTGACCTGGTGGAACTTGCCGGTGACGCAGACCTTCTTGCCGGTGAGGTCGAGGCCGGGCGTCGGTGGGGCGTCGGCGTCGGGGACCGTCGGCGCGGAGGGCTCGGCGCCGCTGGCATCGAGGAGCGCCAACAGCTCGACCTCTCCGATGCAGGGCACGCCGATCGTGCCGGCGTGCTGGGCCATGGCGGCCTGGGTGGTGATGATGCAGTCGAGCTCGGCGTTGACCCTGGTGGAGATGGTGGCGCCTGCGGCGCGGATGGCCTTCTTGAGGTCGGCGAGTTTGCGGGTGAAGGTGCCCGAGATGTAGACGCGCTTTCTGGCGAGGGTGTCCATGGGGTGTCTCCGTGTGCTGGGGTTCGGGAGGTCGTCGTGGTGGCTCGGCGCGAGCGAGGTGGCGCTGGCGGGGGTGTTCAGGAGGAGCGGTAGGGTGGTCTGGGCCGCACGACGGGGTCGTGGCCGAAGGTCTGCTGGAGGGCGGTGAGGACGGAGTCGTCCACGTAGTCGGCGAGGATGTGTTCGAGGGCAGGGAAGGCGTGCTCGGCGGCGAGGAGGTCGAGGGCGTCCTGGTCGGCGCGGGCGCCGGAGAGGTCGAGGGTGTCGAGGCGGTGCAGGCGGGCGTTGGCCAGGGCGCGGGCGGTGGGGAGGTCGAGGCGCAGGCCAGTGAGACCGAGGTGCCGGAGGCCGGGGGCGAAGGGTGCGCGCTCGAGGTGGGTGAGGGCGGCGGCGTCCTGGGACCAGCTGAAGTGGCCGAGGTGCAGGGCGCGAAGGTCCAGGAGGCGAGTGGTGTCGGCGAGCGCGCTCATCGCCAGCGCGTCGAGGTCGCAGCTGGAGAGGTCGAGGGAGGTGAGGCCAGCGAGGCCTTCGCAGGTGGCCAGGCCTCGGACGCCCTCGTAGCCGATGCGGTTGTAGCGGAGGCTCAGGTGGCTGAGGCCATCGAAGAAGCCGGTGCGCAGGAGATCCCAGATGCCCTGGGGGCCGAGGCTGTTGCTGGACAGGTCGAGGGACTGGAGGTTGTGGAGGTCTTTGCAGGCGGCGAGCAGGAGTGCGCCGTCGTCTCCGATGGAGAGGCTGCCAAGGTCGAGCACGGTGATGGCTTCGAGGGCGGCGCCGCCGCGGGCGAGGGCCTTGAGCTCGGTGGGCTTGAGCTTTCTTCGGCCCTTGAGGTCCAGGACGCGGACGAGGCGCATGGCGGGGTGGGCGCGCTCGCCGCGTCGCCAGGTTCGGGGGATGAGGGCCTTGGGCATGCCGAGGAGGATGTCCGCCCAGGTGGGGGGGACCCGTCGGAGCGCGTCCGGCCAGCGTGCGAGGAAGCTGTTGGCGTAATCGAGGCCGATGGCGAGGTCTTCGGTCCACTCCCAGGCGTCGAAGAGGGCGGTGAGCTGATCCCAGGTCGTCGGGGAGGGCTCCTCGACGGCCAGGGCGCGGAGCGCCTCTGTGCGGTTCTTGAAGTCCATCGGGGTCACCGGTGGTGGATGCGGCGCGGCGCGCCCATGGCCCATGGTTGACGACACGGCGCACGGCTCTTCAAGGCCATGCGCCACCTCGACCCTTCGGGGTGGCGCGTGAGCGGACCGTGTCGAGTCGCTGGCGCCTCAGTTATAATATCACTGAATTCAAGTCAAAGTTAGCGTTAGTTTTGGTATATGTATTGTTTTATTGTGATGTATGTTCAGGCCAGCCTGGGCACAAGTCCGGGCTACTCCATCTCGTCGTCGATCCTGGCCCTCCTGATCGCCAAATCCAGCAGCTCCGGGTCGGCGTGCGCTGCTGTCACGAGCTCCGCGATCTCCTCCAACGGGGTACGGGCGGACGACCAGACTCGCAGCCCGTCCGCTTCGGGGTCCATTCTCACCTGGGAGAGGACGCTTGGGGCCTTCAGCTGCAACAGACCGTAGATGACTCCGGCCCACGACTCACCGCCGCCCTGGTAGCCGCGCTTCAACAGGGCGTGGCCGATGCCGTCCTCTTCAGGGGCGTCATAGCAGTCGTACACGAATTGACCGCCGTCGACAGCGACCAGGCGCCCCCGAAGCGTCTCATCGAGGAGGTTTGGCGGCAACGTCGGTGCGAGCGCAGACTCGGCGCTTCGACGGAGCTCGGCGACGACATGCCCGGCGCCTGTGTACTGCTCGTAGCGGATCTTCACGAATCGCGGGCTGGTTGATGAGCCTCGCTGGGCGGCTTCGATCGCCCTCAAGCGATCATCTGGGTTGCTCCTGATGTCCATGGCCTGGAGGGCCATGGCGAGCGAGGCCATGGCGGCGGGGTCGGCGAATTGAACTCGCTCCTGCCGCGCCAGGGGGTTCGCCGGGTGTGGTTCGATCTCTGTCGGATGTGCGATCACCAACTCGGAGTCGCTCTCCCACCGAACCTTGAGCGGAACGTGCGGCAGGTCCAGCGCGAACACGCCCGCACCCGCTCCACCCGAGGGGAACTCAACGATGACCTGTGTACACTTGGGGTCGCCCTCGAGATTCGACCAGACGGATGCCGAGTATGTGCCGTTCGGGCTGGGGATCGGCACATCCTCCTTCGCTGTCGCCATGGTGTCGCCTCCAGTGGTGAGGGAGTCCGCCTGGAATCAGGCCACCGCAATGCGATCTTTGGAACCCCTGGCGCGTCCAGAGCCGCCCGGCCTGACCACCACCTCAACGGCTCCAGGAGCGCTGAGTCATGGGCTGCGGTCTTGCGACGGAGCTCGTCGAGCGTCGGGGCCGGGCAGCGCGCCGTTGCGGTCGCGAGCGCGTGGTTCAGGTGCGCTGTCTCGGGCGCGGAGTCTCGCACATGGCGTCACGGTTTTCCAGCGCAACCGGACTGCCGAGCCGGGCGATCGCAAAGTCCGCGCCGTGGTGGTGGGTCGATGGTCGATGGTCGATGGTCGTCCATGATGGATGGTGTTGGATGGATGATCGAAGACCCCAGGCTCGGTCGCTTCGCGACCATCGCCAGGGGCTAAGGATGGGAGTCGCCCCTCCGGGGCTCTCGGTCGGGGTGGACCCAGGAACAAGCACTATCGGGAGCCCCGGAGGGGCGACCCCGAGCAGGCGTCGAGCCTGCGAGAAGATGTAGATACTGTGTTGCGGGTCAAGCTCAAATGGTGCTTGCGGCTGCCCTTTTGTTCTGGTGGTTGGCTTCGAAGACGGAGTCGCCCTTTGCGATGGCGTAGAAGAGCCGCAGGAGCTTGTTC
>Ga0100377_1002704_pt1 | contig 14678 bp, 9 predicted proteins | sample CryGeymeta201501_FD_83664 | JGI IMG/M metagenome (GOLD analysis project Ga0100377, IMG submission 83664) | Groundwater microbial communities from Crystal Geyser aquifers in Utah, USA - Crystal Geyser metaG 2015-01 | ecosystem: Environmental > Aquatic > Deep subsurface > Groundwater | place: USA... | reverse complement strand
TGCACATTTGACTCGCCAACTTTGGGCGTACTGCGTCGTTGCAAATCGCTTGTGCAGCAGAGCTGCACGGCACGCTTTGCGCCTCGCATTGCATCCCAAATCCGGCGGCCAAATGTACAGCTTCTTCATGAACAAGCCCTAACCATGGCAAGGAAATCCAAACGAGCTGCGTTGGTGTTGACATCTGAACAAAGAGCCACACTCAAAGCATTGACCACGTCGAGGACGGCAACGACACGAGATATCGAGCGAGCAAAAGTGATGTTGGGCTACGCCGATGGTGCGTCCATCACCGAGTTGAAGTGCTTGCTGGGGTTCAGTCGGGCGACACGGTGTCAGGATCGAGAACATAGCCGTTCGCACTGTTCGGCAGTGAGCCAAGCGCTGCCGCCGTACGCGAAGGCAGAACCCAGTCGTGATCCACGCGTCGCCAATAAACATAAATGCAAAAGTTTTCGAGTTATTCCTTTTTGGCCAACCTTACAATTGTTTCCCGCCTTCGCGCTAAAGACTTCAAAGCCAACATTTTTGAATGAAACGCCACACTTGATTATGACTACTGTTCGCTCTTCAATAACCACTTCTGAAGGCATCAACCCCCATGCAGTCCAGCCTACGTCAATCGTGGCGCTGGGCAAAAGCTTTTGGCGCAACCGTCAACTCATTGGGCAAATGACCAAGCGTGAAGTTGTCGGCCGTTACAAAGGGTCGGTGATGGGCTTGGCCTGGTCGTTCTTCAACCCCGTGTTCATGTTGCTGGTTTACACCTTTGTTTTCTCCGAGATATTCAAATCCCGCTGGGGCGCTGGTGATGACAGCAAGACCCAATTCGCACTGGTTCTCTTTGTCGGGATGATCGTGCTCAGCCTGTTTAGCGAAGTGCTCAACCGCGCCCCCGGATTGATTCTCTCCAACGTCAATTACGTCAAAAAAGTTGTTTTCCCGATTGAAATATTACCAGTCATCACCATGGGTGCGGCCTTGTTCCATAGCCTGATCAGCTTGGGTGTGCTGTTGACAGCCTTTGCGCTCTTCAATGGTTACCTGCACTGGACGGCGGTTTTTACCCCTTTGGTGTTGCTGCCGCTGGTCATCCTGACAACAGGTCTGGCTTGGATGTTGGCATCTTTAGGAGTTTTTTTGCGTGACGTTGGACAAACCATCAGCATCATTACAACTGTCTTGATGTTTCTTTCTCCGGTGTTTTACCCCATGACTGCGGTGCCAGAACGGTTTCGTTCGATCATCATGGCTAACCCGCTAACCTTTATTATTGAGCAAGCGCGTGAAGTGCTGATCTGGGGGCGTTTACCTAACTGGCTGGGACTGGGCATCTATACCCTGGCGGCAGTCGCCGTTGCCTGGTTGGGCTACGCCTGGTTTCAAAAAACCAGAAAAGGATTTGCGGATGTCCTGTGACAATATCGCCATTCGCGTTAAAAATCTTGGTAAGTGTTATCAGATTTATGACACCCCGCGTGATCGCCTCAAACAATTCATCTTGCCGCGACTGCGCGGCACAAAGGGTCAAGCCCGGAAGCAATATTTCCGTGAATTCTGGGCGCTCAAAGATGTTTCATTTGAGGTAAAAAAAGGGGAAACATTTGGTTTCATCGGACGCAATGGGGCGGGCAAATCTACGTTATTGCAAATTCTCTGTGGCACCTTAACACCAAGCAGCGGCTCCGTTGAAATCAACGGGCGCGTAGCCGCTTTATTAGAATTGGGCGCTGGATTCAATCCGGAATTTACCGGCCGAGAAAATGTTTACTTGAATGCCTTGGTGCTGGGATTATGTAAGGAAGAAATCGATACGCGTTTTAACAGAATTATTGAATTTGCTGATATCGGTGAGTTCATCAATCAACCCGTCAAGACCTATTCCAGTGGCATGTTTGTTCGCCTGGCCTTTGCAATTGCAATACATGTTGAACCAAGCATACTCATTATTGACGAGGCGTTGAGCGTTGGTGACATCGCGTTTCAGAATAAGTGTATTTTAAAAATCAGGGAGCTTCGTGACAAAGGCACAACGCTTTTGTTTGTGACTCATGATTTAAGCACCATGCAGTTGATCTGTGATCAAGTGGCCTGGCTGGATTGCGGTGAGATTGTCATGATTGGTGATCCTGTGCCAGTCAGTCAAGAGTATTACGTCAAAACCACGGGAGTCCAAACTGATCGTAAAATTTTGGCTACCGTTATTTCCCAGAAGCAGACGGGCATGGCGAAATTCATTGAGGCCAAGCACGATATTCCAGAAAGCACCACAAAACCTGTCTTTAGTGTCGGCGACACCATCCGTTTTAAACTTGCAGTGCAAGCGGTAAAGCCGATGGGTCGCACAGTTTTTACAATCAGTATTTTTAGAGCCGATGGCGATTGGGTCGTTGGACAAACCAGCTTGGAGGCAGGTGTATTCTGGGAGCCACAAGACGTGGACGGCATCCAGCGCGGGAGGTTTGTTTTGGAACCCAACTGCCTTGCGCCTGGCGATTACCTGGTGGCATTTGGGGCAAACTCAGAAGACTTATCAGTGTGCTACGCACTAACCGACCTTGCCTTGCCTTTCTCTGTACGCTGGAATTTCCCAACATGGGGAAAATTTATTCATCCATGCCAGTGGATTCCATTGAACTCGGGGCACAGCGCACCATAAACACCCATCACGCTTTCAATTCAATAAGCCAAGGTCAAATGTGCACACCCAGCGAAGCAACGCCGTGTGCCACTTGATATGCAATGACATGACCGAAATGCAGCCTGCAAACACCAAAAACCAACTTACCGTAAATTCACCTGCCGCCAGCACAACACCAGCCTGTCCGATTTCAAAGTCGACTGATGTGCAACCCTTGTGTCAGGTCGACGGCTTTGCTGTCTGGCGCTGCCCAGAGTCAGCCACTGATTTTGTATGGCCCATGCCAGACGACAAGACACTTAAAGACTTGTATGACCGTGAAGCCTGGTTTGAGGGGGGCGAGCGCGGCGGCTACAGCGACTACGACGCCCAAACCGAGCCCTCCCTACACTTGGTAAAAGAGCTGCTGGGGCGATTTCCTGATGGGAAAGGTAAGTTGACGGTACTTGACGTGGGTTGCGGCTACGGCACGCATCTGCGACTGGCTGCCGACCAGGGTTGGCAGTGCTTTGGCATCGAACCTTCTGCGCACGCACGCACCATGGCGCAGCAGCGCCATGCTGATCGCCTAACCGTGGTGGAGCAGGCCGAAGACCTTTTCCCCATACGTTTTGACCTGATTCTCATGTTCGAGGTCATTGAGCATTTGCAAGACCCCTACAAATTGTTATTTACGCTGTTTGGCAGAGGGGCGATCGGACCCGAGACACTGGTGGTCATCAGCACGCCCAACGCGCGCAGTACCGACGCCGTCACTGATCCTGCTGGCTGGGCGTATCGACATCCGCCGTCACACCTTGTCTTCTACTCAGCGAAGTCATTTCAGGTCTTGCTGCGGCGCTTGTTGTTCAAGGACATCAAGATTTATGGGGTGGTCAAGCTGCCCGACCAACCGGCGACACGCTTCGAAGACGAGCCGCCGTCAATCAATGACGAGTGGGGCGACTTCCTTGGCATCGTCGCCGAGGCCAGTGGCAGCGAATTCAAAGAATTCATGCATGAGCGCTACGTTCCAGATTCGTACTGGAAGCTCACAGAATACGAGCACTTTCCGCGTTACGGTTTGGCGACCCACATGGCTCAAGGCGCGAGAGTGCTTGATTTCGGCTGTGGCACGGGCTATGGCACCGCCTTGCTCGGGGAAGTTGCTGAATCTGTGGTGGGCATGGACATTGCCGACAGCGCAATTCAGTGGGCCAGGCAGACCCACCGCAACCCCAAACTGAGTTTTGTGCAGCGCGCCGATCTGGGGCGTGGTTTGCCGCCGGGTTCCTTTGATCTGGTGACCTGTTTTGAAATGATTGAGCATGTCGACCATGCGACGCAACTGGAGACCATCCGCAGTGTGGCGCGCCTGCTGACTTCTGGGGGCAAGCTGGTCATTTCCACACCAGACCCACTGTTCACGGCTGCTTATGGGGACAATCCGTACCATCTGCGCGAGATGACAGAGTCGGAATTTATGGAGTTGTTGCACGAAGGCTTCAAGCACGTGACGATGCTCAAGCAGTGGGTTCGCCCAAGTGTTTTGATCGGCAAGCATTCGGTGCCAGGCATTGAATCGGTCATGTTCGATACGCTGTCTAAGGATGTATCAGCGGACGCGCCCGTAGGTTTTGTCGCTATATGCTCAAACCAGCCGATTGAAAACCCACCGCAACTCTGTCAATTCGACACATCGGTCGACTTCAATCGTCAGGCCCTCGAAACAGAGCACCAATTAAACCGTCTTCGTTATGAAAACTACACGCTAACGACCAGCAAGCAAATACGCGAGAACAGCGTCGCCGAGCTACAAAAACAAGTGCAAGCACTGAATGGCAGCGCGGCCTGGCTGGAGTCCCAGCGCGTGGCTTGGGAAAAACTTGCCAACGAACGAGCGCTTGACATTGCGCGCCTCAACGCTGCGCTGCAATCGCTTGAAACAAGTGTTGCATCACTCGAAGCGCAGCAACTGGAGCGAGACAAGCACATCACTGCGCTCAATGCAGAACGTGACTTTATTTTCAGATCAATGAGTTGGCGTCTCACAAGACCGTTGCGGTATTTGCGGCGCAAATTAATCTCTCAACCACTGGGTTTGATGCGTCAGAAATTTCGACACCTGCAAGCGCCTGGTGGCGAATCACCGGCTGTAAGTGGCGGTATCAATACTTCAGAAAACCTGGGTGAAAAGCACAAGGTTCTGCTGGTGCTGCACGAGTTCTCTCGCACGGGTGCGCCGCGCGCGGTTCTTTTCTTGGCCAGGGCACTCTTTCTGCAATATGGTGTACGACCAGTCGTCATGGCATGTGTCGACGGGCCTATTCGGGAAGAGTTTGAAAACGAAGGGTTCCCTACGCTGGTTCAACCACAGTTGTTCGATTCCAAAGACCGTACGCCGGCAATCCGCGAAATCATTGCGGGGTTTGAAAGAGTCATCGTTACACCTCTGGCTTCCTTCCCGTTTGTTCGTAACTATGCAAGTGTCGCCAAGCATTTGACATGGTGGATCCATGAAGAAGAAAAGGGCTTTGCCTATGTCGCCGACAACTTTGCGCCGGACCTGGCTGCGCTCTTCTGCGCATGTGAGTCCATCTGGCTTGGCAGCCCCTTGTGTTTTGCCCCGGCTTTGCAATACGTCGCCAAAGAGAAGTTGCATCTGTTGGTTTACGGCTGTGACGACATCGCGCTGCCCCATCGTTCACCTCCGCTGGAGCGCATGGTATTTACGATGGTTGGCACGATGGAACCGCGCAAAGGGCAGGACATTTTTCTTGATGCCATCAAGCTGTTGCCAACTGAACTAAGGCACAAAGCCTTCTTTCGAATGATCGGCTCCCCCTACAACGATTGGTCAGCCAATTTTTACAAGCAGGTGTGTTCCGATGCTGGCCTGATTCCCGAAGTGGAGTGCCTTCCCAATATGCCATTTTCACAATTGCTTGAACAATATGCTGAAACAGATGTCGTGGTCTGCGCCTCGCGGGCAGACCCCTTGCCAATCTCGATTACCCAGGGTCTCATGTTTTCCAAAACATGCCTATTTTCATCGGTGATTGGACATGCAGCCCTGTTGACGGATGGGGAAAATGGCTTGATATTTGAAAACGAATCTGCTGTAGCCTTGGCCGAAAAAATGACGTGGGCTCTACAAAATCCTCAAGCCATCCTTGCCCTTGGTATTGAAGGCAGAAAAATCTACGAAGAACATTTCCTGATGAGCAGTTTTGCAGACAATGTAAAGAACTTGCTGCAAGAACACACTCAAATGATTGCCAAATCCAGTCAAATAGCATCATGAAGATTGACTTCAGATTATTGACAATTGTTGCGTGTGCGTTTGTTGTTGCAGGCGCGGCAATCGTCATGACTCGGCAGGCGACAAATTCCGCTGTGGTGATGGAGATTATTCCGCCCAAGGGAGTGGCCATGACCGACCGTGTACACGACGGAATGCAGTTGGAAGTTACCGCCAAAGGGCTCACGTTAACGCTACCCAAATGTAATCTTGATAAATACCAGGACAAATTTTTTCTGCACTTGTATACCCGATCTGGGTTGGAAAAGAACCCGCCAGCCTTCATCAACCTTGACTTCTTTCTTGCCCAGGAAACAGGCTTGGCGCAGCAGATTCATGGCGAAAAGTCCTGCGTCTATCTCAAGCCATTGAGCGATTTTTCACCCCAGCAAGTCAATATTGGTCAGTTCACCGTCCCAAATGGCAATTGCTGTGAAATCACGTGGTCGCGGACTTACATTTTTGATAGAAACCTGCTTGGCAAATGATGATGGCTACCCCTAAGCCAGCCTCAGCCGTGGGTGCTGAGTCGCACGACCGGATGTATGGACTTGACGTTTGTAGAACCATGGCCATTCTCTCGGTTGTCTTTGGTCACATGCTGCAGCATTCAACACCCCATCCCTATCTCGCCTCGGTGGGGTTTATGGCCATTTTTGGCGTGGACCTGTTTTTTTGCCTGAGCGGTTTTCTGATTGGTCGAATCTTGATGCAGGTTTCCGAGCGATGGCCGCAAGAGCAAGAACGCGGTGTCATGCAATTTTGGTATCGGCGCTGGATGCGCACGCTCCCCCTCTATTTCTTTTTCTTATTCGTCGAGCTACAGATATATTGGGGTGGTGCGTCCAGCCTCTCTGCCCAGCAGGCTTATTTGGTTTTTGCGCAGAATCTTGCATGGCCTATGCCAAGCTTCTATGGTTTGACCTGGAGTTTGACCGTTGAAGAGTGGTTCTACTTTCTGTTCCCACTGCTGATCTTGCTGTCAATTGGATTTGGCAAAACGCCTCGTGCTTCGGTCTTGACCGCTATTGTGATTTTTTTGGTGATCCCGCCGGTATTGCGTTTTTTCTTGTTTGATGCAAGCGAATGGGATTATTTTGGCTTGGCAGAGACCAACTGGCTCGTCACGGTCTACTTCTCGGTTGTGGCGCTGGTGTTTGCCGGTTTGATTCCGTTTTTTTCAGGCCTCAGCCCGACCCGCTTCGCCTGGTTCAACCGCTTTGTAAAATACACCAGCCAGATTGCATACTCACTGTATTTGGGCCACGTTGTCGCATTTGCGGCTTGCATTTATATGTTTAAACGATTGGGCTGTTATGACACCATTTATCCCAATCCTTGGTTGACCTACCCCATCTTCATGGCGTTGGTTTACTTGCTGGCCTCGTTCACCTACTTTGCGATCGAAAAACCATTGCTCACTTTGCGAGACAGACGCTCCAAGGTGACGGCTCAAAAAACGCCGATTGAGGCGCAAGTCCCCATCTAGTCGGGCAACTTCCCAAAATTTTCTTATGATTAATTTCCTCGAACCTGACTACACCGACCTGCCCGGTCGCCGCGTGCTCCCTCGTCCATATCAACGAATTGCATCAATCGCTCCGCACATCGATGTATCCGTCATCACCCCCTACTACAACACTGAAGCGTTCTTTGTTGAAACGCTGGTGTCGCTTCAGGCACAAACCCTGCAAAACTGGGAGTGGATCATTGTCGATGACGGCTCAACCGACAAGGAATCAGTTGAAAGGCTCACCCGCGCGGTCGAAAAAGATGAGCGCATCCGTATCGTTCGTCAAGAAAATGCCGGGCCTGGTGCGGCGCGCAACACGGGGTATCGCCATGCCAGTGGCCGCCTTATCTGCCTGCTCGACAGCGACGACATGTTCGAACCCACTTATCTTGAAAAGTGCGTTTGGTTTCTTGACTCAAACCCGGAATTTGCTTTTTGCAACGCCTACAGCGTGGTGTTTGGGGATCAAAATTTTCTGCACGCCGCCGGGTTTGAACGCGGCAAGATACACCTGCAAGCCAACGTGGGCCCGCCAATTTCTGTGATTCGGCACGCGGCCTACGCAGACTGTGGTGGCTTTGATGAATCCATCAGGTTTGGTCATGAAGACTGGGACTTCTGGTTAGCCATGGCAAAAGCCGGCCACTGGGGCTATACGATTCCCGAGTATTTGCAGTGGTACCGCAAGCGCGGTGACGGCCGCTATGAGCAAATCATGCGCTCCGGCAAAGTCAATGCTGAATTTGAAGCCCAGATGCATCGCAAATACGATGGGCTGGACAAGCACTTTCCCCAGCCCATTCGACGTCAGCCGCAGCCCTATGAGTCGATCACGACGACGGCGTTCGTGGCGAACCCCTTAGCGACCAACGCTGCTGGCCGACGCATTTTGTTCCTCGTGCCGTGGATGGTAACGGGTGGCGCTGACCGGGTGAACCTTGATCTGATTGAAGGTTTGACAGCCAGGAGGCACGACATCACGGTTTGCGCCACCTTACTGGCTGATCATGGTTGGGAGCATCAATTCAGCCGTTTTACCCCCGACATCTTTGTATTGCCAAACATTCTGCACCCGTCGGACTACCCAAGGTTTCTGGCTTACCTGATTCAATCCCGGCAAATCGATACCGTGCTCATCACCGGCAGCACCATCGGCTACCAGCTCCTGCCTTACCTCAGAGCGGTTTCTCCCGGTGTGGCCTTTGTGGACATGTGCCATGTTGAAGAGCCGCACTGGTTGAATGGCGGCCATCCGCGGTTCGGCGTGGGCTATCAGGATGCACTTGATCTCAACATCGTGACCACCCGGCACCTGGCTGAGTGGATGCAGGAGCGCGGTGCAGATGGCACACGGATCAGAGTGATGTACACGGGCGTTCGCTCTGTTCGAGCAACCCGCTTGGCGGGGCTGCGAGCCCAGGTTCGGGCAGAACTGAACCTGCCGGCAGAGGTGCCGGTGATTGTTTTTGCAGGACGAATTTGCGAGCAAAAGCGCCCTGCCCTGCTGGCTGCGATCCTCAAGAATGCGCATGAAAGCGGTTTGAAATTTCGGGCTTTAGTGATCGGCGACGGTGAACTGAGAGGGCAGTTTGAAGAGTTGATCAATCAATACCAGTTGATCGGCCACGTTCAGATGCTGGGCTCGGTGTCGCATCAGCGCTGGCTGGACATTCTGACTGCCTCCGACATGCTCTTGATGCCTTCTCAATATGAAGGCATTTCGATTGCGCTCCTGGAGGCCATGGCGGCAGGCGTGGTTCCGCTGGTCGCCCAAGTGGGTGGGCAGGAAGAAATTGTCAGCCCCGAGGCCGGCGTGTTGATTGCGCACGGAGCCAACGAGTTGCAGGAATATACGCAAGCCATTCAGCGCTTGCTGTCAAACCAGGCGCAATTGCAGCAGATGTCTGGGCAGTGCCAGGCGCTTGCTGCCACCAAGTTGTCTTGGGGCGGCATGATTGACAACTTTTTGACCATTTTGGATGAGGCCCATCAACGCCGCCTGACCCACCCCCGCCACCCAGTCAGTGCAGGCTTGGGGCGCGAATGGGTCGCGCTGGCGCTTGAAAACAAGCGTCTTGCCAAGGCGGTAGATTGGCTGTGGAATAACAAGCCTCTTTTAGCCGGCTCTGACACCCCGTCACTCACCACCCCGGCAGAGACACAAGCGGTGGTCAAATTCGCCGTTCTTTTGAGTCAAACCTGGCTGGGTCGCATGATTGTTCGCAGCCGTTGGGTGCAGCTGGCGGGCAGAAAACTCCTGAACAGGATGGCCAAACCCCATGCGGTGTAAGCGCAACCCGCATGACCTGACAGCTTTGGGTATTATTTTGGACAAGGATTCTTCATGAACATTGTGATATTTGGTGGTGGCGGTTTTATTGGGTCAACCATAGCGGATCGCTTGTTGCTGGAGGGCCATGCGCTCAGAATTTTCGAACGCCCACGGGTTGCACCCTACCGCAAGTTCCAAAAGCACGAAAGAGTTGAATGGATCACGGGAGACTTGTCGAGTACGCACGATGTGGACGAGGCGATCCATGGCGTTGACGCCGTATTGCATCTGGTCTCTACCACCCTGCCAAAGAACTCCAACGACGACCCGGTTTACGACGTGCAAAGCAATGTGGTGGCGACCCTGCAGATGCTTCAGGCCATGGTGGTTCAAAAAGTGCAAAAAATTGTGTTTATCTCGTCCGGTGGCACGGTCTACGGTAACCCGGTGTACTTGCCGATTGATGAAAAACACCCCACCGATCCGCTCGTTTCATACGGCATCACCAAACTGGCCATAGAAAAGTATTTGCAGGTGTTTGAGCGCCTGCACGGCATTCAAGCCATTACCCTGCGCGTGGCGAACCCCTATGGTGAACGCCAGCGCATAGAGACGGCACAAGGCGCCGTGGGCGTATTTCTGCACAATGCACTTAAAAACATTCCCATCAACATCTGGGGTGATGGCAGCGTGACCCGCGACTACATCCATGTCAGCGACGTGGCCAGTGCCTTTGTCAAGGCGCTGGCCTACACCGGCAGCAAACGCACGTTCAACATCAGTTCCGGCCTGGGCACCAGCTTGAATGCCCTGATTGCCATGCTGGAAGAAAGTCTGGGCAAACCGATTGAGCGCAGCTACCTGCCGGGCCGGGCGTTTGATGTGCCGGTGAGTGTGCTCAGCAATGACCTGGCCCGGGAAGATCTGCGGTGGCAACCCGTGGTCTCGATGCCCATGGGTATTGCCCGCACGGCCCAGTGGATGGCTGCGGAACTGGCGCGTTGAAAATCCTCCTGACCGTTCACCAGTTCTTTCCAGACTTTGCGGCTGGCACGGAAGTACTGACGCGCTCGGTCGCGCTGGAGCTGATGCGGCGCGGCCATCAGGTGCACGTGTTGACGGCATTTCCGTCTGAGCACCTGTTGGCTGACGACCAGCGCTGTGACGAATACGACGTTGAGGGCATCCACGTCTACCGCTTTCACCATGCCTACACCCCCATGGCAGGGCAAAACGCCATGGTCGCTCTCAGTTACGACAACCATCTGGCCGCCGACTACTTTTCAAAAATAGTGGCACGCTTCAAGCCCGACGTGGTGCACTTCTTTCACCTCAACCGGTTGGGCACCGGGCTCATTGACCGGGCGGTACAGACGGGCCTGCCGGCCTTCATGACCCCCACCGACTTTTGGTCTGTGTGCCCCACGGCGCAGCTGGTGCTGTGCAATGGTCAGCTGTGCCAGGGGCCGGGCATCCCTGCTGGCAACTGCGTCAAGCACTTTGCCCAGAGCACGCAACAAGGCCTCACCGGCGTTATGGCCCGCTGGCTGCCCACGCCTGCGGCCAACTTGCTGGTGCGGTTGACCCAGGCAGGTGTGCTGCCGCCTTACCCGCACCGCGCAGAGGTCTCGGCCATCGGTGCCCGGCTGGCAAGCAACGTGAGCCGGCTGAACAAGCTGACAAAAATACTGGCCCCTAACCGCCCCATGCGGGATCTGTTGGTGCGACACGGTGTCTTGCCCAGCTTGGTCACCCTGGCCGGTTATGGTATTGACCTGGCAGCGCTGGCGCAGGGTCAGCGGCCACCGCCCCGGCAGCCACTGCGGATTGGCTTCATTGGCACCCTGGCCCGGCACAAAGGCTGTCATGTGCTAATTGAAGCCTTCAAAGCGCTACCGCCCGGTCGGGCAGCGTTAAAAATCTATGGCAACGTGCACGACTTTCCGGGCTACGCCCAGGCATTGCAGCAAAGCGCCGGCCAGCATCCTGGCATCGTGTTTTGCGGTGTCTTTCCCAACGCAAACATAGCGCAGGTGCTGGCCGGGCTTGACGTGCTAGTGGTGCCCTCGCTGTGGGCTGAAAACACCCCGCTGGTGCTGCACTCTGCCCAGGCGGCGCGCTGTGTGGTGGTTGCGTCAGACTTTGCGGGCATTGCCGAAGTGATTGAACATGAGGTGAACGGCCTGCTGTTTAAGGCCGGCAACGCGGCCGCACTGACCCGGCAACTGACACGACTCACCGGCGAGCCCGGCCTGGCCGAGCGCCTGAGTGCCAACACCCGGCCGCCCAAATCAACCGCCCGCTATGTGGACGAGCTGCTGACCGTGTGGCAAGCAGCCTGAATGAAAAAAGTTGCCATCATCATCGTCAACTGGAACTCGTGGTCCTTGCTGGCGCGGTGCTTGCAGGCGCTGGCGGCGCAAAGCTATCAGGACTTCAGCGTCACCATCATCGACAACGCCAGCAGCGACGCCATGCCCGACGCGCTGCTGGCACCGTTTCCAAAGGTGAACCTGGTGCGCAACAGCCGCAACACCGGCTTTGCCGCTGCCAACAACCTGGCGGTGCAACAGCACAGCGGCAGCAGCGAATGGGTGGCCCTGCTTAACCCCGACGCTTTTCCAGAGCCCGATTGGTTGGCGCAACTCATGCACGCCACCCAGGCACACCCGGATTGCGCCGTGTTTGCCAGCCGCCAGCTGGACGCGGCCAACCCCAGCCGGATTGATGGCGATGGCGATGTGTACCACATCAGCGGCCGGGCCTGGCGCGCCGGCCACAGCTACGCGGTACCGGCACACAGCCCGGCAGTGCGTGCAGCGTTTTCACCCTGCGCGGCAGCCGGTCTGTACCGCCGCAGTGCTTTTTGCGAGGTGGGCGGTTTTGATGAAGACTTTTTTTGCTATTTTGAAGACGTGGACCTGGGCTTTCGGCTGCAACTGGCCGGCTACCGCTGCCTGCTGATCACCGGCGCCGTCGTGCACCACTTGGGGGCATCCTCCACGGGTGGGCAGCACAGCGATTTTGCCGTCTACCATGGTCACCGCAACCTGGTCTGGACTTATGTCAAAAACATGCCCGGCATCTTGTTCTGGCTGCTCTTGCCCTTGCATCTGGCACTCAACCTGGTCACCCTGCTGCACTATGCGCGCCGATCTGGCGTGATATGGCGCGCCAAGCGCGATGCCTTGCGGGACTTGCCTGCTGTCTGGAAGAAGCGCCAAGTTATCCAGCGCCAACGCCGCGCCAGCCTGGTAAGCATTTGGCGCCTGCTGCACAAACGCTGGCTCTAGCCGCCTGTCGGAATACCGTTTGTGGTGCGCTGCCCGTCTTGATCTGGGTCGAAGGGGTAGAAGCGCCCTTCGACGCAACTCAGAACTGACCGCGCAGTGCATACGGTTTCATCATTCGGGCTGCTTTATTGCCCGCGCCATGGCCTGCGTCCTGTACTTATTGCTCTTCATTTAATAGCTGTTAACGCATATTCTATGCGGGCTAGAGGCCTAAAAGACTTAAAAGACTTTAAATCTTGAACAGCCTTGTAGCCACACACCATGCCGCCCATGAAAAAAACCCCGGCGCCGCTTGCACGACGCCGGGGTTTGACTTAGCCTGGCTAAGAAATACTAAACGGTTCAGTAATTATTGAGCGCCAGTGACATCGCTGAAGTTGCCGTTGGCATTGGTCAGGAAGAAGGACTGTGCGTCCATAGTGTTGGTCGGCGCGGTCAAGCGCAAACGAGGCCGTGCTGTGGCGGCCGGTGCAACACCGATCGCCGCTTCGACCGCTGCGGAGGTTACGGTCAATGAGCCACCGGCCTTCAAGTTAAACAATTTGCCGGACGCGCTCAAGGTGCCGTCTTCATTGATAAATTGACCGGTCACATCAGCATCTACGGTGCCCGTGTTGATCGCGCGGACGAAGCTCGTGTATCCGACGGTACTCGCTGGAATATAGCTACGTACAGTTCTTGTTGAACCGTTGAAATCCAGCGGATAACCGATACCCGTCACTGTCGGCTTCGCATCCGTTCCAACGGCCTCCGTAATCGTTCCAGTGATAGTTGCAGTAATCGGACTAGCCGTTTTACCAACACCCGGTTTGCTCATACAAATATTGATTGCGGTGCCGCTAACCAAACTCGCTGTAGGGAAAGTAATGGTTGTCTTCAACAAACTGCTTGCAGTTGTGAATGCGGCCGTTGTGGTACCGGCGACAGGTACTGCGCAGGCGGTACTGGTCACGTCAGCAAATAACGTGGCACCAACCGGAAAAGCTTGACCAGTTCCCGGTGTAACGTCAATTTTTACGTTCGTAGGCGGAGTGTTTGCGCTACCGGCAACAACCGTGTAATCAAACGTGGAATTTCCACTTTGACCTTGCACTGTAGCGACGTCTTTGAATGTCACTGCTCCTAAGGCCACGTCAGCGACTGTATAGGCACTGGCCACGGGCACAGCTGTCAAATCAATTTTTCCGGTATAGAGTGGCAGAGCATCAATAGTCGAAGTAATTGCCTTGTTACTGCTGGCAATCGCGCCGGTCGCAGTAGCGCCGTCAGCAGAAGTCGCCAAAGCGACTGTAGACTCGAGATTTGCGGCAGGTATCGTAACCAAAGTCAGGACTGCGGCAGCGTTGATCGTGCCACCAGCAACGGCCATCGTAGCGTTGTCTGCCAGCACGTTACCCGCAGAAGGAGTCCAAGTCATGGCGCTCAGGCCAAGCAGGGTTGTTGCACCAGTCTGAGTCGTAAAGTCAAGCAGTACTGTGGTCTTGTCAGTCGACAAGGTGATTACCAGACCGGGGACTGCTGGGCCGACACTAGCGGCAGCTGTCGTGCCAGCCAGTTTGAAATCGGTCACGGCAGGAGTCGCTGCAAAAGTCCCATTAGTCAAGCGCAGGGTGAAAAACAAATGCGTACTCGGATTGGCGGTCAACGAGCTTGCTGTGCTGTAGGAAATAGGGCCAACT
>Ga0100377_1002694_pt1 | contig 14703 bp, 9 predicted proteins | sample CryGeymeta201501_FD_83664 | JGI IMG/M metagenome (GOLD analysis project Ga0100377, IMG submission 83664) | Groundwater microbial communities from Crystal Geyser aquifers in Utah, USA - Crystal Geyser metaG 2015-01 | ecosystem: Environmental > Aquatic > Deep subsurface > Groundwater | place: USA... | reverse complement strand
GAATGGCGGCTTTGCCGATCCCCTGGATCCCTCGACGGACGGCTATCAGAGCGTCATCGCGACCTGGTCTCTCTACGTCGCCGAGTCTGTGCTCCCAGCTTCTGCTGAAGACGTCTCCCGCCGACGTGCCGTCGCGTGGTTGCGCGCGGCCTTGCGAGAAGCCATCGAGACGCACTCCGGCCCCCTGGCGGGGCCCGCTGGACTGGTCGCGCACGCGGCGCTCGCCCTGCTCCTCGCTAGCCAGAGCGGCGAGACCGTCCCTCAGGACCGCGACCTGATTCGCTCGGCTTTGCAACGTATGGTCGAAGACTGCAAGTTCTCCGAGGACGAGCTTGGACCGAAGTGCAGTCGCTCCACAAAGGTCAACGACCGCATCCAGATCCACGTGCCCAACGACGAGCGCTCAGGCGTCATCGCCATCGTCTGGGTGCCATGGACGCTCCTCTGTGTCGACACCATGCTCGCCGACGCGTCGTTGCTCCAAGGCGAGGAGCGGCTGCAGGCCGAGCGACTCTACGATGGGCTCGTGCGGGCGCTCGACGAGGACCGCGAGCTCATCCGCTACGAGGTGGGGTTTGCGCTCTCGGAGTGGGTTTACGCCGTGTCGACGGTGGCCGCGCGGCGGGGTGCGAGGTGAACACTGTGTCCAATCGAGCGAAACCGAGCCCCGTTCCTACCCGCATCCGACAGCGCCTTATCGAGCTGCTCCGTGTCCCCTCGTTCACCGGCGAGGAGGGCGACGCCGTCGCCCTCCTCGCCGGATGGCTCGCGGCGCTGCCAGGCGTCAGCGTGGACCACTGGGAGCAACCGATCGCGGAGCTCGAGTCGCACCCCAACTACCCCGGTCGAGAGGTCGAGCGGACCATGGTCCCAGGCGTCGCAGCGCTCTTGCGCGGCCGGCGCCCCGGTCCGCGCCGAGTGCTGACGGGCCACGTCGACGTCGTCCCGGTCGGCGCGGGCTGGACGCGGGCGCCGTTCGGCGCCGAGGTCGAAGGCGAGAGAATCTTTGGTCGCGGCGCCTGTGACATGAAGGGGGGCGTCATCTCGGCGCTCGAAGCCTTCACGGTCGTCGCCGAGGCTCACCGCCTCGGCGTCGACGCTGCCGCCGACTTCGCTGGTGAGCTGCTGTTCGTGGGCGTCAGCGGCGAAGAGGACGGCGGCTGTGGGACACTTTCTGCCATCGCCCGCGGCTGGACCGGTGACGAGGTCGTCATCGCTGAGCCAACCCATCAACGAGGGGTCCCCACCATCGTCATCGCCCACGGCGGCGCGCTCACCTACACCCTCACCGTCGCAGGACGCAGCGCGCACGCCTCGAAGCGACTGGAGGGCGAGAGTGCGCTGGACCATTTTTGGACGCTCTGCGACGCCATGCGGCGGGGCGAAATGGAGCTCAACGCTGCGGAAACCGAGCCGGTGATGCGGGCGTTGGGCCTGCCCTACCCGACCTCGATTGGGCGCGTGCAGGGCGGCGAGTGGTCCTCGAGCGTCATGGACAAGTTGTGGGCCGAGGTTCGCGTCGGGGTCTCGATCCACGAGACCATCGGCGAGGCCGACGCCCGCTTCCGCCAGACGGTGCTCGGGGCTTGCCAGGGCAGTCCCTGGCTGATGGCCCACTCGCCGGGCATCGAACGCACAGGCGCAGCCTTCGCCTCCGCACACCTCTCCCCCACCGACCCGCTGGTCCACTCGCTGGCCGCCGCGGCGGCCAGCGAGTGGACCAGCTCTGTCGAGCTGGCCGGAGCCCCCTACGGCTGCGACATGGCCTTGTGGCTCCGCGCTGGCGGCGCCAGCACTGTGGTCTTTGGGCCGGGCGACGTGGCGCTGGCACACGCGCCGGACGAGTGGGTGTCGCTCCGCGAAGTGGAGGAGGTGGCGCGGGTGTTGGTGCGCTGGGTGCTGGGCGAGAGCTGACCGCGGCTCAGTGGACTGCTCTGAGAACCTTCTTCCCTCCGCGTTCTCCCGCGGCGCTGCTGAACGAGCTCGACGGGCTGCAACGCGTTGGCTCGACGCGGTCTCGGCGAGCTCGTGATCGGGTTTGTGGTGAAGACGACGTTCCGCTGGCCCGAGCTTCTCTTTCCCCGCGAAGCCAATTGGTGATCCGCGATTGAGTCCGCATTGAGGGAGAAGGGGCGAGAGGCTGGTGAGCCAGCAATTGCTCGCGCCGTGGCTCGGTGATATACCCGCCGCGCCTCCGCCTGCCTGCAGGCCCGCCGCAAAGCCCGAAAAGAAGCCATGACCAAGCCCCTCAAAGTGGTCTTCTGGACCACCACTTTCCAGGCCGACGTGCTCGCCTTGGCGCGTCACGTGTGCACAGATGCTCGCTTCGACCCGCTCGTCGTCCTCGAGGACAAAGACGCGTTCTTGAGCGAGCCCATCCAGCAGCTCTTGCCCGTGACGTGCCCGATGCTGGATCGGGACGCCGCCGACACGCTCAAACGCATCAAAGCGTTCGAGCCGCGGGTCACTATCGTCGACAACCACTTCCCGGAGAAGAAGCTGTCGCCTTTTCTCTTCGTGCTGTGGCATGGCCTGGGCTGGAAAGGCCCCAACGACATCAAAGAGTTCGCTTCGGTCCACAAGAACATCAAGAAACTGACCGGGGCATCATCCATGGCTCCCAACAAGCACTTCCTGTGGCAGTGCTTCGGGCCGACCGACCTCGAGCATAGACACTCGGTGTCCGGATTCGCCCGCGAGAACCTGGCGAGCTTGGGCTCGGCGTTCACCGACGAGCTGCTCTCGCCGGGGCTCAGCCGGGCGCAGGCCCTGCAGCACTACCCGGACCTGCCCCAGGACAAGAAGGTCGCGCTGATCGCGCTGACCTGGCACTACGGCAAGGCGTTCTCCCATTGGGGCGACGATTTGGCCATCTTCGAGCGCGTCCTCGACCACCTCTCGAGCCGAGGTTGCTCGACCATCTTGCGCATGCACGACCGCAAGCGCTTCGATCCCGCCTATCTGCGTGACCTCGAGGCCCTGGTCGCGCGGCGCGACGACGCCATCATCAAGTTCAAGGATCGCGACCGGGACAGCATGCTCGACCTCGTGGTCTCCGATCTCATGGTCAGCAACTTTTCGTCCATCCTCAACTACTACTACGCTACGGGAAAACCCTCGATTCACGTCTATCCGGTCGGCTCGGCGAGCGAGGCGTTCTTGTGGCGAACCTGGAAGCGGGGCAAGGTCCGCGTCACCACGGTGCCCACCGCCGACTACGTCTGGAAGCTGCCGCCCGAGGAGAACGGCGGGCTCATGGTGAGGACGCTGCAGGAGCTGCTCGACGCCTTCGATCTCGCGCTGAGCAAACCCGACTGCTGCGTTGAGGCGTCGCGGACATACATCGACCGGCACATGGCTCCGGTCGATGGCCACACCTGCGAGCGCATCTGCAATCGAATCCTAGAGTTTCAGGACATCGGATGACCACACAACAGCCCAAACGACGGGTGGCGCTGTTCCGTAACAACTTCCTGCCCTACTCGGAGACCTTCATCCACGATGAGCTGCGCTTCCACGTGCGGTACGAGGTCACCGTCATGGCGCGGACCCTGCGCAACGAAGAGCGCTTCAAGGGCCATAAAATCGTCGCCGTCGACCACCTCGCGGGCCCCAGGGACCGTCTCGGCTCCGCCTGGTATGGCGCGACGGGCCGCAGTCCGATCATCGACACGGCCATCCAGACCGGACACTTCGACATCTTGCACGCCCACTTCGGGCACAACGGCGTTTACGCCTTGGGCTTCGCCCGTCGGCACAGGTTGCCCCTGGTCGTCTCTCTGCACGGCCGCGACGTCACGGTCCTCATCGGCAAGGACCGCTTCCGCCCCAATTGGTGGTACTACTCCTGTCGATGCAAAGCGCTCTTCCGTGAGGCCACCTACTTTCTGGCCGCCTCCACCGAGCTCAAGGAGCTCATCGTGCGCGCCGGCTGCCCAGCCGAAAAGGTCTTGATCAACCGGCTCGGCGTCGACCTGGACAACTTTCATCCGCAACCCGACCAGCGCGCCACCTCGCCGGTCGAGCTCGTCATGGTCGGGCGCTTCGTCGAAAAGAAAGGCCACATGGACGGCATCGCCGCCGTGGCGCAGGCCGTGTCCCAAGGCCACGACGTCAAGCTGGTGCTCATCGGCGACGGTCCCCTGAAACCCCAATACGACCGGCAGATCGCCGCCCTCGGCCTCACCCAACGGGTCGAGTTCACTGGCCCCCTGCCCCACGGCGGCGTTCTCGAGCGTATTTCCAGGTCCACTGTGGTGCTCGCCCCCAGTGTCATCGCTAAGAACCTCGACCGGGAGTCCGGCCTCATCGTCGCCAAAGAGGCCGCCGCCTGCGGCATCCCCACTATCGGCACCCTCCACGGCGGCATTCCAGACATCATCGACGACGGCGTCACCGGCTTCCTCGTGCCCGAACACGACCCTCAGCGGCTCGGCGAGCGCCTCTGCCAGCTCCTCGGCGACGAAGAGCTGCGCGCCTCCTTCGGCCTCGCGGCACGCGCCAAGATGGAACGCGAGTACGACATCCGTCACCGCATCGCCGCACTAGAAGTTATTTACGACGACGCGATCCAAGCATACAAAGGGCGCTGACTTTCCAGCGAGGTGGCCATGCGGGTTCTCAAGAACATCGCCTTCATTCTAGTCGCTTTGGGCTTGTGGGCCTGCCAATCGAAGTCGGGCTCCAAGGATGCTTTGACGAAGGAAGAGCCGTCGAGTTCCACAGCCCCCAAGACGCTGGCGCCAACGGGGATCTCGCCGCTCGCCCTGGTTGCGAAGCACCAAGAGTTGGCGGTCTTTGCGGATGCGGACGGGCTGGTCACCGTCGACGCCCAAGGCGCCAAGCAGTCGGTGCTCTACAAGGGCACGGTCGAAGAGTGCGTCCTGGACAATAAGGGGCAAGTCGTGTGGTTCGCCGTTCCCAGCGAGGGCAGCACCGCGCTCTACGCGCTCGATCTGACCGACGGCAGCACCTTTCGCGTGGCATCGGCCCTGGACCTCCAAGAAGAACTGCTCGTCGAGTACAATGGGGACGCGGCGACCCAGCTCAAGATGTCCCCCAACGCCTTCTATGACATCGCCACCAAAGTCGACCTGAAGAGCGGCGCGGTGGGCCCGCAGGTCGGCTGTGATGGCGACAGCTTTGTCTACTGTTTCGATGAATCCATTGTCCCCGAGGGGGAGCTCCCCCAGGACCTCAACGAGTGGGCGCAGTTCCTCGCCCCTGAGAACAAAGCCCGCTTCGACGCCCTCGCCAACTTGACCAGCGACTTCCCCGAACGCCTTCAGGCCATCGGGAAGCGAGGTCATAGCAGGGAGTTCACCCTTCGCGCGGACCTCGACGAGCTCGACATCGCGATGGACAAGCTGCCCAACTGCGAGGAGGTCGACGAAGAGCTCCCCTGCAATCGCGCCCAAGCCATCGCACCAGGCTCGATTTACTACACCGTCACCACCGACGAGAGCCGAGGCGACTTCTACCACCAGGAAGGGCAGCTCTACGATTCGCAGGCCGCCGCCTTCCTCAAGCCGACCAAGCCCGGCGAAAAGTCCGACAGCGCCTGGCTCGATGAGGACAACGTGTTGCACGAGTCGGGCGACATCTTGGTCGGCCAATACAGCGTCTCCAAGAACGGCACCGCATGGGTACATGAGACGCAGATGGTCACCATCGGCCGAGGCGTGACGTTCACCGGAGGCAAGGCTTGCGGCTGGATCGGCGGGGGCTACCCCTTCTACTTCCAGCCCTAGAACGCGCCCCAGAACCTGCGGGTCGTCTCGAGCACACGGCTCGCCAGCTCGCGCACCTCTTCGCCGCGCAACTTGGCCACGGTGGCGAGGATGTGGGGCGTGTTCTTGGGCTCGTTGTGTCGCGCTCTTGGGCGTAAGTCTCGAGGAGCCAGAAACGGGGAGTCGGTCTCGACCATGAGGCGCTCCACCGGGATTTCGGCGACGAGTTCTTGCAGGTGACGGCCTCTGCGCTCGTCGCAGAGCCAGCCGGTGATGCCGATGTGGAGGTCGAGGTCGAGGGTGGCGAAGAGCTCCTCTTTCGTGCCGGTGAAGCAGTGAATCACGGCCTTCTCGAAGCGAGCGCGGTGTCTGCTGAGGATGGCGAGCATGCGGGCGTGTGCGTCGCGCTCGTGAAGGTAGAGGGGCAGGCCGAGCTCGCAGGCGAGCTCGACTTGCGCCTCGAACCAGCGCTCCTGGACGGGTCGGGGGGAGAAGTCGCGGTTGAAGTCCAAACCGCACTCTCCCATGGCGCGCACCCGTTCTTGGGCGAGGAGTGTCCGAAGCGCGGGCAAGGTGGTGTCGTTGCAGCTCTTGGCGTCGTGCGGGTGAACGCCCGCGGTGGCGACGACAAAGTCGGGGTGGTCCGCGGCGAGAGCGGCCGCCTTGCGGCTCCCCGCCAGGTCGCAGCCGATGGCGACAAGGCCGACGACGCCTGCATCTTTGGCCGCTTGGAGGACGTCGTCGAGGTGTCTGACCAGCGACGGGTGAGTGAGATTCACTCCGATGTCGACGCAGGTGAAAGCCGAGCCTTCGTTCATGGTTCGATGACGGTGGCGGTGGTGAGGTAGTCGAGCTTGTCGAAGTTGGAGCGCAGGTAGTCGTTGCCCCATTCTTGAATCTTGGTCTGGTTGGGCCCAGAGCCTGTGGGCGCGCCCTCACCATAGCCGCCGTAGAGGCGCTCGACGACGTCCATGCCCTCGGTCACGGCGCCAAAGGGCGAGAAGCCCATGCGGTCGAGCTGTTGGTTGGCGCCGAGGTTGATGAAGAGCTGTGTGGTGCGCGTGTTGGGCCCTGCGGTGGCGAAAGTGAGGGTGCCGCGGACGTTGGTGGCGGCCACTGGATCGTCGGGGATCGTGGCGTTCTCCCAGGCCGCGTTGACGGCAGGGTCGCCGTTGAGCCCGAACTGCACGATGAAGCCGTCGATGACGCGGAAGCAGGCGACGTCGTCGTAGAAGCCCATCTTGACGAGGTTGTAGAAGCGGTCGGCGCCATTGGGCGAGAGGCTGCGGTCGACGGAGACGGTGAAGGTGCCTTGCGTGGTGTCGAAGAGGACCTGGAAGCGGTCGGGCGCGGTGAGGGTCGCCAGCTGTGGGTTGGTGAGGGCGCCTGTCAGGTCGGTGACGGTGCTGGGGGTTTCGGCCTTTGGTTTCACGGCAATTTCGCCGGCTGGGATAGAGGGCCCACAGGCGGTGGTGAGCAGCAGCGACGCGAGGAGGAGGAGACGGCTGAAGAGGCTCATGGGTGCTCCGGGACAGATAGGATGGGTGAGTGAGAGGCTATATACCCAAAGGCGTTCGAAACTGCATGGGTTCGTGGGAACGAAGACGTTGGAAAATGAAAAAGCGCGCCCCCAAGGGGGGCGCGCTTTTTCGAGAGTCGAGCGGCGACGGCCGAGGCCGTCACAGTTTATCTCGCCGCGTGGAACTTGCCCGTCATGTCGACAGGGTCGCTCGTGGCGCTGAAGCGGAACTTGATGTCCCAGGTGCAGCGGCTCTCCTCGGTGAGGGGGTCGCCCATCATGTCGTACTCGAGGTTGCCGTCGGCGTCCTTGATCTTGCAGTCGCCGAGGGTGCTGAGAACGAGGTTGTCTTCGGTGTCGATGGTGAGCTTGGCGGCTTGGTCGTAGACGAGGTTGGTCAGGTAGGAGATGCCTTCGTTGCAGGCGTATTCGCCGATGCTCTTGGCGACGGAGGAGACGAAGCTGTCGCCAGCGACGTCGGCGAGGACATCGCCAACGGCTTCGCAGCCCGTGGTGGTGATGAGGGTGCCGGTCGGATCGTACCAGTCGACGATGTACTGCAGCAGGACGCGCTGGATGAGCTGGTCGAGGCTGTCGATGAGGGGGTCGTTGAAGAGCGCGGGCAGGGCCCAACCCTCGATGATGGCCAAGAGGATCTCACCGTAGGGAACGGTCATGCCGTGCTGGTCGATGACGATGCACTGGTCGTTGGAGTTGGCACACTTGGTGACGGCGCCGGAGAAGGTGCCTTCGATGGCGAGGTTGGGTTTGCCGAGCTCGACGAAGGAGAGGCCGGTGCGGGCGTTGGAGCAAGCGGCGGGGGTGTTCCCTTCCTTGATGCAGGGCAATCTCCAGACAAAGGAGACCCCCGTGTAGCGATGCACTTGGCCGGCTGCGAGGACTCCGGTCTCCGCGTTGGGCTCTTCGTTGATCACGAACTCGCCGACGAGCTGCAGGCTGGTGACGAGCTCGGTGATGTCGTCGCCGACGGTGAGGATGTTGTTGAGCCAGTCTGGCGCGGCGGCGGTGATGCCGTCGTTGATCATGGCGACGATGACGGGCTCGAGTCCTGCGGGAATGCTGATGCCACCGATGTCTTCGATGTACGGCCCGAGGAGCGTGTAGAGCATCTGGCCGGGGTTCTGGAAGAGCATCACGATCATGTCGACCCAGTCACCCGCCTCCATGCTGTCCGTGGCGACCGCTCGGCGAGGCAGCCCGCTGAGGAGGTTGAAGTTGGAGGTCAGCTTGTAGGTGCCCTTGACGGTGATGGGTACTTCGACGAGCTGGACGGTGACGGTGTGGCCGAGGCCGTCGCCGACGGTGGGACGCTCGTCGTTGCAGCCGTATACGGTCACGAGGCCAGCGGCGGTCTCGGCGTAGCCAACGGCGACGTAGGACTTGCCCGTGGGCAGCGCGATGAACGTCGAAGCGGTGATCGTGCCATCGGCGTTGCGGGGTGTGTCGGGGTTCTGGCGAGCAGCCGTCGGCAGGTTGCGCGGGTCGCGCATCGGCGGGGTGAAGACGTCAGCACAGGTCTGCTGGGTTTCAAAGAGCATGGGCTTCACGACGGTGAACTGACGGGCGCCGCTGTAGGTGAACTCGACCTTGAGGTCGTAGCTGTCCTTGGGTCGAATCTGTACGAGGATCATCTCAGGCGCGACGGCGTCGTTGCCCTCCACGCTGACTTGGATGCTGATGTCGGCGGCCTTCGAGAAGGAACTCACCTTCATCAGGACGACGCCATCAGGGCCAGTCTGCCCCGTCAGGGAGTTCAGCTTCACACACGGCGATGGCGTGGCGGCGCAGTTGTCGGTGGACGAGAGGATCTCGAACGCCAAACTCACGTTCGGAATGGGGAGCGCATCGGGTCCGAAGAAGCCTACCTCGAGGTTGGAGTCGGACTGGAAGAACAGCTTGAGCGCCTCTCCATTGGGTGGATTGATCACCTCGAGGTAGGAACGCTCTATGTCGATCGTGTCCAAATTGGTTCCGTCTTGGAACCCATCGGGGTCGGGGTTGGTGTTCTTCGTGCCTTCGTCACACGCTCCCGCCAAGACGGCGAGGGCGAGGATGGCCCAGAGTAATGTTTGGCGCTTCATCAAGATGGCTCCTTTGGAATGTTCCATGAGGCGAGAGGTTCGGTTGCTGAACGTGCGAGAGATTGCGATGGGAGCTTACAGCAAGGTTGGAAGTTGAGCGAAATCAACGATTTTGTCCCGCCGGCCTCAATCCCTGCTGTCAACTTGGCCATTATATCGGCGCGTCCCTGTCGTTCAAGCCCCTCGACGGGACCAATGAACCTACGTTTCACAAGGCTGCGAAAGTGCGCTCTGTATACAAGGTCGCGAATCGGCTATGAAAGAAAAAAGTGAGGCGTTCGCCTGCAATGTCTGCTAAGACGCCGAGCATACAGGCGAAGACCATCCCCAAAAGCACGTCTTCACTCTTCTCAAGTGTCCCGAAAACTCCCGCCGTGAGTCCTGGTCGTCCGCTCTCTGCGACGAGCAGACTCGAATCGCTGCTGGCTAAGCCAAGACATCTTTGCCCCTAAGAGCGACCATGCCACAGTCCAGACTTGTCTCTATCCCTCGCCTGCTCGTCACCGCGATCATGCTCTCCCTGCTCCTAGCGTCGTGCGCGACGGCGGAGCTCGTCGATCCGGGGGCTTGCGGCGACGGGATCCTCCAAAGCGACATGGGTGAGCAGTGCGATGACGGCAACACCTTCGAAGGGGACGGCTGCTCGGACAGTTGCCAGCTCGAACGGCAAGGGACCGAGCTTTCTTGTGTCAATGGGTCCGACGACGACGGCGACAGCTTCATCGACTGCAACGACCCCGACTGCCGCGGCGACCTTGCCTGCCCCGAGACGGTCGAAGGGATCTGCAACAACGGCACCGATGACGATGGCGATCACGCCACCGACTGCCAAGACAGCGACTGCGCCAACGACCCCGTTTGCCAAAATCCCACGACCGAGACCTTGTGCGACGACGCCGTCGACAACGATGCAGACTTGGCCACCGACTGCGCCGACAGTGACTGCAGCACGCAACCGGCCTGCCAAACCGGCGGCGAGACCATCTGCGACAACCACGTCGACGACGACGCGGACACCGCGACCGATTGTGAGGACAACGACTGCGCCGCCCGTGCCTGCGGGCCCAATGGACTCTCCTGCCAAGGCACGGCCTGCACTTGCCCCTCCGGCACGGCCACCGAGACGGCCTGCGGCGATGGGAAAGACGGCGACTGCGACGGCAAGACCGATTGCCTCGACACCGACTGTGCCGCGGACGTCAACTGCACCGGACGAGAGTCCCTCTGCGGTGACGGCCTCGACAACGACGGCGACACCCTGACCGACTGCGGCGACAACGACTGCGCCACTCAGGCCTGCAGCACGACCGGCAAGAGCTGCGCCGGCGGACAATGTGTGTGTTCGAGAGGCACCACCGAGAACAACTGCACCGACAACATCGACAACGACTGCGACGGCTTGACCGACTGCTTCGACAGCGAGTGCTCCGCGGCGCCAGGCTGCTCGCAGAGCGAAACGGTCTGCAACGACAACGTCGACAACGACGGCGACACCAAAAAGGATTGCGCCGACCTCGACTGCACCGCACAGACCTGTGGAACCAACGGAAAGAAATGCGCCGCCACCGTCTGCGCCTGCCCAGGTGGCGCCGTCGAGACCTTGTGCAGCGACAGCTCAGACAACGACTGTGACGGCCTGAGCGACTGCGCCGACAGCGACTGCGCGACGCATCCTTCCTGCGTCGAGAGCGTCTGCAACGACAACCTCGACAACGACGGCGACACCCAGAAGGACTGCGCGGATGCCGACTGCGCCGGCAAGACCTGCGGACTGAACGGCCGCACCTGCTCGGGAACCACCTGCAGTTGTCCCGGCGGCGCCACCGAGAGCGCCTGCGGCGACCTGCAGGACAACGACTGCGATGGCTCCTCGGACTGCAGCGACAGTGACTGCGCGGCGAGCCCAGCCTGCGCCGTGGCGGGCACCTGCGACATCGACGCCATGATCCTGTGCGGATTGGGCGACCAACGAACCACCGTCGGCCAGGGTTCGGGGGTCAACGCCTACAGCTGCACCGCCAGCAGCGAAACGGGACCAGAGTTCATCTACGAGTTCCTCGCCACCACTGACGTCTCGGTCACCCTCAGCCTCACCGGCCTCGCCAGCGACCTCGACCTGATGCTGCTCAGCGACCCCGGGATCGCCGGCTGCGACGCCCAGCAGTGCCTGTCCTCCAGCACCACCTCGGGCAACGAGTCCATCACCTTCTCTCCCACCCCCGGCGACTTCTACTCCATCGCCGTCGACGGGAAAGACGGAGCCAGCGGTGACTACTCTCTCAACGTCGACTGCACCGGCGGCTCCACCTGTGTCGCCACCTACGCGGTGGATTGCGGCTTCTCTGAGAGCTACACCACCACCTACAGCGACGCGAGCAACAACGTCACCAACTACAGCTGCGCCACCTACAACGAGAGCGGACCAGAATACACCTACCTCTTCCTGCCCACCCAGAGCGGCACCGCCACCGTCAACATCAGCATGGGCTGGCTGGGCCCAGACCTCGATCTCTTCGTGCTCGACTTCAACGCCGGCGTCTGCGACCCCACCCAGTGCATCGAGTACGGCGACGACAGCATTTCCTTCCCGATCACCGCCAGCAACGCCTACTACGTCGTCGTCGACGGTTACTACGGCGACTCTGGGGACTATGACATCGAATTCCTCTGCAACTGACGCGTTTTGGTCGACCGCAAAGAGAAAAACTCAAAAGGCGGTTCGGGGGACAAAGTCCCCCAGCGCGTCTGGGCAGAGCCCTGCCTCCTCCATGAAGAGCACCCAGAAGAGCACCCCAATGACCTTGCTGGGAAGCTCTCGGTGACCTGGCAACTCACAGATGACGACGATGGCGCCGCGCTCGGCGCCACCGTCCGCAAGTATCTCGAGAGCCCCTGGGCGAGAGCCAAAAAGCTCGTCCTCGATGGGAAAGTCACCATCGATGGGGTCGTCTCCGCCTTGCCGGGCTTTCGCGTACGCGCCGGACAGAAACTCGCCGTCGGCGCCGTTCCATCACCCAAGACTGAGCGCATCAGCGGTCCGAAAATTGTCCATCTGGACAGCCAGCTCGTCGTCATCGACAAGCCCGCGGGGATGCTCAGCGTCCCTCACCGCGAAGCAGACCGAGACACAGCGCTCGATCTCGCCGCAAAAGCCATCGAGCAAAGCCTGCGCAGCAGCGCCCATCGCGCCCCACCCCTCAAAGTCGTGCACCGACTCGACAAAGACACCTCGGGGCTGATGGTCTTCGCGCGCACCACCGCTGCGCAGGAAGCCCTCAAAGAGCAGCTGCGCCAGTACAAGGTCGAGCGCATCTACCTTCTCTTGGCCCACGGCCGCGTCGAGCCCGGCACCATCGAGTCCTATCTGGTCAAGAACCGCGGCGATGGCCTGCGCGGCGCCACCCACGACACCAAGCTCGGACAGCTCGCCATCACCCACGTCAAGGTCCTCGAACTCCTCGACGGCGCCTCGCTTTGCACCGCCACCCTCGAAACCGGCCGCACCAACCAGCTCCGCATCCACCTCTCCGAGCGAGGCCATCCCTTGCTCGGCGACCGGGTCTACCTCAAGCCCCACGTCGAACGCGGCCTCGTGCCCATCGACGCGCCGAGACTCATGCTCCACGCGGCGACGCTGGGCTTCATGCACCCAAGCTCGGGTCGGCCCTTTCGTTTCGAGTCGAAGTGGCCCGAAGAACTGGAAGCCATCGTCGCCAGCCGACGACTCCCCAAGATCTGAGAGTTCCTGGGAACCGCAGACGCGGTGATTCCCAGCCCATGTTCCCGCAGCGCTCGCTCGCCAATCCGAGGTACCGGCCCTCCAAACCCAGTGGTGCGTTCCTTTAGCGGTCGCCAATCCAGGGCGGCCGCCGCCCGCCCCTACGACCCCGCGTTGACTCGCCCGCTGGCTCCACCTATACCCAAGCTCTGTTGAGCCACTCGATGTGCACGGTGACCTGAATGAAGCCTACGCAGCTCCTGCTCTGCTGGTTGCTCTTGCCCCTCCTCACGGTTGGCTGCGACGACGGACCGGTAGCCGCTCCCTGCCGCGACGTCACCTGCTCTGGCGTGGGCACCTGCGCCGTGGTCGGAGGCGTCGCGACCTGCGACTGCCCTGCTGGCACCGCCACCTCAGGGACCGAGTGCCTCGCGACCCCCTGCCAAGACCTGGCGTGCGCCTTCGGCACCTGCGAAGTGCAAGGCCAGAGCGCGGCTTGCACCTGCGACCCAGGCTACGCTGGCGCCCTCTGCGACGCATGCGACGTCGGTTATCACACCGAGAACATGGCCTGCGTCGCCGACACCGCCTGCGGTGACCTCGTCTGTGTGCACGGCGCCTGCTCCCTCGCCGGGGCCTCGCCCGAATGCGTTTGCCAAACTGGCTTCGCGGGAACCCTCTGCGACCAGTGCGCGGCGGGCTTCACGCCACAAGGCGAGCGCTGCGTCGGCGCCTCGGCGTGCGACCCAGATCCTTGTATTTACGGGGTGTGCAAAGACAACAACGGCGTCGCCGCCTGCACCTGCGAGCCCAAGTACACGGGGGCTTACTGCGACAGCTGCGCCGAGGGCTATTGGCCCAGCGGCTTACAGTGCCTCGAAGGGCCGCCCTGCAACCTCGTCGAGTTCACCTACGGCGACCCCACGGCCACCTCGGTCTGGGTCACCGGCTCCTTCACCAGCTGGGCCGCCACACCGGCCGCCGGCGCCATCGAGCTCAGCGACGATGGGGCTGGGAACTGGACCGGCAGCACCACCATCGAGCCCGGCGGGCAGCACACCTACAAGTTCATCGTCGACGGCACCGACTGGGTCTACGACCCCAGCAACCCGCTCAAGGTCGACGACGGTTTCGGCGGCTCCAACTCCATCGTCGAGGTCTGCTCCACTGGGCCTTCGACGCCGTGCAACGAGATCACCTTCACCTTCCAAGACACTGCGGCGAGCACCGTCTGGGTGACCGGTACCTTCTCCGCCTGGGGCGTCACGCCGGCCGCTGGCGCCCTCGAGCTGGTCGCCGGCAGCGGCGGCAGCTGGTCGCTGACCACCGTCATCACCCCCGACGGCAACCACCAGTACAAGTACATCGTCGACGCCACCGACTGGCGCATCGATCCCACGCACCCGACCGTCGACGACGGCACGGGCAACCTCAACAACGCCCTCGTCGTCTGCGACGGCGGGCCTGTGACCACGACCTGCGGTGACGTCACCGCCTTCGACTGGCGCGACGCCGTCATGTACTTCGTCATGGTCGACCGCTTCTATGACAGCGACGGGCAGCGCGACGCCGTCTCTGGTGCCGAAGACGGGCCCGGCAACGGCTCCTCGGCGCAGTACATGGGCGGCGACTTGG
>Ga0100377_1002686_pt1 | contig 14729 bp, 13 predicted proteins | sample CryGeymeta201501_FD_83664 | JGI IMG/M metagenome (GOLD analysis project Ga0100377, IMG submission 83664) | Groundwater microbial communities from Crystal Geyser aquifers in Utah, USA - Crystal Geyser metaG 2015-01 | ecosystem: Environmental > Aquatic > Deep subsurface > Groundwater | place: USA... | reverse complement strand
TCCCAGTCTTGTGTGGGTCATATAGCTTGTACATCAAATTAATGATTGAGGAAGCCACAAACTGTTTCTCTTCCTCCGTCCTCGCCTCAAGCATATTAAGACCCATGGGGCGATCCGTATCTGCTGGGTTAAAGTAAATCACATCCTCCGCTCTCTCTGGTGGAATAAACTCAAGGAGCTTCTCCACCGAGTCATGCGGGTCTATAAAACATACCCCCTTCCCCGCTCGGATGTCTTGGAGTAACATGTCCATCAGGAACTCTGATTTCCCCGTACCAGTCTTCCCGATTATGTACATGTGTCTAGCCCTATCTTTGTCACTAATATAGATTTTTCTCGACATCCCACGGTATACACTTTTGCCCAAATAAAGACCCTCATTGGGTATCTGTGATGGGGCTGGAGCCATCTTGGCTGTCAACCAATGGATATGTGGTGTCTCAACTTGTTTGTTGGGAAAGTGGAAAATTGTGGCAAGCTCCTCGGCATTGAGAATCGATCTACCCCAAAATAGTGCTTGATACCGATAAATAAAATCAACCATAAACAAGCGCTTGAGCCAAATCCTCTGCTTTTTGAACTTGTTGTATGGTCCCGCAAACTGAGAAAAAGTTCCTGCAAATTGCTTAAGCAGTGTATGTGCTTCATTTTTGGTAGGAGCATTCACGACCAACCTCACCGATACCTCAAACCCAGGCTTGCCGGCTGAGCGCTCAATTGCCTCAAGGGCTTTAGGGTCTACACTATAACTCGCTTTCTCTGGATTGGACTCATCTTTCTTTGATTTGCTAATATAACCATGGCCTCTATTGCTCCAAGCATGCGAGGCAGGAGACACCACTACTTGTAACATCGCTCCCTCGTTTTCTCTCATCTTGGCTAGAAAGGAAGTGACCGAAGATAGTGGATCAGTCGCTAGATCACGAAAAGACTGGATCGGATAGTACCCAGCCTGAGTTTTGACTAATGATTCAAAGGCAACTTTCCCATTTTCATCAAATATACTCGACTCTTCTACCGCCTTGATCTGTGCCCCAGGGTAAGCTCCATGTATTTGTTTCTCAACTAGCTCCATCAACTCGTGTGGTACGCAGGCATAAAAACGAATGTCTTCTTTTTTCCCCACTATTTCAAAAGATACGGCGTGTTCAGACTGTAAAAATGCATACCATTCTTCGTTTTTGACCGAGTACAAACTAGCAAACATCTGTTCAGCCGCGTCTATCTTAATCTCGTTATCACGAGGCAAAACTACCTCAAGCGTCACAAACGATAGGCTATACTCCTCACGATTGCGGTTACGAAACCAAAGAATGAATGCATAGCCAAGCGCAAACAAGCCAAACAATCCTATCGCCAGAAACACTAGCGCGTAAGCCAGATTGGTCATAACTACAGATAGTTGATCTAGGCCTTGCATACTATTTCTTAGCTTCCGGTATATCTTGTAAACGCACCTTGCGTCCCAATTTGGTCAGCATCTTAATTTGTCGGATTGCCCATGTTACAAGCCATGCAATCCCAAGCTCTGTCTTAGCAGTCTTACCCACTTGCATTTGTTGAACGTTGATAGGTAGTGTCACCGGTGGCTGTTTACCTTGAGCGGAGCCGAAGGGTTGAACTACAACAGTATCATCGTTAACGTCGCTTGTCGTATTTGGTACTCGCGCAAACTTCTTCTCTATTTTTTCCATGAAGCTCATCGACTCTAGATTTTGCTCTGGAATTTTCGGGGCTTCCACCTGTCTTTCTATGGGTTGTTGCAAAGACTCTACTTCTTTTTTATTGTTCATATCATCCCATTATACGTCAAAAATCACATTAAAAATCGAGTCCACGCACCGCCAACTTTCCCTCATCATACGGATGCTTAATTTTCTTGCATTCTGTCACAAGATCCGCACCTGCAAGGAGACTCCTTGCAGGGTCGCTTCCCGTTCTGCCTGTCAAGATGATATGCGTCTCACCTCTCTTGTTTAGTATTTCTTGTACTTGCTTGGCCTCAAGCAGTCCATCGCTTACCGCGTTGAGTATCTCATCCATCACCAATAAGAACGGTTCTTGCTGTAAGCTATTTGCGATAAGCTGTAAGCCTGCTTCTGCCGCCTTTTTATGTTCCTCAACAGTCGCATGATCACTTGGTAATTTATAAAATCCACTCCCCATCGGATAAATCTTTATATTGTCAAACTTCTCCCCCAGCTTATGCTCTGCTATCGGCCACTTCTTCTCCTTGTACCACTGCACAATCACCACTTCTTTCCCCGTAAGAGCCGCCCGCACAGCCACCCCTAGCGCCGCACTCGTTTTCCCCTTCCCCTCACCCGTAAACACATAAACTAGCCCTTTGTTCATAATTAACCCTCGCTACCAATTACCTGCTCTTTAATTTCTACCTCCAGCTCTTCTGGACTCACCTCGACCCCAACCCCCATCTGCTCCAGTAGATCTAATACAAGAATTATCGGGAATCCGATGGTCGCCGAGAGACTCCCCGTCTGCTCCGTCACAAATGGCGCTGCTGTCCCTTGAATAGCATAGCCTCCAGCAAACCCCTCCCACTTACCGCTATCTAAATACTTCTTAAACTCGCTTTCTGTCAGTTCACGAAATCTCACAAATCCCTCTTCATGTCCTACTACCTGGTCACCAGTCAAGCTATTTACAACCGCCACCCCAGTCACGACCATATGTGTCGTACCAAACAATTTTTTGAGCATCATCTCTGCATCTTTTTTATTTTTTGGCTTCACCAAAATCTCACCCGCTACACCTGCCTGCGCAGGCAGGTAGACAACAGTATCACCTCCGATTATCAAAGCATCATCAAATTGCTTTGCCACCTCTAGTGCTTTTTGTAGCGCCAGCTCCTCAACCAGCTCAACAGGATCATCAGTTTTAATCAAATCCTCGTCATACCCCGAATCTACCACTTGAAATTCCACTCCCAACTTCTCCAGTATCTCTCGCCTCCTTGGTGACCCACTCGCCAGAATTATTTTTTGCATTCTTGTATTCTACCCTACATTCTCAGTGATATAATGATTTAAATCATGATATCACTCACATATTGTCCCAGGCTCTGACCTGCTCAGCAGACCCCTTCACTGGCGGGCCAGATGACGACTACTAAGTCCACATCAAATTTGACACCAGACAAATTCAGTCTATACTGAATTACAGTATGGACAATCTAGTAACATATGGCCAGACATTTAGCAAAGGCCAGCTCACTATCCCTAAAAAATTTAGAGACTTCTACGGTCTAGGGGAAAATTTTGCTTACATAATGACTCATCAGAATCAGCAAATTATCATTGAACCTCAAGAAAAAAAATCTAAGACAAAAAATCTTGCAACTGCCCTTGCTAAAATTAAAGAACCGATCTTCTCTGAAGAAGACTACAATCTCTATCTCCAAGGTAGAAAAGACTGGAATAAAAGAATGAAAAAACTAGGCATTGAATGAAAATTCTACTCGACTCATCTATTATTATCGATGCCATTCGCCTCAGACAAATATTACCTGCTCTACACGATTACTCTATTTCTGATATTACCATTACAGAACTTTACTCAGGAAAAAGCATCTGGGAATCACCAAAAAACAAAAGAATAGTTGATAGTATCCTCACCCATCTAAACCATCTTCATACGAGCACCAAAATATCTCAACTCGCTGGTCAAATAAGGTCGAAGTACAAAGCTAGCGTGCCAGATGCCATCATAGCTGCCACTGCCATCACCCACAAACTTCCCCTCGCCACCATCAACACTAAAGACTTTATCTCCATCTCACATTTGAAACTTATCAAGATATAGTCATCCCTGGCAAACACTAAATCCGCAGCCATAGCACTTAGCACACCCCTCCTCTATCGCCAATTTCCCCCCACACTCGGGACACCCACTTTTAAGTCGTTTACCACGCTCTTTCAAAGTTTCTGTTTTTATTTTACTCTGGATTATCTGACTCACCTGACTGATCACTGTTTCCTGTGTACTACTTCCTACAGAGAGAATCTGTATCTCCTTACTCCCATCGCGATAAATCGTAATTCCCTTACATCCCAATTTCCACGCCATCATGTAGGCATTTTCTACATCATCAATCGTGGCAGAGTGCGGGAAATTGATTGTCTTACTAACTGCGTTATCGGTATATTTCTGCCACGCTGCCTGCATCTTTACGTGCCACTCAGGAGATATATCATGGGCCGTGCGATACACTAATTTAACCTCTTTGGGTACTCCCATAATCGGATTGACTGTCCCATGTGCTACCACCTCACGGACGATTCGATCTCTCACTTTATGTTCAGCATCTCCATCAGCCCAAATAGCTTCTGACAATTCACGCTCAAAATATTTATTAATGTATGAAAGTCCATTATCTTCGACTACATTCTTTGTGTATGCGAGCGCAAACACAGGTTCTATACCTGATGATGCATCAGACAACATCGAGATACTCCCCGTCGGCGCGATGGTTGTAATAGCTACGTTACGTACCTTCTCTTTGTGACTCGAATCCTTCCACCTTGGGAACTCTCCTTTTTCTTTCGCTAGCTCGCGAGACATCTCCCAACTGACGTCCTGAATATACTTGGCTACTTTTTTGGCCAACTTCACTCCCTTTTCGCTGTCATATGGGATCCGTAACTGATAAAGCATATCCGCCCAACCCATGACTCCAAGCCCTATCCGCCTATTCGCTCTTACCGTCTCTGTAATCTGGGGCAATGGATATTTACACGCATCAATCACATTGTCTAACATCCTCACCCCTGTCCTCACCACAAATCGCAACCTCTCCCAATTAACTTCCTTTTTGTTTGGAGTTTGGAGTTTGGAATTTGGAATTTCCTTGGAGTCAATAAATCGTGAAAGATTTATTGACCCAAGGTTGCACGCATCAAATGGATGAAGTGGTTGTTCCCCGCACGGATTAGTTGCATCAATCCGACCATATTTTTCAAGCAGCGGATTGTTGCGGTTGATCGAGTCCAAAAAGATAAGACCAGGATCACCTGTTCGCCAGGCCATCGATACAAGTTGACTCATCAGTGTACGGGCTTGCATACTCTGCACTATCTCCCCCGTTCTCTGGTTTCGTAGGTGCCACTGAGTATCTTGGTCTACGGCCTTCATAAAGTCATCAGTCACACCTACGGAGATATTAAAGTTTTCGATCTCACCTCGTTCTGATTTTGCCGAGATAAAATCCAAGATATCTGGGTGATCTACGTTGAGTATCCCCATATTAGCGCCTCGCTTCTTCCCGCCTTGCATAACCTGACGAGTCGCAATGTCAAAAACTTTCATAAAAGAAACAGGACCTGTTGCAAATCCCCCAGATGACTTTGTAACTACATCCCCTCGCGGACGGAGCTTAGAGAAATTAAAACCCGTTCCGCCACCACGTTGCTGAATCATCGCCATCCATTTGACACTATCAAATATCCCCTCCATCGAATCCTCAACTGGCAAAACAAAACAGTTAGCTAGTTGCGACTGAGGAGTCCCGGCATTGTTTAGTGTTCTCCCAGCTGGCAAAAATTCGAGCTTGCTCATCACCTCATAAAAGTCGGCTTCGACTTTTTTTCTCTTTTCTGATTTCTCCACAATAGCCAAATTCTTGGCAACGCGGTGGAACAGTTCGCTTGGTGTCTCTATCACTTTCCCGTCACTATTTTTAAGCAGATACCTGTTCCTCATGACTTTCAGTTGGTTTGATGAAAAATCCAGATCATCCTTCACCCCAATAATCCGCTCAAATCTTCGCTCATCACTCCTGGCTACTCTATACAAAATATATGCTTTGGCAGTCTTGTAATGAGCACCAGCCATAAGTACTTGTTCGACAAAGTCCTGCACTTTTTCAACTTGTGGAATTTCTCCATCTTTCAGAGACTTTGCCACCAAAGCTACCGTAATCTCCGCCAGTCTTTTTGCCTCATCAGTTTTAAATTCCCCAGTTTGGATTCCCGCTTTTTCTATCGCTTTCACGAGCTTTACTACTTCAAACTCCACTTCCCTACCATCTCGTTTTATTATTTTGTTTATCACTTTATCCATTGACTTTTCCTCCCTTTTTTGCTAAAGTAACCTCAATCTCGCCCCTGGGTTTAACCACCCGGGGGACATTTTTTATCAGGCACTCTGGCAATAATCTATCAATCTCTATCTTAAATATTCCTTTTTTCATTTGCCAAATTTCTCTCCCCAGATGTGCCGACGCATATACTACAATCACTTGCTTCTTATGTCCTATTAATCTTTCATATAAAGTCGCATAATCACCATCTCCTGACAGAATCACAAAAGAATCATATTTGTCGATATTCTCAAAACAATCGAGTCCAATCTCCAAATCAAAATCACATTTCCTCTGACTTACTTCTTTCCCATTCATGATAAATCTCACATATTTAACTGGTTTAGAAATTACTTTATACCCCACTTCTCTCATCTCTATTAAAAATAATTTTGATTTTTCGTTATCATCCTCCCCGTGATACAGATGAATTTCTTTAATCTCCCCATATTTTTTCAAACTTTTATATAACAGTTTCGCATCAACTTCTTTTTTGAGTGAGTCTCTCCATCTATATACGTTCGCCCAATCCACCAAAACCAATGCTTTTCCTCGCAATTTCAACTCCACTTCCCTACCATCTCGTTTTATTATTTTGTTTATCCACATACGCTGTACCCACAATCTATGCACTTAGAACATCCATCTTGCTTGTGCAGCTTACCACCACACTCGGGGCATACTCCGTCAGTTTGATTATTGGTTATTGGTGCTTGGTTATTCGAAACAAGTACTTGATCTTGTTTCGACCCATCCCTATAAATCGTGACTCCCTTGCATCCCAACTTCCAGGCAAGCATATAAGTCTCTTTAACATCATCAACTGTCGCATCATGCCCAAAGTTGACTGTTTTACTAATCGAATTATCAAAATATTTCTGCCAGGCTGCCTGTATCTTCACGTGCCAACTAGGACTAATTTGATGAGTTGTCACAAAGAGCCTCTTCTCTTCGACACTCAGTCCCGAATAGTCTCCACTCGCTACTTGATCCAAGATATTTTTTCGCGACCCAATATATTCTTCAAACACTGGGTCAACCATCAAGAACTCTTTAGTCGAATGATTTGATTTATCATCTTCATAAAAAGTACGCCTAATTGTGACCAGTGAGAATACTGGCTCTATTCCACTACTTGTATTCGCCAGGATTGAAATAGTCCCAGTTGGTGCGATCATCGTGACGGCACAGTTGCGCATGGGCTGTCCTTTAGCTGGGTAAATTGACAAGTCCCAGTTGGGAAAGTTGCCCCTCGCCTCAGCCAATTCACTAGACATCTCTGCTGCGTTTTCATAGATAAACTTGGACAGATCCCTGGCTAACTTGACCGCCTCATCACTATTGTATGGAATCCTCATTTTGTACAATAAATGGGCAAATCCCATTACTCCGAGTCCTATTCTTCTGTTTCCATTTTTGACCGTCGCTTCGATCTCTGGGACTGGATATGTATTGACCTCAATCATATTGTCGAGGAATCTGACTCCCAGCCTCACCGTTTCCTTGAGCTCTTCCCAGTCAATTTTATTATTCTTCAAATGTCTTGCCAAATCGATACTCGTCAAATTACATGATTCGTAAGGGAAAAGGGTCACTTCTCCGCACGGATTCACCGCATCTAATTTTCCAAAACCAGGTACTGTGTTTCCTTTTTCCATAGTATCCAAAAATATGAGTCCCGGATCCCCCGTCTTCCATGCCTGTTGTGCAATTTTATTAAAAAGAGTTTTTGCTTTTAGCCTTTTTGCCACTTCCCCATTACGGGGATTCACCAAGTTCCAGTATTTGTCTTCTACCACAGCGTTCATAAAAGCGTCAGTCACTCCCACCGAGACATTAAAGTTTTTGATCGTCCCATCCGCATCCTTGAGCTCAATAAATGACTCAATGTCAGGATGATTGACGTTCAAGATCCCAATGTTTGCACCCTGTCTCTTGGCACCCTGTAAAATCTGAGAAAGTGCCGCCGAATAGGCCCTGAGAAAATCTACCGGTCCCGAAGCCGCTCCGGGCACATTCTTAACTTTGTCTCCATGAGGTCTAATTTTGCTAAAGTTAAACCCCGTACCGCCATTATTTTTATGTACAACAGCCGCCTCACCTAGTGTCTTAAAAATCTCCCCTATCGAGTCCTCAATGGGGAGAACAAAACAGGACGATAACTGTCCAGTCCCGCCAGGGTTACCCGCCTCAAACATCGCTTTACCAGCACATACCATCTTGAGACTACTCATCCGTTCGTAAAACTTATTTGCCATCTCCATTACGATTCCATTAGTTCCCCACGTGACTTCTGGTTTGGCCATATGATACGCCACTCTCCAGAGCATCTCTCCCACAGTTTCCACTACCTTCCCCTCCATGTCCGTCCGCAAATACCGTTTCTTCGCTACCTCAAGGGCATTTTTAGTCAACCTTGGTTCAATTATTTTTGGTTTTGTCATATTTCATTTATCACATTTCGAATATGCGCACGCTGGACACGTCGAACACCCCTCTTCTTTCCTCATGGGTGTCCCACACTCAGGACAAAGCTCCTCTGAAGTCACTTGCTTCTCAGTCTTAGTCTCATATGGACCTATTTTTTTCTCAAGTACCACCTGTTGTCTCGATCCTTCTACATACACCGTCATTCCTTTAAGTCCGGTCGCCCACCCTAGCTGATATGCAGCCGCTATCTCCTCGGGACGTGCGTTGGGAGGGAAGTTGATGGTTTTACTGATTGAGTTGTCGATCCACCTCTGCATCGAAGCCTGCATCCTCACGTGTTCACTTGCTGCAAGATCGCTCGACACCACATACACATCTCTAATTTCTTTTGGTACTTCATCAATTCCCTGACAACTGCCCCCATTCTTCCTTACCTTCTCAAGAACTATGTTTCTTTGTGATTTTGTTAAACCATGAGCTATGAGCAATTTACTAAATAACTCACTTGTATAATACATTTCTCGCCATTCTTTGCCCTCACGCTCCGCCCCCTCTCTTGTATGACGTGTATAAGACAAGGCAAACACGGGCTCACATCCATACCCCTCTAACCCCGAGATTGTTGCAATCGAACCAGTTGGGGCAATCGTAGTCTGGGCACCATTCCTGATTCCGTCTTGTTTAAGTTCCTTTATCAGACTCTTCCAATCTAGTTGTGATCGTCCAAAATTGGTTTTGTGTGCAATGAGTGGCTTGGGCACGCTCCACGTCATATTTTGAGGGTCATAAATACTCCCCACAATCCCAGGGAAGGGTCCACGAATCTTTGCCAGTTCTACCGAAGATTTCATCGCATAATAACGAATAAACTCCATGATCTGGCTCGCTAGTTCTTGACCTTTGGCACTCCCATATCGCACATTTACCATATACATGAGGTCTGAGAGCCCCATGACTGAGAGTCCAATCCGCCTGACCCGTCGTGCCGCCTCTTCGATCTCAGGCACGGCCGTTACATACTTATTAGCATCCACCACATTATCGAGAAATCTAGTCGCCAGCTGCACCGTTTCTGCCAGCTTATCCCAATCCACCATATACTGTGATTTCATTTGAGAATTTGAGAATTTATGATTTGAGAATTTCTTTACGTGTTCTCGTAAATTTATCGATCCCAAACAACAGTTCTCATACGGCCCCAAAAACTGCTCTCCACAAGGATTCGTAGCCTCTAGTTTGTACAAATGTGGTACTGGATTACTCGCATTGGCAGTATCCAAAAACAACACCCCTGGCTCACCATTTTTATACGCACTATCCACTATTGCGCTAAACAACTCACGAGCTGGAATCATCTTGTACATCTCTCCGTTTTCCGGGTGACGCAGAGTAAAGTCGTCATCTTTCTTGACCGCTTTCATAAACTCATCAGTTATCCCCACCGAGATATTAAAATTGGTGATCTGTCCTTCCTCACTCTTACATTTTACAAACTCGAGGATATCTGGGTGCCACACCGGCAGTACCGCCATCGCCGCAGATCGTCTACCCCCACCCTGTCCTATCACCCAAAAAGCCGTATCATAAACCTTGATAAATGATACCGCTCCCGTCGTCTTACCCTTGGTGGTAGAAATACTGGCATCTTTGGGACGAATCCTTCCAAACGAAAACCCTACCCCTCCTCCTGTCTGAAGCACCAAAATAGCCTTGCGTAGTACCGAAAAAATCGAATCAGTTCCCTTGCCTAGATCATCATCAACTGGCAAAACGAAACAATTGGCCAGTTGTCCATACTTAGTCCCTGCATTTGCCATCGTTCGCCCATTTGGCATAAACCTCATTTCATATAACATCTCAAAAAACTTCTCTCTGATTTCTATCGAGGTAGCCCCACTACTTCGATAGTTATTCTCAGCCTCAGCCACCACGCGCGCAGTACGCATCAGAATCTCGGCTGGAGACTCGACTGGGTGTCCAGATTCGTCCCGCAAGGAATATCTATTCACCATGATTGCCGCTGCATTTTTGTTTAGTTTGGTTATCTTCACGTTTCGCTCTCCCCTGCCCCTAACGAAGTCGTAGACGAAGTGGGGTTTAGTTTTCTGATCTCCTCTTCAAAATCGCCCAACGATTCAAATTCACGATATACCGAGGCAAAAAGTAGATATGCGAGTGGGTCAATCTTTTTCAGCCGATTGATCACAAGATTTCCGATCTCCCACGATCTCACCTCTGTCGTGTTTTTCCGCCGCAAAATCCGCTCAATCTCATCCACCATACCCTCGATCTGCTCCATTGAGACCGGTCTCTTCCAGGTCGCCTTCATTATTCCTCTCTTGAGTTTCTCTCTATCAAAATCTACGATCTTGCCGGATTTCTTGACCACCTTGATATCTACCCCCTCTGCTCGCTCATAGGTCGTAAAGCGCTTAGAACACTTGGGACACTCACGCCGCCTGCGCATAGCTCCACCCTCAGCTGTGATACGCGACTCAAGGACAGAGGTATCTTCATGGTGGCAATACGGGCACTGCATATTCTCCCTTCGCCCGCCATAGCATTATGCGACGGCGGGTAGAAACTAAAACCCTACATATAGTAGGGCCTATTAACCGTAACCCCTACCCACAGTGATCGTCAACTAGCAATGAATGTATCAAATAGGAGCAATCTTTCTACTCCACCTGGGCGCGGATTTTCGCGTCACACTCTTTACATATTCCGCATGGCCCCAACATTCTTGGATCTCCATGACACACTACACACTTTCCTTCATGGTCATAGTCATAGGTTTCGTCTTTACTCTCCAAAATATCCTGCATTATGTTTTGTTTGCTGAAGTCATCCATATTCCTCCAATCATTATTAAACATGTCGTGCCATTCGCCCGAACTCCCACACGAACTCCCAGACAAAATATTTTGTGCGTTTTGATTAGCATTTATGGCTTGATACAGATTATCTACTGAAATAAGCCAAAGCCGTTCATTATTATTCAACTCCACTTGCGATACATCTATTCGTTCTTTTAATCTAAAACCGCTTACTAATTTCTTAAATTCGCTAATTGCCTTCCATAAATCCCACCCCACATATTCGCCACTTACCTCTAGAGCAAACATCATTTTTACTACTTTCCCCGCAATTCTCAAACCATCTTTATCTTGCTTATCTCGATATGACACAATCTGTTTTGCGATAAACGAAGTCAGACCAACTCTTCGCATCACAGCGCTATCATCTCCCTCTAATTTAAGCGCCAACTCAACTCTTTCTTCTATGGCTTTAAAATTGGGAAAACCTAACTCTTTAGCTAAAACGTCTTGTCCTCCAGCCTCTACGCCTCCCACAACTCTAATAGGTCTCGAAACCAAGTGTCTATCTGGATTGTCTCCAAAGTCATTCCCCACCACAGTCTCAAATACCTGATCGCCAACTACCATTTGTAAAATTTTAACGTGATCTTTTATCTTAATTTCTGGAAGTGGAATTGTATAAGTAGTAATTCTTTTACTTCCATCTGGTAAGACTGTCACAAAAGTTATTCCTGTCATGCTCATTCGCCCATTTTCACCAAAACCTTCTTCTGGCAATCCAGGAGGACTAGCTAAAACAATCAAATCATTTTCATTAGACAAGCCATATAAGGCTTGTAAGGCAAACACTCCCACCGACTCTGCCCATGTTCGCTCATAGCCTTTTTGTCCGATTCTTTTGTTAACTGCCTCTTCAACCATATCTGTGAATTTGTTCCCAGCATGGTCTGTGAGCTCGCCTTCTTTAGTTAAATAAGCCTCATAAACTGATGGGGCACGAATATACTCTCTAAGTAAAGTGTCTAAGTCTTTTTGAAATTCTTGTTCACTGCGTGGAGAATGAAGATAGTCTATCCCCTCGAACTCCGATCTCTGTTCAATACTGGGAATACGATACGATTCTAATACAACCACTCTCAACTCCTCCAACCCCTCGCGCGGGGGTCTTATAAAGGCAATTTGAGAGGAAGTTCCCGGCTTCGCCCGCCATAAACGGAGGGGTATACGGTTGCGGCACAGTCATGGACTTACACCATGTTCCTTACACTCTCAAACCTTCATTTAATTTTAAACTTACCTGCCCTACCGTAGCTCAAGGAGCGTAGGAGGGTTAACAACTTTAGTTTACCTCTCTCTCAGTCTATGCACAACTCCTCAACTTGGCTCCTACCCTGCTCTACTTGTTTGTATAAATCATAAACAACATTGTGTATCCTCCCCTGTGTTGAGAGTAGATATCCTTGGATCCAACTCTCATACTCAGTTTGAGGAATAAGTGCACACTTCTCTTTATTTTGTTCAACAAGTGGTCTCATCTCTCGATATTGCCCATCTAGATAGTAAAGACCCTTGATGAGCGTGTATACTCCACGTTCTATATTTTGGTTCTGCACCAAGCGAATTCCACATATCACTCGCTCTCTCCCGAGTTCTCCCGCCAAAACAATTCTCTTCTCTCCCCTCGCCAATAAATAAGCTGGTACATGTTTTGCCACCTCAATCACTCCGCACTCAACTTTTTCATCCTCTCTCCTCAATTGTCTAGCTAGTTCATTTCGATCTATCGCTTGGTCAAATCCACCCCCCACCAGTCCCATCTTCCCCATCACCCCAGCAAAAGACGCCACATAAAGCGAGATTACCCCTATTCCTACACCAATCAAAACCAATACATATCCTAACAACTTATTCATAACCTATCCCAAATAATCAACAATAAACCGTGCATATATCTCTGTCACTTTTTGCAAGGATTCCAGGTCCACCCACTCACCACGTCCATGCTCCCCCCCACCATCAGGCCCAAAACCCATGATAGTTGGAATATCGCGCTTTACCATCATCCACCCATCGCTCGCTGGGCCAGATACATTTGCCGTCGGCTCATAACCTAGCACGTCTTTAGCCACCTTTTGTAAGGATAAAACTAGTGGATCATGTGGATCTATCTCCACCGCCGGCACATAGATCAAATCCTGGATTTCATAAGGAATATTCAAGTTTTGCAGTCTCTCCACCATTAATATCTTCACTTGCGTATCACTGTTTCCCGGCAAAAGCCTCACATCTCCAAATGCTTCACAGTACGCCGGAACGCTGTTCATAGCTACCCCACCAGTCATCTTGGTGGGAAAGGTAAACATCGGCTTGCGAGTTTCAAACATTTTTGATGACTTGAATGGGATCTCAAGTCCTTGCAGTGCATCTACTATTCTGGCCATGTCCACCACAGCGTTATGTCCTACCTCTCCCCTCTCCCAAGCCGACACTCCCGTATGCACCGCCTCACCGCGGGTCACAATCTTAAATCTATATCCTCCGCGCTGTCCTATTCTCACACTTTGGCTTCCATGCTCACCAATAAAACATGCTTTAGGTACACAACCCTGATCTAGCAAGTATTGTGTCCCGTATGGGCTACACGCTCCCGTTTCCTCATCCACCACAAACGCCAAAGTTAACTTGCCTTTGAGCTTAACCCCCGCCTTCATCAGAGCTACAACCGCATAAATATAAGCCACTAGGCTCGCCTTCATGTCGAGTGATCCAATCCCGTATATCCGTCCGTTTCGCACCGCTCCCGAATAGGGCGAGATCATATCTCTCCCCTCTGGGGGGATTGTATCCATGTGTCCGTTGAGCATAAGACCCATCCGTCCCCGCTTCTCTCCCCACTCAGCTACCACATTGGCTCGCTCGCGACTTGCTCCCAGATATCTAGGGGAGAGCCCTATACTCTTCAATTTCTCAAATATCAAAGTGGGAACGTCTCCCTCCACACTCTCGTGTAGTGGTGAATCTTGGGGAGTATACGGATTGGGACTTTTGCTTTTAACCAGTGTCGAAACGAATGCGACTTCTTCATCAAAAGATGCTGTTACTGCCTTCGCTATAGTAGAGTTCATAGATAATGCGCTCACGCTGTCTGGAATTGTACACCTAGAGTCAATTTTCAGCAATAAATCAAGTCTAATTTCAAATAGTAGCCACGCCACGTTCGATATATTGCTTCATTAGGGTTTGGTAGGGCACATTTAGTCCATTGGCTTTCTCTTTCAACCTTGCCATGAGGTGATTTGGCATTCGGATAGACACTGGCTGACTAGTCATTTTCAAGTTTGGAAACGAAACTCTTTGAAAATCAGATGGTTCAAAATATTCTG
>Ga0100377_1002685_pt1 | contig 14729 bp, 2 predicted proteins | sample CryGeymeta201501_FD_83664 | JGI IMG/M metagenome (GOLD analysis project Ga0100377, IMG submission 83664) | Groundwater microbial communities from Crystal Geyser aquifers in Utah, USA - Crystal Geyser metaG 2015-01 | ecosystem: Environmental > Aquatic > Deep subsurface > Groundwater | place: USA... | reverse complement strand
GCCGCCTCCACCTGCTCCGGCTCCAACCCCACCGCCAGTGGTGCCACCAGGGCCTTGTCGTACATCGCCATGGACTCCGCGCACCGCCCCGCCTTCTGGAACGCCCTCCCCAGGTTCAGGTACGCCAGATTGAACTCACTGAACTCCAGCGCCGCCCGCAACACACGGATCGCCTTGAGGTAATCCCCGGCGTTGCTCGCGATCGCGCCCTGGTTGATCAGCTCCGTTTGCCCCGCCGTCAGCTCCACACGCTCCCGCGTGTCCGGCGCCCTGGTCCCTCCGCCCGCCTGCGCCGATCCCTCCGCCGGGAGCCCGATCCACACGACCAGCAGGCACACGACGATGATCGCGATGGTGTTCCGATTCATCTTCAATTCTCCTTGCGCTTGGCAATAACAGACTTGCGGGCCACCGCCAGGCCGATCAGCCCGAGCAGGGCCAGCGCCAGGTCGCCGGTGGACAGCGGCGCGGCCGGTGTCGTGGCGCAACCGAACGTGGTGTTGGCCAGCGAGATGCCGTTGGCAGCATCCGAGGGGCCGTCGGCGTCGGCGGGCGCGTCAGGGTGGAGGTCGGGAGCGTCGGGGCCGTCAGCGTCGGTGCCACCGTCCATCCCCGTTCCAGCGTCCGTGCCACTGTCCATACCCGCATCCACGACATCACCGTCGCCTGTGTCGGGCGTGCGGACGAGGAAGGTCCACGTCTCGGACCAATCGCTGGGGTTGCCGCCCGCGGTGGCTGACACGCGCCAGGTGTAGACGCCCGCGTCGAGCACCCCCACATCCACGGATGTGTCGTCGCCCTCGGCAGCGACGATGTCCTCCATGGAGAAGACGGTGGTGTCAGGGTTGGCCTGGAGCCGAACACCGAGGGTGTAGGTGACGGCGCCGCCGTCGGGATCGGCGACGTTGGTCCAGGTGAGCGTGATGGTCGCGTCCGACGGCAGTTCGACGCCATCGGGCGGAGTCAGGAGTGCGGGCGCCGGCAGTGGCACATAGGCGGTGTCCACTTCGAAGGTGGCCCACTCCGACCAGGCTCCGGTGCCACTGATGTTGTGGCGCCCGTCGGTGGCGCGCGAGCGCCAGCGGTAGGTGCCGCCATCGGCGAGCCGTGCGGTCACAGGCCATCCCGTCATATCGCCAGCGCCTTGCGGCACCGTCAGCTCAGCGTCGACGAGCTCGAACGTGAGGCCGTCGAGCAGCTCAAACTCGTACGTCAGCGCCTCGCCCTCGGGGTCTGTGGCGTTGTCCACGGTCAAGGTCGGGCTCAAGGACGACGTCACCCCGATGGGCGAGACCGCGACAGGAGCTGTGGGCACGCCGTCATCGAGGGAGAAGATGAAGAAGCCGGCGATGCTGACGGGGCCGTAGACGTGCCCGTCAAAGGCGGCGGCGTGCCAGAGGTAGCGGCCATCCTCTTCGAAGACCATCAGGTTGTCGGGGTCCTCCGTGATTACCGTCTGCGAGCGGGAGGCGCCGGAGGGCACGAGGGCCGCCGGGGACGTGCTGTAGACCGCGGTGTCAGAGTCGCGGTCGACCACCTCGAAGACGTATCGGAGCAGGTCTCCGTCGGGGTCGGTGGCGTTGTCCACGACGAGCGTGACGGTCGGCGAGGTGACCAGAGCGTTGTTCACAGGCGCGTAGGGGGTGGGGGCCGAGGGCGCGTTGGAGACGGTCGGATTCGTGCCGGCGAGGCACTCGTCGCGGGTCAAGATGCCGTCGCGGTCGGGGTCGGCGGTGTCGTCGGCGGGATCGGTGATGTTGAGGCCGTAGGCCAGCTCGCAGCTGTCGGAGGCGCCGCCGCTGTCGGTGTCGATGGGGTTGGCTTCGATGGTCCAGGAGAGCCGGGTGCTGCCACCATCCCCGTCGGTGACGTCCAGTACGACGTCGAAGGGCGTGGTCTGCTGGCGTTGGGCTGGTGTGGGGGTCCAGCGAAGGCGGCGACAGCGAGGCGGGTTGTTCGTGGGGGTCTGGCCGCAGGTCGCGGTGGGGTCGATGGTCATGCCCGCAGGCGCCGCGGTGAGGTTCCAGGTGAGCACATCGGTGGTGCCGGGCTCGATCATGTCGGCGTCGTAGGTGTACTCGGCGCCGTTGGGGACCTGCGTCGGGGGGGTGGCGTTGCGGAAAGACGGGGACGCGTTGGCTACCGTGACCGTCTGAACCTCGGCGTCCAGGTCGCCATCTTCGTCGGTCACCGTCAGGGTCACGGTGTAGGCGCCATCGTCGTTGAAGGCGTGGGTGGTCGAGGCGCCTGCGCCGTCCGTCGTCCCGTCGTCCCAACTCCAGACGTAGGCAAGCGGGTCGTTGGCAGGGTCCACCGCGCTCGCCGTGAAGGAGACCGACGACGACTCGTCGGGCGTGGTTGGGAGGAAGGTCACGGTGAGGATGGTCGGGGCCACGTTGCGGATCGTCACCGAACCCACCGCCGTCCCCGAGAGGCCCGATGGATCCTGCGCGCGGACGCCGATCGCCTGAACGCGAGGGCCGTCGTCGCCGTTGAAGGTGACCGTCTGGCCCGTCCCGTCGTTGTAGCTCCCGTCGTTGTCGAGATCCCAGGTGTACACGAGGGCGTCGCCGTCGAGGTCGGTGCCGTTGGCTGTGAGCGTCACGCCGGCGCCCTCATCCGCTGTGTACGGGCCACCCGCGCTGACCGTCGGGGGGCGGTTCACCGGGTCGGCGGTGACGATGACGGTGACCATCTGGGTGTCGCTGCCGCTGGTCGCCGTGGCCGTGACGTTCACGAGGTAGGTGTTGTTGGCGTCGGTGTCGGTCGGGTTCTGGAAGTCTGGCGCGGACACGAAGGTCAGCACGCCGCTCGAGGCGTTGATCGAGAACGCCGCTTGATCGACGCCACCGGTGATGCTGAAGGTGAGCGAGCCGCTCTCGGGGTTGACCGCGGTGACGGTCGTCACTGCCGTCTCGTTCTCGGCCACGAAGATCGTGGCGGAGGCGCCTCCGCCGTTGCTGGTGATGACCGGCGGCTCGTTGACGTTCGTGATCGTCACCGTGATCGTCTGGGCGTCCGAGCCGCCGGTGGCCGTGGCCGTGACGGTCACGATGTAGGTGTTGTTGGCGCCAGCATCCGTGGGGTTTTCGAAGTTGGGAGGGTTGACGAAGGTCAGCACCCCGCTCGTGCCGTTGATCGAGAACCTCGACCCCTCCGCGCCGCCGGTGATGGTGTAGGTCCGGGGATCGTTCTCGGGGTCGGTGGCCATGACCGTCGTCACGGCCGTCTGGTTCTCGGGTACGGAGATGGTCGCGGTGGCGCCGCCTCCGTTGCTGGTGATGGTGGGGGGATCGTTGGGCGTGCCGACGGTCATGGTGACCGTGGCGGAGGTGGAGCGGGTGTTGTCGTTGAGCCAGGCCCGACAAAGTTGGCTGCCGCTGTTCGCGACGAAGGCATCGAGGTCGCCGTCGCCGTCCAGGTCACCCAGGCTGACGTCGTTGCTGTTTGCTCCTCCGAGCGCCTCCCCTGAGTCGGAGAAGACCCCGTTGCCGTTGTTGAGCCATACGCGATTGGCCTGCTTGTTGTAGTTTGCGACGAAGGCGTCGAGGTCACCGTCGCCATCAAGGTCCCCCAGCTTCACGCCTCGGCTTTGTGAGCTTCCAAGGGCCTGTCCCGAGTCCGAGAAGACCCCGCTGCCGTTGTTGAACCACACCCGATTGGCCTGGTTGTTGTTCGCCACAAAGGCATCAAGATCCCCATCGGCGTCCAGGTCACCCAGGCCCACGTCGTAGCTGTTGGAGCTTCCGAGGGCCTGGCCGGAGTCGGTGAAGGTCCCGGTGCCGTTGTTCAGCCACACCAGATTGGCGCCAGAGCCCGCGACGAAGGCGTCGAGATCGCCGTCGCCATCCACGTCTCCAAGGCTCACCGCATAGCTCATCGAGCTCCCGAGGGCCTGTCCCGAATCAGAGAAGGTCCCGTAGCCATTGTTTCGCCAGATGCGGTCAGGCTGCCCGGCGTTCGCGACGAAGGCGTCGAGGTCGCCGTCCCCGTCCAGGTCACCCAGGCTCACGCCGTTGCTCTGCGAGCTGCCGAGGGCCTGTCCCGAGTCGGAGAAGGTCCCGCTGCCGTTGTTGCGCCACACGCGGTTGGGCTGGTTGCTGGAGTTCGCGATGAAGGCGTCGAGATCGCCGTCACCGTCCAGATCACCAAACCTCACGTCCTTGCTGTCCGAGCTTCCGAGGACCTGGCCCGAATCGGAGAAGCTCCCGCCGCCATCGTTGCGCCACAGTCGACTGTACTGGCCGTAGTTCGCGATCATCACATCGAGGTCACCGTCGCCGTCGACGTCGCCAAGGTCCGCGCCCTGGCTGGCGGAGCCCTGGAGGGACGATCCAGACTCGGAGAAGCTCCCGCTGCCGTTGTTGCGCCACACCCGATTCGGTTGCCCGGCGTGGTTCGCGACGATCGCATCGAGGTCGCCGTCACCGTCCAGGTCGCCAACGGCGACCCCCCAGCTGCTTGAGTTCCCCAGATCCTGGCCTGAGTCTGAGAAGTTGCCGCTCCCGTCATTGCGCCACACCCGGTTGGGCTGGAGGATGTCGTTCGCGACGAAGGCGTCGAGGTCACCGTCACCGTCGAGGTCACCCAGGCTCACGCCCCGGCCGTTGGAGCTTCCGAGCGCCTGCCCCGAGTCCGTGAAGACCCCGCTGCCGTTGTTGCGCCACACCATGTTGGGCCCGTTGAAGTTGGCGACAAAGGCATCGAGGTCGCCGTCACCGTCGAGGTCACCCAGGCTCACGCCATAACCGTTCGAGCTCCCGAGGGCCTGTCCCGAGTTGGAGAACATCCCGGTGCCGTCGTTGCGCCAGACCGTGTCGGGTTCGTTGAAGTCGTTCACGATGAAGGCGTCGAGATCGCCATCGCCGTCCAGGTCACCCAGGCTCACGTCCCAGCTGGTTGTGTTCCCCCCGAGGATCTGCCCGGAGTCGGAGAAGGTCCCGCTGCCGTTGTTGCGCCACACACGCGCCCCTCCCCCGGAGGTCGCGATGAAGGCATCGAGGTCGCCGTCACCGTCGAGGTCACCCAGCCGCACCCCAAGGCCGCTCGCGATGGCTCCCAAAGGCTGGCCCGGGCCCGTGAAGGTCCCGAACCCGTCGTTGCGCCACACAAGGCTGCCTCCATTGTTCAGGACGAAGGCATCGAGGTCGCCATCGCCGTCCAGGTCACCCAGGCTCACGCCCCAGCTGATGGTGTTCCCCCCGAAGCTCTGTCCGGAGTCGGAGAAGGTGCCATCGCCGTTGTTGAGCCACACGCGGTCGGGCTCGTTGTAGTTCGTGACGAAGACATCGAGATCGCCGTCACCATCGAGGTCGCCGAGGCTCACGTCGGTGCTGGCGTTGATAGCCTCACCCTGTGCGGTGCCCATGAAGCGGACGGGATCCCCCACGCCGTAGGTGAAGGTGTCGATCCCGTTGAAGCCGGGCGGGGGGGTGTAGGTGAAGCCTCCGTCCTGGCCCAGGAGCGCCGCTCCGTTGGCCACGCTCTGCCGATCATAACGGCCGATGTGCATCGGGTCGCCCTCGGGTTCGAGGTCGTTGCCGAGCAGCCCGGGGGCAGGGACCTGCAGCACGGCGTCGGCCGCGGTCACGAAGGTGTCGCTGTTGGCGACGGGCGCGTCGTTGACGGACCTGATGCGGAAGGTCACGGTGACGACGTTGGAGCTGCTGGTGCCGTCGTGGGCGTGGTAGGTGAAGGAGTCCAGGCCGTTGTAGTCGTGGGCGGGCGTGTAGGTGAAGGAGCCGTTGGCGTTGAGGGTGAGGGCGCCGTGGGAGACGTTGGCGTTGCGGACGGCGGTCAGAGCGTTGCCCTCGGGGTCGCTGTCGTTGGCGAGGACGCCGGAGGCGGCTGGGACGGTGAGGGGGGTGTCTTCGTCGAGGAACCAGGTGTTGTTGTGGGCCACCGGGGCTGCGCCGGACGGTTGGTGGACGAGCGAGGTTTCAGGCGCCACATCACTCGGCGTTGGCTGGGGCGAACACGCCACGCCACCCCACGCCATCGCACACGCGCCGAGCCACGCGAGGCACGCGCTCACGGTTCTCCGCAGTCCAGGAGGCGAGCCTGTAGACCTCAAAGTGCGCTTCCTCCGATTCATCCTTAAACCCCCTTGCGATTGCCAGGAACATGTCTACGCGCTGCCACCAGGCCGACCAGCCCGAGCAGCGCCAGCACAAGGTCGCCGGTGGACAGGGGCGCGGCCGGCGTGGTCGCGCAGCCAAACGTCGTGTTCGCCAGTGAGATGCCGCCCCCCGCGTCCGATGGGCCCTCGCTGTCGTCGGGCGCGTCAGGGTGGACGTCGAGACCGTCAGCGTCGGGGCCGTCAGCATCGGGGCCGACGTCCATCCCCGTACCTGCGTCCGTGCCACTGTCCATACCCGCGTCCGCGTCGTCATCGTCGCCGGTGTCCGGGGTGCGGACGAGGAAGGTCCAGGTCTCGGACCAACGGCTGGCGTTGGTTCCGGCGATGGCCGACACGCGCCAGGTGTAGACCCCCGCGTCGAGCACGCCAACCTCGACCGACGTGTCGTCACCCTCGGCCGCGTCGACGTCCTCCATGGAGACCACGGCGGTGTCGGGGTTGGCCTGGAGCCGCACATCGAGGCCGTAGGTGACAGCGCCGCCGTCGGGGTCGGCGACGTTGGTCCAGGTGAGCGTGATGGCAGCGTCGGACGGCAGCTCGGCGCCGTCCGACGGGGCCAGGAGCGCGGGCGAGGGCAGCGGCACATGGGCGGTGTCTACCTGGAACGTCGCGGTGGCGCTCCAGGGGCTGCTGCTGTGGCCGTCGGAGGCCCGAGCCCGCCAGAAGTAGTCGGTGTGCTCCTCCAACGTCACGTCCACTGTGGCGGCGGTCGTCATCGCTCCCTGCCCTATGCCCTCGGCGAGGAAGAGGCGAGAGGCGAGGTCGAGGGTTTCGGTGGTGAAGAGCTCGAAGGTGTAGAGGAGGGGCTGCTCCTCGGGGTCGACCGCGTTGTTCACGGTCAAGGTCGGGCTCAGGGACGACGTGACCCCAATGGGCGAGACGGCGACCGGGGCCGTGGGCACGCCGTCGTCGAGGGAGAAGATGAAGAAACCGTCGGTGCTGACGGGACCGTAGACGTGCCCGTCGAAGGCGGCGGCGTGCCAGAGGTAGCGGCCGTCCTCTTCGAACACCATCAGGTTGTCGGGGTCCTCCGTGATCACCGTCTGCGAGCGGGAGGGGCCGGAGGCCACGAGCGCCGCCGGGGATGTGCTGTAGACCGCCGTGTTGGAGGCGCGGTCGACCACCTCGAAGACGTAGCTGAGGGCGTCGCCGTCGGGGTCGGTGGCGTTGTCGACGATGAGCGTCACGACGGGTGATGCAACCAGCGCGTTGTTCACTGGCGCGTACGGCGTGGGTGCCGAGGGCGCGTTGGAGAGGGTCGGGTCGGTGCCAGCGAGGCACTCGTCGCGGGTCAGGACGCCGTCGCCGTCGGGGTCGGCGACATCGTCGGCGGGATCGTTGATGTTGAGGCCGTAGGCCAGCTCGCAGCTGTCGGAGGCCCCGCCGTGGTCGGTGTCGACGGGGTTGGCGTCAATGGTCCAGGAGCGACGAACGCTGCCACCGTCCCCGTCGGTGACGTCCAGCACGACGTCGAAGGGCGTCGTCTGTTGGCGTTGAGCGGGCGTGGGGGTCCAGCGCAGGCGGCGGCAGCGCGGCGGGTTATGCGTGGGGGTCTGGCCGCAGGTCGCGGTGGGGTCGACGGTCATGCCGGCCGGCGAGGCGCTGAGCTGCCAGGTGAGCACATCGGTCGTGCCGGGCTCGATCATGTCAGCGTCGTAGGTGTACTCGGCGCCGGGCGCCTGGGTCGGTGGGTTGGCGTTGCGGAAGGACGGAGACACGTTGGACACGGTCACGGCGACCGTCTCCGTGTCCAGGCCGCCATCCTCGTCGGTCACGGTCAGGGTGACGCTGTAGGCGCCGTCGTCGGCGTAGGCATGGGAGGCCGAGGCACCTGCGCCGTTCGCCGTCCCGTCGTCCCAGCTCCAGCTCCAGGTCAGCACGTCGTTGCCAGGGTCCACCGCGCTCGCCGTGAAGGTGATCGTCGCTGACTCGCCGGGCGTGGTCGGCAGGAAGGTGGCCGTGAGAATGGTCGGGGCCACGTTGCGGATCGTCACCGAGGCCGTGGCGGTCGCCGAGACGCCTGACGGATCCTGTGCCCGCACCTCGACCACGTGGACGCGAGGGCCATCGTCGCCGCTGAAGGTGACCGTCTGGCCCGTCCCGTCGTCGTACATCCCGTCGCCGTCGAGGTCCCACGTGTACGTGAGCACGTCGTTCTCGGGATCGCTGCCGCTCGCCGTCAGCGTCACGCCGGCGCCTTCATCCACCATGTACGGACCACCCGCGCCGACCGTCGGGGCCTCGTTGACGTTCGTGACCGTCACCGAGATCGTCTGGATGTCCGTGCCTCCAACCGCGGTGACCCTGACCGTGACGAGGTAGGTGTTGTTGGCGCCAACGTCCGTTGGCGCCTCAAAGTCCGGCGCTGCGACAAAGGTCAACGCGCCGGTCGCACCATGGAGCGAGAACTTCGACGCGTCGGCCCCACCGATGATGACGTACGTCAGCGTGCCATTCTCCGGGTCGGTCGCCGTGACCGTCGTCACCGCGGTCTGGTTCTCAGCCACGACGATCGACGCCGAGGCCCCCCCTCCGTTGCTGGTGATGAAGGGGGGCTGGCTGAGGTTGCCGACCTCGACGGTGACGGTGGCGGGAGCGGAGACGGTGGGCGCGTTCAGCCACACACGGTTCGCTGCTCCATCGTTCGTGACGAAAGCGTCGAGGTCGCCGTCGCCATCCAGGTCGCCCAGGCTCACACCCAGGCTGTTTGAACTCCCCAGTGTCTGTCCCGAGTCGGAGAAGGTCCCGCTGCCGTTGTTCAGCCACACACGGTTGGGTTGGCCGACGTTCGCGACGAAGGCGTCGAGGTCCCCGTCGCCGTCCAGATCACCAACACTCACGCCAACGCTGTTTGAGCTTCCGAGGCCTTGTCCCGCATCGGAGAAGGTGCCGCTGCCGTTGTTCAGCCACACGCGGTTACCCTGGCCGCTGTGGTTCGCGACGAAGGCGTCGAGGTCTCCATCACTGTCAAGGTCACCCAGGCTTACGGCGCGACTGTTTGAGCTCCCGAGAGCCTGCCCCGAGTCCGTGAAGGTCCCGCTACCGTTGTTCAACCACACACGGTTTGCGCCGAAGTTCGCGACGAACGCGTCGAGGTCGCCGTCACCGTCCAGATCGCCCAGGTCGACGCCCCAGCTGGCCGAGCTTCCAAGGGCCTGACCCCAGGCGGAGAAGACGCCGCTGCCGTTGTTGCGCCACACCTGGTTGGCGCCAGAGCTCGCGACGAAGGCGTCGAGGTCGCCGTCACCGTCCAGATCGCCCAGGTCGACGCCCTGGCTGTTTGAGCTTCCGAGGGCCTGGCCGGCATCGGAGAAGATCCCGCTGCCGTTGTTCAACCACACGCGGTCGGCCTGGCCGCTGCCGTTCGCGATGAAGGCGTCGAGGTCACCGTCGCCGTCGAGGTCACCAAGGCTCACGTCGTAGCAGTTTGAGCTGCCGAGGGCCTGTCCCGAGTCGGAGAAGCCTCCGCTGCCGTTGTTCAACCACACACGACTGGCCTGGCCGTAGTTCGCGACGAAGGCGTCAAGGTCACCGTCGCGGTCCACATCGCCGAGGCTCACACCGTAGCTGCGCGAGCTGCCGAGGGCCTGCCCCGGGTCAGAGAAGCCCCCTCTGCCGTCGTTCCGCCACACGCGGTTGGCCGCGCCGTTGTTGGCGACGAAGGCGTCGAGGTCACCATCGCCATCCAGGTCACCAAGACCTACACCGTAGCTCTCCGAGGCCCCGAGGAACTGTCCCGCGGCGGAGAAGGTCCCGCTGCCATTGTTGAACCACACACGGTTGGCGCCGATGTTCTCGACGTAGGCGTCGAGATCGCCATCTCCGTCAAGATCAGCGAGGCCGACGTCCTGACTCGTTGACGTCCCGACCGCCTGGCCGGCAGCGAAGATGCCAGCGCCGTTGTTGAGCCACACGCGGTCCGGGCCGTTGTCGTTCGCGACGAAGGCGTCGAGGTCGCCATCGCCGTCCAGGTCACCCAGGCTCACGCGAAGGCTGCCTGCGCTTCCAAGGGCCTGTCCCGTATTGGAGAAGACGCCGCTGCCGTTGTTTCGCCACACGGTGTTGGGTTGACCGTTGGGGTTCGCGATGAACGCGTCAAGATCACCGTCGCCATCGAGATCACCCAGGGCGACGTCCCAGCCTTCAACACCCACCGTCTGCCCCGAATCGGAGAAGATCCCAGCGCCGTTGTTGAGCCACACACGGTTGGCCTGGCTGCTGATGTTCGTCACGAAGGCGTCGAGGTCGCCGTCGCCATCGAGATCACCCAGGCTTACACCCACGCTGCTTGAGCTTCCGAGCGACTGCCCCGAGTCGGAGAAGGTCCCGCTGCCGTCGTTCAACCACACGCGATTGCCCTGGTTGCCGTAGCTCGCGACGAAGGCGTCGAGGTCACCATCGCCGTCCAGGTCACCCAGGCTCACCGCCGCCGTGGAGGCGTTTCCGAGCGCCCAGCCCGTGTCGGTGAAGGTCCCGTCGCCGTTGTTGAGCAAAACGCGATCGGGCTGGCCGGTGAAGTTCGCGACGAAGGCGTCGAGGTCGCCGTCGCCGTCCAGATCGCCGAGGCTCACGCCCCAGCTGGCGTACGCGTCCACCCACTGCCCGTTGTCCACGAAGCGGCTGGGATCCCCTGCTCGGTAGGTGAAGGTGTCGAGTCCGTTGAAGTTGGGCGTCGGCGTGTAGGTGAACCCTCCGCTCTGGGCCATGACCACCGTCCCACCGGCAGCGCCGACCCGGTCGAAGCGCTCGACGTGCAACACCTCGCCCTCCGGTTCTGCGTCATTGCCGAGCACACCGGGCGCGGCGACCTGCAGCGCGGTGTCCACAGGGGTGGCGAAGGCGTCGGCGGTGGCGATGGGCGCCTCGTTGGCCGCCACGACGCGGAAGGTCACCGTGACGATGTTGGAGGCGCTGGTGCCGTCGTGGGCGTGGTAGGTGAACGCGTCGATGCCGATGTAGTTCCGGACGGGCGTGTAGGTGAAGGAGCCGTTGGCGGCGAGGGTGAGGGCGCCGCGGGTGACGTTGGTGTCGAGCACGGCGGTCAGGGTGTTGCCTTCGGCGTCGGTGTCGTTGGCCAGCACGCCCGAGGCCGCAGGGACGGAGAAGGGGGCGTTCTCGTTGAGGAACCACGTGTTGTTGCGCGCCACAGGGGCCGCACCGGACGCCTGGTGAACCACCGAGGTCGCAGGCGGACCATCGCTCGACTCTGGCTGGGGGGAGCACCCGCCAAACAGCGCCAGCGTGCAGGCGCTGGCGAGGAGCCACGCCAGGGACGCTCCGATGGCGCTCCGCTTGTCAGGGCGTGGCTCTGCAGACCGCGCGGCGGGCCTTGTTCGATTCATCTTCGATTCCCCTTGCGTTTGGCGAAGACGGATCTACGCCCCACCGCCAGGCCGACCAGCCCGAGCAGCGCCAGCACCAGGTCCCCCGTGGACAGGGGCGCCGTGGGCGTGGTGGCACAGCCGAACGTGGTGTTGGCCAACGAGATACCGTTGGCGACGTCCGCTCCCGCAGCATCGTCGGCGTTGCCGCTGGAGTCGGGTTCTGCGGCGTCCGGCCGCTGGGCGTCATCATCGTCCGGGGCGTCAGCTGGCACATCGGGAACCAGCGCGTCCCCGTCACCATCAAGCTCCGCGTCGGAGCTCACGTCCGTCCCCGTGTCCCCGTCCCCGTCCATACCCGCGTCGCCATCATCGCCCGTGTCCGGCGTCGTGACGAGGAAGGTCCAGGTCCAGGACCATGCGCTGGTGTTGGCCGCGGTCCCCGCCATCACACGCCAGCTGTAGAGCCCCGCTTCAAGGGGACCGATCTCGACCGAGGTGCTGTCGCCCTCGGCTACGGTGATGTCCTCCATCGTGACCACGGCGGTGCCAGGGTCGGCCTGCAGCCGCACATCGAGTGCGTAGGTGACGGCGCCAGCGTCGGGCTCGGTGACGTTGGCCCAGGTCAGCGTGATGGCCGCGTCTGAAGGCAGCTCGGCGCCGTCGGTTGGCGCCAGGAGGACGGGTGCATCCAGCGGAACGTGGGCGGTGTCGACCTGGAAGGTGGCGGTGGTGCTCCAGGGGCCGTCGCTGTGTCCGTCGGAGGCCCGAGCCCGCCAGAAGTAATCGAGGTGCTCATCCAGCGTCACGTCCACCGTGGCGGAGGTCGTCATCTCGCCCTGTGCCACGGCCTCGGCGAGGAAGATGCGGCTGGCGAGGTCGAGGGTGTCGGTGGTGTAGAGCTCAAAGGTGTAGAGGAGGGGCTGCTCCTCGGTGTCGACCGCGTTGGTCACCGTCAAAGTCGGGCTCAGCGCTGCGGTGACGCCCATGGGAGAGACGGTGACTGGGGCGGAGGGCGCGTCGTCGTTCAGTGAGAAGATGAAGGAGCCGTCCGCGCTGACGGGGCCGTAGGCGTGGCCATCCCAGGCAGCGGCGTGCCACAGGTAGTGGCCGTCCTCCTCGAACACCAACAGGTTGTCGGGGTCCTCCGTGATCGTCGTCTGTGAGCGGAGGGGGCCGGAGGCCACACGGGCCGCTTCGGGTGTGCTGTAGACCAACGTGTCAGAGTCACGGTCGACCACCTCGAAGACGTAGCTGAGCGCGTTGCTGTCGCCGTCGGGATCGGCGGCGTTGTCGACGATGAGCGTCACGGCGGGCGAGTCGACCAGCGCGTTGTCCAGCGGCGCGTAGGGCGCCGGCGCCGTGGGCGCGTTGGAGATGGTCGGGTCGGTGCCAGCGAGGCACTCGTCGCGGGTGAGGATCCCGTCGCCGTCGGGGTCGGCGGTGTCATCGGCGGGATCGTTGATGTTGGGGCCGTGGGCCAGCTCGCAGCTGTCGGAGGCCCCGCCGCTGTCGGTGTCGACGGGGTTGGCTTCAATGGCCCAGGAGAGCCGGGCGCTTCCACCATCACCGTCCGTGACGTCCAGCACGACGTCGAAGGGCGTGACCTGTTGGAGTTGGGCCGGCGTGGGGGTCCAGCGAAGGCGGCGGCAGCGAGGTGGGTTGTTCGTGGGGGTCACGCCGCATGGCGCGGTGGGGTCGGTGGTCATGCCTGCGGGCGCCGTGGTGAGGTTCCAGGTGAGCACATCGGTGGTGCCGGGCTCGATCATGTCGGCGTCGTAGGTGTACTCGGCGCCGTCGGGGACCTGAGTCGGGGGGGTGGCGTTGCGGAAGGACGGTGACACGTTGGCCACGGTCACGGCCACCGTCTCGCTGTCCAGATCGCCGTCCTCGTCGGTCACGGTCAGGGTGACGGTGTACACGCCGTCGTTGGCGTAGGCATGGGAGGCCGAGGCGCCCGCGCCTTCCGGTGTCGCGTCGTCCCAGCTCCAGCCGTAGGTCAGCGCGTCGTTGCCCGGGTCGACCGCGCTCGCTGTGAAGTTGATCGACCCCGACTCGCCGGGCGTCGTGGGCAGGAAGGTAGCCGTGAGGATGGTCGGGGCCACGTTGCGGATTGTCACCGAACCCACCGCCGTCCCCGAGAGCCCCGACGGATCCTGTACCTGCACGCCGATGGCCTGAACGCGGGGCCCATCGTCACCGCTGAACGTGACCGTCTGGCCCGTCCCGTCGTCGTACATCCCGTCGCTGTCCAGGTCCCAGGTGTACGTGAGCACGTCGTTATCGGGGTCGCTTCCGCTCGCCGTGAGCGTCACGCCAGCGCCCTCATCGACCGCGTACAGACCACCCGCGCTGACGGAAGGGGCCTCGTTGACGTTCGTGATCGTGACCATGATCGTCTGGGCGGCCAAGCCGCCAGTAGCCGTGGCGGTGACGGCGACGATGTACGTGTTGTTGCCGTCAGCATCCGTCGGAGCCTCGAAGTCGGGTGGGGTGACGAAGGTCAGGACGCCGGTGCCGCCTACGATGGAGAACTTCGCCATGTCGGCGCCGCCCGTGATGGTGTACGTCCGGCCGTCACCCTCGGGGTCGGTCGCGGTGATCGTGGTCACCGCCGTCTGGTTCTCCGCCACGCTGATAGCGGCGGTGGGGCCTCCGCCGTTGCTGGTGATGACCGGCGGCCCGTTGGGGGTGCCCACCGTGATGGTCACCGTGGCGAGCGCAGAGACCGAAGGGGCGTTCAGCCACACGCGGCTGAATTGATTGCTGTTGTGCACGACGAAGGCATCGAGGTCTCCGTCGCCGTCCAGGTCACCAAGGCTCACGCTAATGCTGTTTTCACTTCCGAGGGCCTGTCCCGAATCGGCGAAGGTCCCGCTGCCGTTGTTCAGCCACACGCGGTTGGGTTGGTTGCTGTTGTTCGCGACGAAGGCATCGAGGTCTCCGTCGCCGTCAAGATCACCAAGGCTCACGTCGTCGTTGTAAAAACCTCCGAGGGCCTGTCCGTCCACAAAGCGGTTGGGATCCCCTGCCCTGTAGGTGAACGTGTCGAACCCGTTGAAGCCCGGCGGAGGCGAATACGTGAAGCCCCCATTCTCCGTCATCACCACGGTCCCTCCGGCCGCGCTCGCACGGTCGTAGTCGTTCACGTGCATCAACTCGCCATCGGGCTCCGTGTCGTTGGCGAGCACGCCGGGCGCCCCGATCACCAGCGCGGTGTCCGCGGCGGTCACGAAGGCATCGTTGTTGGCGGTTGGCGCGGCGCCTGC
>Ga0100377_1002679_pt1 | contig 14743 bp, 14 predicted proteins | sample CryGeymeta201501_FD_83664 | JGI IMG/M metagenome (GOLD analysis project Ga0100377, IMG submission 83664) | Groundwater microbial communities from Crystal Geyser aquifers in Utah, USA - Crystal Geyser metaG 2015-01 | ecosystem: Environmental > Aquatic > Deep subsurface > Groundwater | place: USA... | reverse complement strand
CGGCAGGCGCTGGTCGCCGCGGTGGAGCGAGCGCACCTGCTGGGGCTGTCGGCCGAGGCCATCGTGGGGGTGGTCGAGGAGGCGCTGGCAGCGCAACAACAGACGATCAGCGGGGCCGATGCCCCTTCAATATGAACCCTGTGGCCCCTCAGGGGGCGGGTGAACGCCCTGCCGAGGGGCTGTTGCCGGACGAGGAGGACGAGATGGGCGAGCTGCTGGTTCAGGTGGAGGGGTTGGAGGTCCGGCGAGGAGCGTTCACGCTCTCGGTGCCGACGTGGAGGCTCGAGGCGGGGACGGTGACGGGGTTGGTGGGGGCCAACGGGGCCGGCAAGTCGACGCTGCTCGCTGCGGTCGCGGGCTTCAACGCCGTCGATGGGGGGACCGTGAGGGTGTTCGGGCTCGATCCCTTCGTGCGCGCCGTTGAGGTGCGCACGCAGCTGGGCTTCATGAGCGACGAAGCGCCGCTGTTCGACCTGCGGGTGGGGCCGCTGATCCGCACGGTGTCGGGCTATTATCCGAGCTGGAACAAGGGGTTGGCGCAGTCGCTGATCGACCGGTTCGCCGTGGAGCCGTCCCGGCGGGTGCGCGAGCTGTCGCGGGGCGAGGGGACGCGGCTCCGGCTGGTCCTGGCGCTCGCCTTCGAGCCGCGGGTCGTGCTGCTCGATGAGCCCTCCACGGGGCTCGACCTCGACGGGCATCGCGCCCTGCTCCAGACCATCCTGGAGGTGGTCCGGGATGAGGGGCGCAGCGTCGTCGTCAGCTCGCACCGGCTGGAGGACGTGGAGCGCATCGCCGATCAGCTGCTCGTGCTGGACCGGGGGCGCGTGGTCACGGCCGGGAGCACCGAGACGCTCATCGGACCGGACCGGACGCTGGATGAGGCCCTGCTGGCCTGGGGAGGTGCGTCTTGAACATCATGCTCCACCACGCAGGGCAGCGGTTGCGGGTGATGGCCTGGCCACTCGCCGTGGGCGTCGGCTGCTGGATGGCCGTCGTGGCGACCTTGAGGATGCAGGACACACTGCAGCTCTTCTTCGGACCGGTGGTGCAGTGGGTCACGGCACTCGTGTTGCTGCAGCTCGCCCGCGGCCACCAGGACCTCTTCGCCGAGGGGTGGCCCATGGCCAGCCTGCCCATCAAGCCCCGTCAGCGGGCGCTGGGCGAGGGACTGGTGGCCAGTGGCGCGCTGGTGGCCATCGGGGCGATCTGTGTGGGGATCGTGGCCGCGCTGCTGCAGCTCGACGAGCTCCCGCAGGCGACCCTCGTCATCGCGCGGTGGGGGATCGGCACGGCGCCGCTGCTGCTGGTGGGCAGCCTCGCCTTTGGGCGCACCGGAGGGCGGGAGACCGCGGGGTGGATGATGGCGCTGGCCGTCGGACAGGGCGTCGCGGTGGCGTTGCTGCCAGAGGCCGGGCCGGTCACCCTGGCGCTGATCGCGCTCGGCGGCGCCATGGTGGCGGGGCTCGCCGCGGCGCTCGGCCTGCTCGACGGGCGGCTGCCGGAGCGGGCCCCTGCGCCCGAGGCGGTCTGGCAGGCTCCCGCGCCGCCGCGGCGACAGCTCGCCCGGCAGCTCTGGGTGGGGCTGCCGCGGGACGCGGGGAGGGCCTCGGCGATCGGCCTGGTCGTTGCGCTGTTCTTTGTCGGGGTTCGGATGGTCGTGGACCAGACGGCCGCTCCCGACCTCATCAACGCGGGTATCCTCGTGCTCACGGTCACGGCGGTGATCACGCCGTGGCTCCGGCAGAACCTGCCGAGCCGCGTGGTGCCGGGGGGCTCCGATCGGGATGGCGGGTTCCTGCGCGCCTACCGCGTGTTGCCGCTGCCGGGGTGGCTGATCCTGCGGAGTATGGTGCTGCACAGCCTCGTGGTCTTTGGCGTGATCATCGCGACCGCCTTCGCGATCGTGGGGGCGGCGTGGTTCGCCACGGGCGTGCGACCGACGCTCGCCGCGCTGCCGCTCGGAGCGGTCTACGCCGCCCCGGTGATTCAGGGCATCATCGTGGCCGAAGGCCAGGGCCGCCACGGGCTGCTCGCGGCCATCACGACGCTCGGCGTGATCGGCGCCGGGCTGCTGATGGTCACCGCGCCCGATCTCTGGCTCGACGGTGGGACCGTAGAAGTGATACCGCTCGTTGCCGGGCTCGGCTGCGGTCTGGCCGCCGCGCTCCTGCCCATGCGGGCGCTCTGGCCCGCGCCCACGCCCCGACTGCGCGCCCACACCACGCCCTGACCTGCCCCTTCGGATGCCCCATGACCACCCGACGACTCAGCGCCTCCCCCACCGACCTCGTCGAGGCCGCCCGCCTCCTCGCCGCTGGCGACCTCGTGGCCTTCCCCACCGAGACCGTCTACGGCCTCGGCGCAGACGCCACCGACGACCTCGCCGTGGCCCGCATCTTCGCGGCCAAAGGCCGCCCGCGGTTCAACCCGCTGATCGCCCACGTCGCCAGCGTCCGGGAGGCCGCTGCGCACGTCGTCTTCGACGCCCGCGCGCACGCGCTGGCCGCCCGCTACTGGCCGGGGCCGCTGACGCTGGTCCTCCCGCGCCAGCCCTCCACGCCGCTGTCCCTGCTCTGTAGCGCCGGCCTCGACACCCAGGCCGTGCGCGCCCCCGATCATCCCGTCGCCCTCGCCCTGCTCCGGGCCTTCGGACGGCCGCTGGCCGCGCCCAGCGCCAACCCCTCCGGCCGCGTCAGCCCGACCACCGCGCAGCACGTCCTCGACGGCCTCGACGGCCACATCGCCGCGCTGATCGACGGCGGCAGCTGCCGGGTCGGCGTCGAGTCCACCGTGCTCGACCTCTCCGAGCCCACCCCGCGCCTGCTGCGCCCCGGCGGCGTCACCCGGCCCATGATCGAGGCCGTGCTCGGCCCCATCGAGGTCGGCGGCGACGCCATCAAGGCGCCGGGGATGTTGGAGAGCCACTACGCGCCGGCCTGCGCCGTGCGTCTGGACGCCGCCGAGGTGCGGCCGGGCGAGGCGCTGCTGACCTTCGGAGGGGAGGCGATCGGGGGGGCGATGCCCGTGGCGATCGAGCACCTCAGCCGCGCCGGCGATCTGACCGAGGCCGCAGCCCACCTGTTCGCGGCGCTGCGACGGCTCGACCGCCCCGACGTCAGCGGGATCGCCGTCATGCCCGTGCCCGCCGAGGGGCTCGGCGAGGCGATCAACGACCGGCTGCGCCGCGCGGCGGCGCCGCGTCCGGGGTAGGGGTCAGAGGAGGTTGTTGGCGCCGTCGCAGGAGGGGCATCGCTCGAACGAGAAGGGCTTGGCCTGCATACCATTTTTGCGACGCTGGACCAGCTCGTCCTCCAGCTTCTGCCGCGCCTCCCCCTCCATGGCCAGCGCCGCAAACGCGCGCTCGACCCAGCGGTGGACCACCTCGGCCATGGCCTGGTGACGGACCTTCTGGTCGCTGCTCTGGAGCGCCGTCCACTCCGCCTCCGCCAGCCCGGCGCCGCCCGGTGTGAGGTGCGCGGCGCCGTAGTCCTGGAGCCCCCTCTTGATGTTCGAGCAGATCTTGCACTTGGCGCCGACGAAGATCGGCCCCCACTTCTCCGCCGCCAGGCCGAGCGCGATCTCGGCGCTGAGACCGTCCTGCCAGGCCCCGTTGCGCGCCGCGAACTGGAGGAACGCGTCGGCGGCGTAGCCGTTCGTGGCGGCCTTCTTCAGCTCCTCTTCGAGGAAGGGCGAGGGAGGAAGGGGCGCGGGGGGCGCGGGCGCCTGGACCACCTCGGGCGGGGGAGCGACGGTCTCGGGCGGGGGAGCGACGGTCTCGGGCGCCGGGACGGGCTGGTCAGCCGGGGGCGGCTGCACGGCCACCGGCTCGGCAGGGGTCGTCGCACACGCGGAGGCCAGCGCGAGAACAAATAACAGCGTGACAAGAGTGAGTTTTTGTTGCATGTCGGCTCCTGATGATGGGTGGTGGCGCCAAGGGTCGTGGACGAGCCACCCCTTGTCAACCTGACCGCACCCTGTCGACATTCTTGCCCACACGCACGGTGAGCCTATGCTGAGGGTAGTCTTCTTCCCTACATCACGGTGAAGTCCATGTCCCGCTCCGCCCTCTTCGCCTCCCTCCTCCTCCTCATCGCGCTGGCTGCGTGCGCAGGGCCCCGCCATCACACCATGGACTCTGCCGCCACCGCGACCGACACCACCCTGGACGTCGCCGACATCGCCGCCGAGATCGCCGCCGACGCCCCCGACGCCGAAGGGAACCTGCCCCCGCTCGACAGCCTCCCCGCCGAGGACGAGGAGGAGATCACCGAGGTCATCGTCGCGCCACGCACGGGTCCCGAGCACCTGCCGTTCGCGTTGCACGTCGCCTCGCGGTGCCTGCGCGACAAGCTCGCCCGCACCGAATACGCCGAGGGCTGGGAGGCCTGGTTCAAGGACGCCGACTTCGTACCGGCCGGCGCTCCCCTGCCGGCTGAGCCCGCCGCGCCCATGGAGCCCCTGACCCCCGCCGAGGCCGCCGAGCTGGCCGCCCAGGTCGAGCACGAGTGGCTCGACAGCCCCCGCAGCCACGTCGTCGACTGCTCGTTCACCTACCCCGCCCGCGAGTGCCCCGGCTGCTCGGGGCGAGGCGCCTCGGTCGCCAACTACGTCGCCTACCTCCCCAAGGCCCTGTCCACCCACCCGGAGAAGGTCGACACCATCATCATGCTCGTGCCCGGCGGGCGCGGCGGGCGCACCCGGTACTTCCTGACGCCCGTCCCCGGCTCGGACATCTACCGCAAGAAGTCCGGCGGCCTCGAGACCAAGCGCCGCATCGAGGAGTACCTGGCCTACAAGCCCGACGCCACCGAGCCCATCGTCATCGCTCTGGACAGCGCCGGCTTCCTGTCGGCCAACGGCGCCGAGGAGTACCTGGCCCGGGATCTGCCCCTGCACATCGCCCGGACCTACCTCGGCCGCGACAGCCTTGAGGGCCTCCACATCGGCGCTGAGGGCATCAGCTCTGGCGCCCGCGCCATGATGGACGCCCTGTTCCGCTACCCCGACGCCTTTCAGACCGTCGGCCTCACCGCGATGCACTGCGGCGGCCGCAACGGCATCCGCCTCGAGCGGCTCGGCACGCCCGCGCAGCGCGAAGCGTGGGCCGAGACCCTGCGCGCCGAGGTCGAGGCCGGCAAGATCCACTTCCGGTTCAGCGTCGGCAACCGCGACCCGGGCTGGATGTGCAACAAGCAGTTCTACGACTTCTTCGCCAAACACGGCGTCACGCCCGAGACGCCACCCGACTGGATCGACTGCCCCACCGCCCGCAAGAATGACCCCCGCGCCTGCACCGTCACCTGGGGCCAGTTCCACCTCGTGGATGGGCACGGCCACAACTACGGCATCCTGCTGGACTCCTGGGTGCCCCAGCTCTGGTGGCACCTCGACCGCCTCGTGCGCCCCGCACACGCACCTCTGACGGCCCCCGGCCCGACCCCGGCGACCACCTCCGCCGTCGAGGCCTCGCTGCCTGGGGACGCCCCCGCTGGCACCTCGCGCTGACACACCGGCCGTCGGCGGGCTCGATCCCCCCCTGGTCCATGGCGACCCTCCTTCGCGTGTAACCCTCGCGGGCCTCGTGCCACCCTTTCGCTTCGTCGCCCTGTTCGACGCGCGGCAGGTCTCGTATGATGCCACCTCCTCTCTGCGCTCGATAGCCACCCTCGTTCGAAGGAACCCCCATGGCCAGCACCAGCCCCGAGATCATCAAGCTCTCGTTCGAGTTCTCCTCCAAGCTCGGCGTGCGCGAGCTCCCCGAGTTCGACCCCGATACGCACGAGGCCAACGTCAAGGGGATCTTCATCGTCGGCGACCTGGCCGACGCGCCGATCATCAAGGTCGCGCTCAACCAGGGCTTCGACGTCGCCCAACAGCTCATGGCGAAGCTCCCCAGGGCGCCCACCGCCGACGGCGGCGACGAGGTGCTGGACGTCATCGTGATCGGCGCCGGACCCGCGGGCATCGGGGCCGGGCTCGCCCTTCAGGAGGCCGGGGCGCGGTACGTGATCCTGGAGAAGGAGCGGCCGTTCAACACCATCCAGAACTTCCCGAAGGCCAAGTGGGTCTTCGCCGAGCCCGTCAGCATCGAGAACAAGGGCAACTTCTGGTTTGACGACTCCGCCAAGGAGACCCTGGTCAACCGCTGGGAGCAGGCGATCGACGACAAGCAGCTCGTCATCCAGCAGCCCGAGGAGGTCGTCGACATCGAGAAGCACGGCGACCACTTCGTGATCCACTCGCGGGTCGGCTCAGGCGGCATGATGGCGGGCAACACGCTGAAGATGCCCGCCCTGCAGCGCGACACGAACGGCAAGAACACCTACCGGGCGCGCCGGGTGATCCTCGCCATCGGCCGCCGCGGCTCGGTCCAGAAGCTCGGCGTACCGGGCGAAGATCAGGCGAAGGTCGCTTACGTGCTCCGGGATCCGGACCTGCACAAGGGGCGGAACGTGCTGGTGGTTGGCGGCGGCGACAGCGCGGTCGAGGCCGCCATGGCGTGCGCCGAGTCCGGCGCCCAGGTCACCATCTCCTACCGCCAGGACTCGTTCAGCCGCGCCAAGACCAAGAATCGCGAGAAGATCGAGAAAATGATCACCGAGGGGAAGATCCGGGCCGAGTACAAGACCAGCCCCACCGAGATCACCCGCGACAAGGTCACCCTCAAGCGCGGCGAGTCCACCATCGAGCTCGACAACGACGACGTGATGGTCTTCATCGGCACGAAGCTGGCGCGCCCCTTCCTCGACCGCGTCGGCATCCGGATGGCCGGCGCGATGGACTTCTGGCGGGCGGCCTGGATCACCGCCTTCGCGCTGATGACCTACTGCTTCTACGTGCTCAAGCACAAGAAGGACTACTTCCCCTTCGGCCCCGACGACGTGCTCGGCGGCGTGCCTGGCCTGCTCAAGGTCGACCTCGGCTTCCGCATGGCCGACCCGAGCTTCTGGGGCACCTGCGTCTACAGCGTGCTGATCGTCACCTTCGGCATCATGGCGTACCGCAAGTACACGCAAAAACAGCAAAAAATGCGGTACCTCTCTCTCATGAGCTTCCAGCTGCTCTTCCTGTTCGGCATCCCCGAGATCATCTCACCGCTGGTGAACTGGCTCGGCGCCCTCGACATCAGCCGCCCGTGGAAGTTCTACGCCATCTCGGTGCCCTGGCCCCTGTCGATCTGGTCGATCATCGACGCGCCGAGCTGGGCCGGGGGCGACAGCAACGCGGCGATCATCTGGACGGTGCTCGGCCTGCTGTCGGCCTTCGTGGCCATCCCGGTGTTCGTCTACTTCAACGGCGAGCGGTTCTGCTCCTGGATGTGCGGCTGCGGTGGGCTGGCCGAGACCCTCGGCGACCGATGGCGCCACCTGGCGCCGCGCGGCACCACCTCCTACAAGGCGGAGTGGTTCGGCAAGATCATCCTCGTGCTGGCGGTGCCGGTGACCCTGATGATCCTCAACGACGCCTGGGGCTTCATCCAGTCCGAGGCCCTGCACGACACCCAGGTCTTCGCTACGAAGTGGTACAGCCTGATGGTCGACTTCTGGCTGGCCAGCGTCGTCGGCGTGGCGTTCTACCCGTACCTCGGCAACCGCGTCTGGTGCCGCTTCTTCTGCCCGCTGCGCGCCTGGATGGAGGTCCTCTCCAAGGCGTTCTCCCGCATCGCCATCAGCGCCAACGACAAGTGCATCGGCTGCGGCGAGTGCACCCGCTACTGCCAGATGGGCATCCAGGTTCAGCAGTTTGCCCAGAAGCAGCAGGAGTTTCACAACGGAAACTCAGCTTGCATCCAGTGCGGCGTCTGCATCCAGGTCTGCCCCATGGAGGTCCTGGCGATCAGCCGACGCGGCGTGACGATCAAGAAGAACCTCGATCACCTGCCCGCCTCCGCCCCCGGCCAGCACTGACCGCCCCCCTCCCCCTCGACCCGCTCCAGCACGACGTTGATCCACCGCTTGTCAAAGCAGTCCACCAGGATGAACGTCAGCCCACGCCACCGCGCGCCGTGCCCCTGCACGATGGCACCCACCCGCCGCGCAAACTCCGCCTCCGTGAACCGGCTCCGATACCGCTCCACCCCCTCCGCCTTGACCTCCCACCCCTCTCCGCCCTCGGCGTGCACCGTCGTCGTCACATACACCCGCCGACGCCCCAGGTTCAGCAGCGCCCCCACCACCTCGCCGAGCTCCTCCTTCGGGAACAGGTGCACCAGCGCCTGCGCGAACACCAGCTCCGCCCCTTCCACCTCGGGCTCCAGCGTCCGGAAGTCCACGCACCGCGTCTCCACCCCGCTCAGCGCCCCCGCCGCCTCCACCATCTGCGGCGCGATGTCCACCCCCCGATGCCCCGTGAACCCCAGCCCACCCATGATCACCAGGTTGTCCCCCCGCCCGCACCCCACATCCAGGATCGACGCCTCGAACGGCACCGCCGCCAACGGCAACGCCAGCCGCTCCACCCCCTCCAGCCCCCCGATCCCCTGCTCCTCCCCCAGCTCCCCCAGCAACACCAGCCGCTGACACTCCGTCCGCACCCGCGTCAGGTCGTCCGACACCGACGCGTAGAAATCCACCAGCGACGAATACGCCTCCGCGTGCGTCCGGGACAGCGCATCGCGGTCGACCTCGGGAGGGGCTTCGGGCTTCGGCGACTCCATGGCATGTGGCTCCGGGTGATGGGTCTGGTTGATCCATACCACGGCCGGCGAGGTGGGCCAACGGTTCGAGGCCGGCCCGACCGACACGATGGACTCGTGAACACGACCCGCCTCGTGTACAATCCAGCCGACGCACACACCAGGAGCGCAGGCCATGACCACCCCCCCCGACGTCAATCCCCACTTCACCGCCACGCTCGACACCCTCGCCCGCTGGGAGTCCGATCCCGCGTCCGAGCCAAAGGTCGAGGACCTCTTCGAGTGCCATATCTTCTGCGTCCCGCTCGACCCGAGCGATGCGGACAAGGAGCGCTTCGCCGACGCCTGCGAGGCGGTCGGCCTCCGGGGGCTCTGCCTCGGCCTGAACTATGACGGCAAGGGCGTCGTGGACGTCCTGCAGAGCACGAAGTACGTCACCTGCCCCGATGTCCACACCGCCGTCGCCCTCATGCTCGCCGACGCCCGGCGGCTCAACGAGCACTTCGAGGTCGTCCGGCTCAAGCTCGAGGCCATGGCGTCCAACCCCGGCATACCGCGCACGGACGAGGACGCGGCGCAGATGCCGCCGGGGCTCTACTTCGAGCATCACATCAAGCTCAACGCGCCGGTGACCCCGGAGAGCGACGACCGACTCAAGGCGCTCGGACGCGAGCTGACCACCGAGCTCGGCATCCGGGTCCCGTTCAGCTGCAACAACCTGCGCGGCAAGAACCAGCGCTTCCTCAACGCGCGGACCTACGCCATGGGCGCCGAGCGCTCGGCCACCGTGGTGGAGCGCATCATCGAGGCCGTGCAGGCCAGGGGCTTCTCGGTGACCAAGGTGATCGAGGAGTACGTCGTGTTCGACACCAACAAGGCGCTCGACGGGGGTTGGCTGGAGCCATGAGCGCCCCTGTGGTCGTCATCGGCTGTGGCCCGGCGGGCCTGGCCGCCGCGGTGACGCTTCGCCGCCTCGCCCCGGAGGCGCCGCTCGTGGTCCTGGAGGCCGGCCAGCCGCTGGCCGACCGCGACCGCGACGATCCCCTCGCCATCGCCGCCGGCGTGGGTGGCGCGGGCCTGTTCTCCGACGGCAAGTTCAGCTTCTACCCCGCCGCCAGCGCCCTCTGGACCCTCGGCGATGAGGCGGACCTGCGCGCGTCCTACGCCGCGACGACCGCCTGGCTCCGCGCCGCCGGCCTCGACGCACCCGACTTCCCCGAAGGCCGCACGGCCCTGCCCCCGACCGCCCCCGACGGCGCCGGCTTCAAGCCCTATCCGTCTCGCGGCCTCGAACTCGACGCCCGCAAGGCCCTGATCGCCCGACAGATGGCCGACCTCGGCGACGCCGTGCTCCTCGGCGCGCGCGTGGAGGCCCTCGAGGTCGAGGCGGACCATCCCCGCGTCCACTACGTCCGCGACGGCGCCCGCCACACCCTCGACGCGACCGTCATCATCGGCTCCGGCGGCCGCTTCTTCCCCCTGCTCGCCGAGCACACCCCCGGCGTCCCGATGGAGTTCCGCCGCGTCGAGCTCGGCGTCCGGGTCGAGGGCCCCTCCGGCCACCCGTTCTTCGGCGAGCTGGTGGAGGAGGGCGGCTCGATCGACCCCAAGTGGATCGCGCCAGGCCCGGACGGTTTGAGCTGGCGCACCTTCTGCTGCTGCGTCGAGGGCGAGATGATCCCCGTCGAGATCGGCGGCCACGTCCTCTGGTCCGGCCGCACCGACGTCCCCCCCACCGGCCGCAGCAACATCGGCTTCAACGCCCGCTTCGGCGACGCCGACGCGGCCCCGTCCCTGGACAGCCTCCCCACCGGTGTCCGCTGCGAGGCCCTCGAGTTCGCACGGGTCCTGACCGACCCCACCCTGCTCGCGCCCAGCCTCGGCCTGCGCGGTGCCGAGGTCGTCGCTGAGGGCCTCGCCAGGCTCACCGACCGCTTCCCGAGCGCGCTCGCCACCGCCCCCGAGCCCCTGACCCTCTGGGGGCCCACGGTCGAGGGCGTGGGGCGCTATCCCCGCACCGACCCCCACCTCCAGGTCGCCGACCTGCCCCTGTTCGTAGCTGGCGACGCCACCGGCCGGTTCCGCGGGCTGGTCGCCGCCATGGTGAGCGGCGCCTACGTCGGCCACCGCGTCGCGCGATCGTGGCCGCGCTGAGAGGCCAACGCAGTTGACGCCCGCCCACCGCCCTGCCACCCTCTCCGCGCAACCGAGCGCGTGCGCGCGCCACAGGTTCAGGAGACGCCGATGAAGATGGGAACGGGGCCGATCCCCTACGCGCCGACGTTCGGCGGCAATCCGTGCGCCAACCACCCCGAGCAGCCCGCCGAGACGCTCTGCGCCCGGTGCGGCGACTTCATCTGCGCCTGGTGTGCCCGACCCTCCCACGACGGCCAGTCCACCTGCGCCCGCTGCTTCGCGCCCGAGGCGGGGTACGGCGAGGGCGTTCCGTGGGAGCAGCGCGAGGAGAAGGGGCTGGTGGAGGCGTTCTGGGAGACGGCCATGGGCGGCGTCTTCTCACCGGCGACGTTCTACGGCCAGATCGACCCCCTGGGGCCCTACAAAGACCCGCTGATCTTCATGATCATCAACACCTACATCGCGGTGTTCGCCTCGGTGATCTTCGAGGCGGTGGCGTTGGCCGTCGGTGCGGGCTCGGACATGTCCCAGTTCGCCGACGAGTTCGGCATGGGCTCCACGGCGCTCCTGCTGATCGGCCTCGCGGTCCTGGGCCCGCTGGTCGCCACGCCGTTCTACTTCGTCCAGGCGGGCATCTTCCACATCTTCTGCATGCTCGTCGGCGCCGACGACGGCGGCTTCCGCGGTACCTTCCGCGGCATGGCCTACACCTCAGGCCTCCAGCTCTTCGCGGGCGGGGTCACGCTCATCTGCGCGCTGTTCGCCACTGCCGGCTTCGTCCTCCCCAAGGCGTGGGATCTGGCCTCGATGATGAGCGGTCTCCTCGGCTTCGGGCTCAACATCTACAGCATGGTCCTCATCACCTTCATGGTGCGAGCCATCCACCGCACCTCCACCGGCCGGGCCGTCGCCGCCGTGGTCATCCCCGTCGCGGTGATCTTCCTCGTGGTGTGCAGCTGCGCGTTCCTGGCGGCGTTCATGGCCGGCGCGAGGTAGGTCGGCGTCTCAGAAGATCCACCACCCCACCAACCCGCCCAGCACGGCGCCCAGCACGAACCCGAGGGCGCCAAACACCATCGCAGCCTCGCCGGCGCGGTCAGAGGGGATCGCCGCCCCCCACGCGAAGCCGATCGCCCCCAGCACCAGGCCACCAAGAATCGCCCCTGCGATCACTGCCATTCCTCTGCCTCCACGACATGTCCCTGCGCACGATCCTACCCGATCAGGAGCATGAAAGCAGGGGATGGCGCCGCGCACCCTCGCCCAGGCCTCCCAACACACCGCGACAAACCGTGAAGCCGTCACTCAACACGTAAAATGGGGTAGAAGGTGAGCTGTCGGTTGACGTCACCAATCGTTTCTACTACTCTCATGATACCTGCTTGGGTGATTTTCAATTTACATCAAAATTTGGAAGCAGAATGACCATCGGTAGCACCACCCCGCCCCTCGATGCCACGCCCTGCGCCAACCACCTCGACCGACCCGCCGAGACGGTCTGCACGCGCTGCGGCGACTTCATCTGCGTCGAGTGCACCACCTTCGGCGAGGGCGGACACAGCACCTGCCCTCGTTGCATGGCCTCGGTGCGGCAGCTCGGCGAGGGCGTGCCCTGGGAGAAGCAAGGCGACAAGGGGGTGGTCAAGGCGTTCTGGGAGACGGCCCGAGGCGCGGTCTTCTCGCCAGGGAGCTTCTACAAGCGGGTCGATCCGGCGGGGGGCTACGGGTCACCGATCAGCTTCATCCTCCTTGGCGGCATGCTGTTTGCGGCGGCCATGACCACGCTCGAACAGGTGACGAAGCTTGCCGCACCATCAACGAGCGGGTCCGCCGAGAGCGAGCCAGGCAAGTTCATCGGTCTCATCATAGCATCAACCATGATAATGCCTGTGTTCATGTTAATCTATAACACGATCACAGCAGCGATCGTTCACCTCTTCTGCATGATGGTGGGCGCGAACAGCGCGGGTTTTCGCGGCACCTTCCGGGGCCTCGCCTACACGTCGGCAACGCAGGTGTTCGGGGCGGGCGTGTTGGCGCTGCTGGTGATCCCCACCGCCGCGCTCGGGGACACGGCACCATGGCTGTTGTGGCTGGCGACCGCCATGATCTCCATCGTCGGCATCGGGCACGGCGTCTATGGCGCGGGCCTGCTCGTGTTCATGATCCGCGACGTCCACCGAACCACCACGGGCCGCGCGCTCGTGGCGGTGCTGATCTCCTTTGTCCTGAGCGTACTCGTGGTGTGCGGCTGCCCGTTCCTCATCGGCTTCTACAGCCAGGTGCGGTGACGCCAGATCGGTCCGCCAGACGCCCACGCCCCTTCACGACAGGTCCATGCCGCCAGACACCACGCCGTCCCCCCTCGACCTCCCCCCCTGCGCCAACCACCTCGACCGGCCCGCCGAGCTGCTCTGCGCCCGGTGCGGTGACTTCCTCTGCGCCGCGTGCAACCGGGCTGGCGACGGCGCGGAGCCCCTGTGCGCGGGCTGCGTCAAGCTCGTGGGCCGGGCGGTGTCGGCTGTGCCGTGGGAGAACAGAGCGACGATCGGGACGATCGAGGCCTACGGACAGACGGTCTGGCGAAGCATCAGCGCGCCATCTGACTTCTTCAACAAGTTTTCCAGCACGACATCAAGCGAACACCACACAACCTACAAAATCATCAATCTAGCCATTTGCGCGATAACGCTTGCGATAATAGTTACATCCAGAAAAGAAACAGAAAATCATGATATTTTCTTGATAGGCGAATACATCACAATACAAACTTGTCTGATCTTGTCGTCATCGGTTCCGCTCGCTGCGGCATCATCTCTTATGATGGACGTCTTATCTGCAATACTCAGCCTGACCTGCGGCTGGCTTGGAGGGAGCCAGGGCGACCACATCGGCGCCACGCGCGGGGTGTCCTACACGACCGGCCCGCTTGTCGTGATGGCAGCCTTCAACGTCGTTCTACGCCTGCTGTCGCTGCTTGACACGACGCTCCCAGGTGTGACGGACGTGTGCGCGACCGTGGGCACAGTCCTCACCGTCGGGACGTTCGCCTGGATCACGGCGCTCGTCGTCCTGGCGCTGCGCGCAGTCCATCGGCTCTCGACCGGCCGGGCGATCGCGGCGATCGCGCTGGTGCTCGGCTCCCTCGCGGCGCTGCTGCTCGGTGCGTACGGCGCGATCTGGAATGCGCTCCACTGACCTCGCCCCAGCCCTCAGCGCTCCAGCTCCTTCTCCAGCGCCGCCTGGATCTCCTTGATGTTCCTGGCATTTTGCCCGAAGTCCAGCTCGCCGACGCGGCTGCGGCTGCGGATGACGACGCGGGAGCCGCCGTCGCCGCCATGCTCGACGTGGATGGTGACGTCGTCGGTGAAGGTGCCGCGGGGGGTGTCGGACTCGACCTCGATCAGGCCCTTGTCCTCGTCCTCGCTGACGACGCGCATGCGGTCGATGGCGCCGATGGCCTTCAGCACGGCGGCGTGCGTCTCGGTGGGCGAGGCGGAGAAGACCTGGGCGGTCAGCTTGGGGTACTCGTCGGTGGCGCCGGTGGTGACGTCGTTGATCGGCGGCCAGAGCAGGGTCGAGCCGTAGCTGGCCGCCGCGGCGAGCAGGAGGAGGAGACCGACGAGGCCAAAGAGGAGCTTGCTCCAGAGGCCACCGCCCTGCTTTTCCGTGTTTCCCATCGAAGACTCCGGCTGAAAGTTTGCGTGGCGCCAGGCCGCACAGCGGGTCGGCCCGGCGGGGGGAGGGATCGCCGCCGTGGCGATGCCGTGACGGTCGAGCGGCGACGGCGCGGGGTCAGCGGCCCGACGCGCGGCTCCGTGGGGGAATGCCGAAGGGGCGGCGGCGCGTTAGCCTCGATTGGTGACCGGCTGCGCCGCGGTGAGTGGAACGCGCGCCAACGCTGCGTGGGCGGAGCCTGCCGCGGCTGCTCGTGCACACGCATAAATTCGCAGGGAAAATAGATCGCGGGGT
>Ga0100377_1002676_pt1 | contig 14754 bp, 10 predicted proteins | sample CryGeymeta201501_FD_83664 | JGI IMG/M metagenome (GOLD analysis project Ga0100377, IMG submission 83664) | Groundwater microbial communities from Crystal Geyser aquifers in Utah, USA - Crystal Geyser metaG 2015-01 | ecosystem: Environmental > Aquatic > Deep subsurface > Groundwater | place: USA... | reverse complement strand
TTCACCGTGGCCGAGCCGGAGACCGCCTCCCACATGTTCGGGCCGCAGCAGGCGGTGTGGATCCCCTTGTCGCCCTGCCGCAGGGCGGGCCGCTTGTTCACCAACACATCCGGCGAGCCAATGATCGACGGCCCCACCACCGCCGGGTGCGGGCAGCACGGGCAACCGTGGGCGTCCGCGGGTGCGAGCGACTTGTCACCGAGCCTCCCTTGTCCGGGCATCCTCTTCTCCTCTTGCTGAACGGGTGAAACGCGGGCGGCATGATGGCCCGCGACCTTCCAGCCATGGTCATCCAGCCATCGCAGGAACCGTACCACCGCCGGCCACGCTACCAAGCCGCTTTGCGGCCGCCCAGCCTTGGCCCGGCCGGCCGCCTTTCGGAGGCAGCCTTCGACATCCGGAGGGCGACCACGATCGGCGGACCGCCGCGCGCCCCTGGCTCGTCATGGCGCCGTTGCTGGTAGGATCGCCACCCACGGCGGGGGTCGCCGAGAGAGGGGGGACGGAAGATGGCGAAAGAGCGAATCTGGATCACCTGGTTGCCGGAAGCGGGCGAGGGCGCACCGGAACCCCAAGCGGTGGTGGTGGCGCTGCAGAAATACGGCCACCCCACCGGGGGCGCGCCGTGGATCGATAAGCTGGCGCAAATGGCGTGGACCACCACCGGCCTCACCCTCCTCGACGCGACGGCCGCCGACGTTTGGCTCATCGCCGGCCGTCAGAGTGACTGGCAGCGCCCGCCGGTACGCACCGGCCTGGCGCTGGCCGCCGCCATGGTCCAAGGAATCCGCGGCCACCGCTTCCCGATCGTCGCCGTCGGGCTCGACGGCGCGCTCGACGCGGCCACCCTGCCGACGCCGCTCGCCGCGGCCCTCTGCCTCGACGGTGGCCAGCCGGCGTGGGGAATCAAGATCGGCGCGGGGCTCAAACGATTCGCCACCCTCCCCTTCCCGGAGTACCGCATGGCGATCACCGCCGAGCCGCACCTCGGCCTGTGGATCGAGGTGGGGCCGCGCGCGGGCGAATGGGCGGGCGCGATGTTCGGGATCAGCGGCCCCAGCGGCGCGATCACCCACCAGGCGGTCGGCCCGAAGGAGGAGCTGCCGTCGAAGAGCGTCCTCGAATACCCGATGAACGGCATCCGACTCACCGCCGGCGGCCACGACTACACCGCCTGCGCGGTCCGCAACCGGATCGACGATTCGACCTCCTACTACGTGAAGATCGACGGCCAGCCCGACCGCCTCCTCTTCGGCCCCCACCCCGACAGCGACGGGGAGGCATACATAGTCAGCCTCGGGTGATCCCGCGGCGGGCGTGACGCGGAGCCCCCAGCCCGCCACCACGCATCACGGTAGGTCGGCCCCGCGCGAGGAGATCCCTTCGGCGACCCAGGCCCGCGAGGCGCCTGTTTGCCGCGCGCAGCGCGCGCGGATCGCCGGTGCAACTGGCTCCTACCTCGGGTCGGGAGATTGCGGAGCCGTCCTCGGGGTGCCACATCACGGTTGAGCCACGGGCTCCTGAATCACCGTGTGGCGCATCCCTTGGGTAGCGGAGGGATGAACCAGGTAGACGCCGCCCCCCGCCAGGAGGAGGTCCGCCTGGCCGAGGGCCTCGATCGGCACCTCCGCCACCTGCCGCGGCGCCTGACCCGGAGTGACGTAGAGAACCCGGCCGCGCGAGGTGGTCACGGCGGCATGCAGCCCGCCCCCGCCCTGGGCCACGACCGCGGCGGCAAGGGTTTCGTCACTCGCGAGCAGGTCGGCCGGGAACGCAACATCGGCAAGGGTGGCCACGCCCGCGGGTACGCCGTCGTCGGCCAGCCCCACGCGGGCGAAGACCAATCGCTGCCGCTCAGCCTCTCCCACGCGCAGCAGGGCGAGGACCGCGCGCATCTTCGCCACCACGAGCTGGGTGTCGGCGCGCAGGGCGAGGACCGCGGCATTGCCGAGCCCAACCAGTGGCGACCCCTTCGCCGCCGGATCGAAAATCGTGTGGGAAACGACCGAGCCGCCGTTCGCAACCCGCAGGTCGATCGGCAACCTCCCGGCCTGGGCGCTCACGGCGTAGAGGTTGCCGTGCCAATCCGTGGAGGTGGCGAGCGGTGCCGGCGCCGCCGCGTACGTGCCGGCCACGCTCCTCCCCTGAGCCGTGCCGTCCGCGGCGAAGCGGTGCGCCGTGAGGGTGTAGCCGTCCCCTTCCCCGCCCAGAACCACCACCGAGACCCCTTGGTCGCGATGCTGCACGGGATTGCCCACCATCCGGCCCGCCACTCCCGGCGTCGCGGCGAGGCGCGCCATCGCCTTGCCCTCCTCGTCGAGGCGCAGGCCGCCGATGGCACCTCCCTCTACCCAGGCGATCCACCGCTGGAAGTCGTGCTCGAAGGTGTCCAGGGTCATGAAGTCCACCTGGGAGAGACGCGCCTCGGCGGTGGCTGGCACGTTGACGACGTACCCCTTCCAGAAGTGGGTAGGCTCGGCGGGCCGGGCGAAGTGGACCAGGGTCCGGGTCCCGTCGTCGCCGGCGTGGCGCTCCAGATACATCACCAGGGCGATCGCCACCTGATCGGCGTGAAAGGCGAGCCAGCGGCACTGATTGGGCGCCACGGTGAAGGGGGCGCGCGCGCTGCAAAGGTCGATCCCCGAGGGACGGAAGGCGAAGCGCGCGTCGATGGCGTAGTGGCCGGGCTCAAGAAGGTCAACGTACCCCAGCAGATCGCTGCTCCACTGCATGGCCCTCCCGGCCGGCAGGGGGACTGCGCGCATCGCCTCTTGGCGCACCCGTGAGGGCTGGCCGCCGATCCGCACCTCGCTGGTATTCCCATCCGCGGTCGCGACCACGTGGCCCGCCTCGTCATACAACGTGAACGTCACGACATCCGCGTCCCGGTAGTTCGTCGGGACCAACACATCTGCGCTGCCCTCGTTGGTGAGGGTGAGGTGGATCGGCAGCGGCTCGTGGACGACGGTCGCGCTGAACGGTGGTTCGATGGAGAGTCTCAAGGGGGTACTCCCGCGGCTAGTGGAGGAGCATTCGCTGCTGGTGAAAGCGAGGGCGAGGGCGAGGGCAACGGACCACGTCGTGGATCGCGGCCGGCGAGCAAGGGCGACACCCATGTCGGGAATCAATGCGAGGTGGGCAGGCCAGTGTTCACCACCCACCCGCGCAGCTTGAGGATGCACTTGCCACAGAAGTTCGGCGTGGTGGCGTCGCCGCGCTTCCAGGTGAGCCCCGGCCGCGCCTGGATGCGGTGCGGGTAACACATGGTGCAATTAAGGTCCGTGGTGTCGTGGTCCACGGCGCGATCCGAGGCGCCGGCACCCTTGGTGTGATGGTGCATGAGGTAGCGGTTGTGGCCCACCTCGTGGGCGAAGAGGAAGCGCTCCTGCTCGTCCGCGCCCATCGGGTTGCTGATGAGGGTGACCCCCGCGCACAGGCCGACGCACATGATGTCGGGAATGTGCTGCTCGGCGGGGATGATCGGGCCGATGATCGGGATCCCCACGTGGTCTTGCGCCTTCACCGGCCGGCAGAAGTTGACGCGCATGATGAGCGAGCCGGCCGACTGGGTGCGCCCCACCTTGTCCCGCACCAGGTTGGCGAACTTCATGAGGAAGTCGTAGCTGGCGGGGTAGGCCTGGGCCGAGGGCTTGAGGAAGTCATTGACCAGGGCGTCGATCCGCCGCTTGTAGTCGCGCGCCGACTCGCTGGCGCGCTGCGCCGGCAACGCTCGCGGATACATCCCCTGGTCGTCGAACTCCACGTCCGCGGCGGTCCAGCCCGCGTGCTCGGCCACGCACAGATCGAGGTAGTCCTGCTTGTCCTGATCGCTTTGAAAGACCCGATCGATCGCCAGGGTGGTATGGGTCGTGTCGAGCACACAGTGGGCGGCCGCGTACGCCCCGGCGACCTGCGCCAAATCCACCGTGTAGCCCGGCCGCGGCCAATCGACCATGGCCGCCACGTGGTGGCGGCGGTAGGTGGTCATACGCCCGGTCTTGGCGGTGTACAGCTCCGCGAACGTCTTGCCGGTGAACCCCTCGTGAGCCGCCTCCAGGGCGGCCTTATTGGGTTGGTTCTCGAACACCAGCTTGGCGGTGACGATGTAGTCGTCCCCCGCCACATACGTCGACTGGAAGAGAACGCCCGCCACGCCATTCTTGGCCGTGTGGTCGGCGAGGTGGTGGTACGCCTTCACGAAGACCCGGTCACCGGCGCTGGTCGCGGTGAACGGCGGCAAGTCGGCTCCCACCCGGAAGTAACCAGCGTTGTCGGTGCGGTGGCCCCCCTGGGCGGTCGGGCAATCGTCCTGCGGATCGGTGGCATCGCCGGCGTGGCCGGCGGTGGCGTTCAGGGCGCTCTGGACGTAGGCACGGCCGTGGCTCGGGGCGTCTGCCGTCGGGGTTGGCAAGGCGGTGAGGTCTGCCGGCGGGTCGACCACCCGCCACTCGATCTCCACCTCGCCGACTCCCTCGGGCGCCAGCTTGCCGTCCGCCGCGCTGCCATCCAGATCGCCCTTCGCCACCAGATAGACCACCGCCTCGATCGGCAGCTCAAAGCGGTCGAGCTTGTCGCGGTCGAGGTCGCGGTGGCCGGTGAGGTCCAGCCAGTTGCCAAGACCGGAGGCGCCGTCGGTGCCGAAGTAGAAGTAGTCGTGGTCGATGAAGGCGCGCGACGACTTGGTCGGGTCGGCGATGAAGCCGGGCTCGCTAAGGATCTGGCGCCGCCGTTCGTTGGCGCGCAGCAGGTTCAGAAACCGGGCCTCAGTCTCGTCATCGTTCTCCGCCATCCCCGGCACGCCGACCTTGTAACGGCGGATCGCGCGCTTCGTCTGGTCGCCCTTGACGCCGTTCACGGGCCCGGCGAAGTAGCCCAGCTCGTTGAGCTTGTATTGCACCCACTTCACCTGCTCCGCTTCGGGTGGGACGTTGCCGTCGGCGGTGGAGGTGCCGGCGCGTAGCCGGATGGAGTGGTAGAGACAGTGGAACCGGGCCTCCTTTGATTGGCTGCCGTCGTCTGCCACCAGCTTCACCGTGTACGGGCCATACAGGGGGTTGATGAAACGGTCCTTCAGATCTCCCGAGGTGATGGTGGTCATGCCGTTCCACGAGAGCTTGTGGTTGCCGTCCACCTTCTCCGCGTCCGTCAGCTCGTAGTGGTAGACCTCCTCGTGGCTCCGCTCGGAGTACACCTGGAGGGTGACCGTGCGCGCGGCGAGGCCGGCGATGGTGTACTCGATGTCGAGGCTCTCCTCCTTCGGGGCGAAGTGGTGGTCGACCTTGTAGCGCACGGCCTCGTCCGCCACATCCTGCGCGAAGTGGTTATCCGCGCCGCTTGCCACCACCAGCTCCAGCACCGCGACCACCACCGGCGCCACCCCGCCCCCCTCCTTCGGGCAATGCTTGGCGATGGAGTCGTAGAAGCTGCACTTGAACTCCTCCTTGTAGCGCAGCAACGGCTGACTCTTTTGCTTGGTGCAAGGCCCTAGGTCGCCGGCCTTGCACGGCAGATTTGGGAGACGTCCCTCGTTGAACAGGAAGAAGGTCACCCGCCGGTTCTCCTCACACGGGTGCTCGGTCTCGAGCATCGGATTGAACTCGCCGCACCCCACTTGCTTGGGGTCCATGAAGCGGCCGTCGTCGATCGCGATGTCGTGCTTGCCCGTCATGTAGGTGGCGAACAGCTTGGCGCGGGTGTTGGGACCGGCGATGCCGTCCACGGTGAGGCCGTTGTCACCTTGGAACTGCTTCACCGCCGCCTTGGTCTTCGGCCCGTGGATCCCGTCCACCGGCCCGGGATCGTACGGGTCACCCAGGTCCTTGAGGATCTCCTGGACCACCCGGATGCCCCAGCCCTCCGCCGTGTACAGCTCCTCCCAGATCGCCGGCTGGTTGGTGATGAAGGCGTAGACGCTGCGCGCCCGCCGTTCGCTGAGCTTCTTGTTGTACGCCTCGGCCCCCACCTTGTCGGTATGGCCGAAGATCAAAACCTTCGCGTCGGGGTGGCTGGCGAGGACCTCCTCCAGCTCCGCCAGATCCTCCACCACCGACGGCCGCACGAACGACTTGTCGAACTCGAAGGTGACCCCGGAGACCTTCGCGCACCCCTCGAATTGCGTGACCGGCGCGGCCTGCTTCTTCACCCGCAGGGTCACCGGCGTGTCCGTCGTCAGCCCCACCTTCTTGAAGGCGATGGGGATGAGGAGACTGCTGCGGGGCGCCACGTCGGCGGAGATGACGAACCGCTTGTCCGCGCCACGCTGGTAACAGCCCAGCTCGTCGCGCAGGTGCTCGTCGATCACGTCCGAATCGCCGGTACCCCAGTTGAAGCGCGCGATCTCCGCCGCGGTCACCGGATTGCCGGCCGCCGCCTCGCGCGCGGCGATCGTCTCCAACGTGTCGCCGTCCTGCGGCTGGTACAGGATTGCGGTGGATCGTTTGGCAAAGCCCATCGCGTCACTTCCTCCCATCGAGAGCGTGGCGATCGCCCTCACGCGACCGCCACCACCTCCCAGCCGTCCTCATCCGCCATCCGCTCGATGGCGAAACTCCCCGGGGTCAGGCCGGTCAGCTCGGCGACGCCACCGGCGTTGGTCACCACCTCTTTGTGGGTGCCGTCCGGGAGCGTGAGGGCGAAGGTCACGCCGGAAACCGGCTGGTCCGTGGCATCGTCGACCACCTGCACCTTGATCCAGCTCCCGGCCGGCGCCGCGGCCGGCGGCGGCCCGGTGGTGGACGCGAGGACCACCGGCTCCTCCTCTTCCTTGACCGCCGTGCCCTGCCACGCCCGCACCGGCGGGGGTGGGAGCACCGCGCGCAACCGCGCGTGGCGGGCGATGCGCAACCGGCCGCGCGCGATCTGCGCCGCAAGCTGCTCCACCACCTCCCCATCGCGCAGGCGGCTCACCTGCTGGCGGCCTGCCTCCTCGGCGAGGGCCCGGCGCAGGGTGGCCATGTTCAACGGATCTTGGATGAAGGACCGCAACAAGGCCGCAATACCGGCCCGGCTGGAAAGCGCGGCCTCCTCTGCCGGTGGCGCCTCGCCGAAGCGCACCAGCTCGACGGTCTGACTCCCCTGGGAGAGGATCCTACGCACCGTTGGCCCCCGCGGAATCACCGGCGCGCGCCGTCACCCACATCCAACATCTCCTCACGACCACCATCTCACTCGCAGCGCACCGCCGCCGGAGACCACCTGCGTTCCCAGTCTCACGCTCCCAGTCGAAGGACAGGCGATCCACCTTCACCGCCCCTTCTCTCCGCCCACGCCATCCACGATCGCGCGCGCCTGGCCGATCTCCGCCGCGCTGTAGGTACGCCTGCCGAGGGGGAAGGTCAGGGCACCGCCGCTGAGTACGGCCACCGCCTCCACCGCTCGGTCACAGACTCGGTGCCACACGGGCCACCGCTCTTGGCCGACGTTCTCGACCGGCGCCTCGTCCGCCAACAGGGGGCGAAGGTGGGCCAGCAAGCCGCGATCGTTCACGTATTCCAACTCGCCAATCGCGCGATAGCGCACTCGGGCGTCCGGATCTCCGAGGCGGTCGACCACCTGCCGGCGTTCGGCCCCGTCTTCCAGACGGGCGACCCCGAGGTTGATCTTTGCCACCGCCTCCGGGTCCGACTCCACCCGGGCCTGCTCCCGCAGAAGCACGAGGGCCGCAGGATCGCCGATCCGGCCGAGGATGCGGCCGATCTCGCCGCGCACCCGCGCATGGGGAGAGTCGCGAAGAAGTTGCAGGAGGGGCCGAACAATCCCGGGGGTGAAGCAGGTGTGGAGACCCACGAGGGCGGTATTCCAAACGTCGATCTCGGGATCGGACAAAGCGGCGACCAGGGCCCGGCTCGCCTCTTCGCCCCCGACCGCGGCGAAGCACTCGACGACCAGCACACGCTCGTCCGTGGACGCGGCAGTGGTGCGCGCCGCGAGCACCGGCAGGGCCGCGGCCGCCAGCCGGCGGCTGGTCTCCACGGCGTCGCCGCTGCCGGCATCGAGCTGCGCTTGGAGAAGTTGGGTATTCATACGGGTAGCCTCCCTATCCGGGGCGCCGCCACGCTGGCAGGCGGCCGCCACGGGTAGCGTAAGGGTGAGGACCGCTGCCAGCAGCAGCGCCGTCCAATCACGGGCCAAAGAGCCCGGTCGCTCCATTGCGCGCATCGGTGTACTCGTTGTCAGTGGGGTCCTGAACAAGGTTCTTGATGGTCAGCATGTGGCCGACGTTGCCGTTGCCGTACCCCACCTCCAACCCATCGAAGGGGTAGCGACCGGCGCTCTGGGTGCCACTGGCGGCGCCGGTTCGGTCCGCGGCGGCCAGGCCGACCATGTAGTACATCAGGCGGCGGCGACTCCAGAGGTCATGGCGGCGACGGCGCACATCCATGTTGAACTGGGGATCGTCGTCGGAGTGCGAGTCCTCCGGCACGGCGTGGCCACGACCCGCGAGGTTGAGGATGTGGCCGAGCTCGTGGGCCAGGGTATGGCCCTGAATCTCGATCGCGTCGGCGGAGTCCGACACCACCAAGCCGCGGTCGGCGCGGCTGCCAAAGCCGATGTAGAACGGGCTGCCGTCAGCGCTGGCGGTGCGAATCTGGCGGACAAAGTGGAGGTTGAGGCGGTTGGCCACCGGGTTGGTGGCCATCAGACGGGAGAAGTTCTCGTTCGCCTCCCCGGAACCGAACACCGGACACAGCAGGCTGCCGTCGGCGGGTGCGATCCCGTTGCGCGCCACCTGGTTGATGAGGTTGCTGTTGTCACGCTGGGTGTCGGCGAGAAACCGTACCCCGGCGGGGCGCCACTGGCGGTTCACCTCGGCCAGCAGGTTGGTGATGTCGGCGAAGGTGCGCGTCGTCGTATTCGCCGCGGCGCGGGTCGCGGGTGGGGCGAAGATGGCGGTGCGGTGAATGGCGCAGCGGACGGTGACCACCTGCGAGACGTGCACCGTCAGCTCGCCCACGATCGGACCATCCACGCGCTGCGCCCGAACCTGAACCTTCACATCCCCATCCGTCGCCGCGGCGCGAAACTCGATGTCAACCTCGTGGCCGGCGGCCAAGGCGACGCCGGCGGCGGGCGAGATGATGGTGAGCTTCGCCGCATCCTCGCTGGTGACGAAGAGCGGCGCGCCATCATCCAGGAGGTCGCGCACCACCCGGATGCGCGCCGTGTCGCCACGGCACACCCCGGCGACCGGACCGTGGTAGCCGGTAAAACCACGATCGTCCGGATCGGGCGCGGAGGTACCCGCCACCACCGCCGCCGCGGTGCGGGTGAAGCGCACCGGCACGATGCGTTCGGTCTTGTAGATCTCTCGCCGAACGGTCATGGCTACTCTCCCACCGTGTCGTGCAGCATCTGCTGGGTCCGCGGGCCGGCCAACCCATCGACCCGTAGGGGGTTGTGATCCGCCTGAAAGTTAAGAATGGCGTATTCGGTCTTGGGGCCGTTGACGCCATCCACGCCGCCCGCGTTGTAGCCCAGCATGTTGAGCCGCCGCTGCACTCCCCGCACCGTGGCGCTCGCTTCCAGTCCGCCACGCGCGGCAAGGTCGTAGACCGTACCCATCACGGTGACCCGCGCCCGCACGCCGGCCGGCAGGCGCAGGGTGATCTTGCCATCCGCGCCCGTGGTGCCACGGCGTGCGGCGCCACCCCCCACCTGCACCTCGTAGTCCAGACCGTTGATCGCCGCAGCCGCCTCCGTCCCGGGATACGACTGGAAGATCAACTCCACCGTCCGAACCCGGATCGCCGCATGGCCTTCACCCGCCCGGCGCGCCACCGCATGTGCCCCATCCGCCATCGCATCAACCTCCCGTCGGCCTCAGGAGCCGTGGACCTCGATCAGCTTGTCGCGGGTGGCGTCATCGACCACCCCGGATGGTTCGAGACCCGTGCCCTTCTGGAACTCACGAATCGCCTCCTGCATCCGTGCGGAATCCTTGCCGGTCACCCCGCCGCAGTCGTAGCCAAGGTTCATCAGCCGCGCCTGAACACCGGCCACGGTTGTGACGGGATCCAACTCTCCCAGCGCCAGGCCAATCGCATCTTCCCCCTCCACCAGCAAGTGACCCCTGCGCGCACCGGTCGCGATCGGATGCTCGATCTTGCCCTCGCCGTCCGTCGTCCCGGAGAGAAAGTGGCCGTCGATCTCCAGGGTGTACGCGAGGTTGGCGCGCGGGCCCGCCTCGTCGAGGAGCTGCATACGCACCTTGGTCGTGCCGGTCTTCTTGCGAAAGCGACGGCGTTGCTCCGCCGCACCGGACTCCTCCTTGCACCGCTTGGCTGGGATGACCATCACGTCACCCGGCTGGAGGACATTGGGATCCTGGCGCTCCGCCTTGAGCCGTTGATTGCCCGGGTCGTTCCAGATCGTATCCGGCAACAAGCCGTACCGGCCCGCGATGGAGGCGATGCACTCGCCCTCCTTCACCTTGTGCTCGGTCGCCATCACGCCTTCTCCCATGCGTCCTGGTCGAGGTCGGGGAAGCAGATCTTGCAGGTCGCGCCCGGCTCCACGCCGGTCACCTTGAGGACGCCGTCTTTGTTGGTGCGGCCGCTGTAGACCTTGCCGTCGGGGAGGGTGACCATCACCTGCTCGCCAGCCACGGGCTCATCTGCCTCGTCGATCAGCTCGACCTCCAGCCACGACTTCTCCTCCTCGTCCTCCTTGGGCTCCTTGTGGGTCGGCGCGGCCAGGGCCTTGGCGACGATCGGGTCCATGGTGGTGGCCTTCTTGCTGGCGGTGATGTCCTTGCCCCCGCCGACCGTGGCGGCGATCGCCGCGACCAAGGGCGCCGCCGCCCCCACCGCCTTGCCCACCTTGCCGGTACCCGCGACGCCGCCGCTGTTCAGCTTGATCTGGGTACCGCTGATCGTGACCCCGGAGGAGTCGATCTTGATGAAGTTGCCGCCCACCTTCACGGTCAGCTCCTGCATCCCCTCGATCACGACCCCCATCGCCTTCAGGTAGAGGTTCAACCCCACCTCCTGGCTGTGGTTCGCCTTGTACGCCTCCGTCACGTCGCCCTTGACCGTGAGCGAGCGATCCCCCACCACCTCAATGGATTGGTCCTTGCCGACCTTCAACGACTGGTCCCGGCCGGTCGCGGTGATCTGGTCACGGTCCACCAAGGCGTGGGCGTCGCGCTCGATCTTCTCCACCTTGTCGCGCGCCACGATGAGATGGCGGTCATTGCCGACATGCTCGCGGCGGTCGTGCTTCACCCGCAGGTCGAGGTCCTTCTCGGCGTGGAACAAGAGCTGCTCGTCGCCCTTCTTGTCCTCGAAGGCGATCTCGTTGGAGCCGCCGCCGCCCTTGGAGCTGCTCGACTTGATGGTCGAGCGGGTCTTCTCCGCCAGCAGGTTCAGGGGCGGCATCTGGTCGGCGTTGTAGACCCGGCCGGTGATGATCGGGCGGTCGGGATCGCCGTCGAGGAAGTCGACGATCACCTCTTGGCCGACGCGCGGCAAAAACATCATCCCGTAGCCACCGCCCGCCCACCCCTGGCTCACCCGCACCCAGCACGACGCCTTGTCGTCGTACTTGCCGGTGCGATCCCAGTGGAACTGGACCTTCACCCGGCCGTACTTGTCGGTGTGGATCTCCTCCCCCGACGGACCGACCACGAGGGCGGTCTGGCCGCCGGCGATCTGCGGCCGGCGGGTGGTCCGCGGCGGCCGGAAGGGGGTCGCCTTGGGGATGCACTCCACGTCGTTCTCGTAGGTGGCCTGGCCATGCCCGTCGCTTCCCACCGCCTCCGTCCCGGCCCCCTCGGGCTGGGCCCCGTAGTGCTGCACCGCGGTGATCACGTAGTCCTGGTTGAAGGCGCTGCGCTCGTGGCCGTCGAGGGCAAAGGTGTAGCCGCTGATCAGGCGGCAACAGTCGCTGTGACCGGTCGCCTGCTCGACGGTCGCCCGCTCGGCCTCCAGACGCACCTTCGCGATCCCCTTGCCGCGGCCACCGTCGTCGTAGCCCGCCGGGTAGTCGTAGATCTCCAACTCCGGGTGGTCATTGCCCTTGCTCTCCGCAGTCAGGTCGACCGCCGGCTTGAGGGGGTTGAAGTCACGCAGGACCACCGCCCCGGGGCGGATCTCCTGGGTCATGCGGAAGGCGGAGAAGAACTCCTCGTCGGTGGCGCCGAAGGCGGCGTCGCGCCGGGAGACGGTGGTGGGGTTGGCGATCCGCGGGTGGACGTCGGGGCCATCACCGAGGGTGAGGACGTGGCCCGTCTGGGTAGACACGAAGAAGAAGAAGATCCCCTCCTCCTCCATCAGGCGGCCGATGAAGTCCATGTCCGACTCGCGGTACTGGGCGCAGTAGTCACGCGGGGGATAGCTGTTGCGCAGGGCGAGACGGTAGGCGTCACTCGGCACGCCGCCGTCGTCGAAGACCTGCTTGATAATCTCCGGCACCGACTTCGCCTGGAAGATCCGGCAATTCTGCCGCTGGGTCAGGAGCCACACTGCCGGCACCAGCTCCACTTGGTAGTGGGTGTACTGAACGCCACGCCCTGTTTGCTCGATGCGCGACACGATGCCGTGGACGTAGCGCGCCTCCGGCTTTCCCTGGATGGTCAGCACCGCCGGCTGGCCGAGGACCTTGGCGAAGTCGAGCTCGCTCTCCTTGCTCACCAGCTCAAGGGTGAAGTGGAAGAGGTGGGAGATCTCCTCTTGGCCGTGAAAGCGCACCACGCGCAGGAGGTCGGCAGGCAGGTCGCCGGCGCGAAAGATCAGGTCCGCCTCGGCGGCGCGGTTACGGACGACGGCCATGGCTCCTCAGGCGACGGCTCGGCGGCCGCGCCCCTCCATCGGGGTGGGTGGTTCCAGGGCGCGGCGGACCGCCCCCAGGCTGGCGGGCGGACCCTCCACCCCCCCGGCCGGCGCAACCTCCGTCGCCGCCAGCCGCTCGCCACCAAAGCGCAGGAGCAACCCCGCGGACAAGCCGGTGCAAGCGAGGCAGTCGGTGAGCGGCTCCGCCGGCCGCCCCACCCCGACCACCCGGACCACCAGGCCGCCCACCACGACCAGATCGCTCGCCAGACAGGGCGCCACACCAATCGCCGCACCGGCGCAGGTGGCGATCCCCGCCTCGCCGAGGAGCAGGGCGAGAGCGTCACGATAGATGGTGGGCGACCAACCGCCGCCCAGCCGGCGGTAGAGGTCGCGGGCGAGCTCGACGACTTGCTCGCTGCTGGGGATCGACAGGGCTGTGACCATTGGGCGTCTCGCGCGCCGCATCCGGCGGCCTCGATGGTCCGTTCCAAGCAACCGCGGTGCCACCCGCCACCCCGCGGGCGCTGGCCCCGCTACCCCGTCGTGCCAACGGGTTAGAAAGGAGCCGCCGCAACCGCGTCCGGCCGCCCCCTCCTGATTCCGGAACCCGCCTCCGAATCCGGAGCAGGTCGCAGCGCGCGCCGCGCCCATCCCTACGCCCCCTCGCCGAAGGTGAGCACGAAGGCGCCCGCCTCGCCCACGTCGAGCCCGAGGCGATCGGGCAGCGGCCCAGCGCTCATCCGCTGGAGGAGGGCGGTGGAGATCTGCGGCAACAGGGTCCCCTGGAGGATGTGGTCGATGTTGCGCGCCCCGGTCTCCACCTCGGTGCAGCGGGCGGCGATGGTCGCCACCACCGCGTCCGTGTACTCCAGACGCATGCGGTGGCTCTGGTGCAGGCGGTGCGCCACCTTGTTCATCTTCAGCCGGGCGATGTCGGCGAGCACCTCCGGGGGCAGGGGGTAGAAGGGCACGATGGTCATGCGGGCCAGCAGCGCTGGCTTGAAGTGGGCGGAGAGGACCGGCCGGATCGCGCTCGCCAGCGCCTCGGGGTCGGGCCGCTCCCCCGCCTCCCCGGCGAGCGCCATGATCTCGTCCGTGGCGAGGTTGGAGGTGAGGAAGATACAGGTGTTCTTGAAGTCGATCTGGCGCCCCTCGCCATCCGACAGTACCCCCTTGTCGAAGACCTGGTAGAAGAGGTTCAGCACCTCGGGGTCAGCCTTCTCCACCTCGTCGAGCAGGACCACCGAGTAGGGGCGCTGGCGCACCGCCTCGGTGAGCAGACCGCCCTCGCCGTAGCCGACGTAGCCGGGCGGCGAGCCGATCAGCTTGCTCACCGTGTGCTTCTCCTGAAACTCGCTCATCGCGATGGAGGTCATGAACTGCTCACCGCCGAACAGCAGGTCCGCGACGCCGGTGGCGCACTCGGTCTTGCCTACCCCGGAGGGGCCCACGAACAGGAAGATCCCGATCGGTTTGGAGGGATCCTGCACCCCCGCCTTCGCCGCCTTGATCCCCTCGGCCACCGCCGCCACCGCGTGGTCCTGGCCGCGGATCCGCTCCTTGAGCCGGCGGTCGAAGTCGAGGATCGACTGCGCCTCGTCCTTCACCATGTTGCCCACCGGCACGCCGGTCCAATCCGCGACCACCTGGGAGACGGTCTCCGCGCTCACCTCCAACGGGATGAGGGGGGGATCGCCCTGCACCGTGTGCAGAGCGGCCATGGCCACCGCCAGCTCTGCACGCAGGGCGGCGGGGTCCAGCGTGGCGGCCGGCGCGCCCTCCGCCTTGCCCTCCCCCTCCACCGGCGGTGGTGCCGTGGAGGTTGTCGTGGTCGATTTCGTGATGGCCGCCGCGGCCTTGTCCTCCCCCGCCGCCGGGACCTTGTCCCCCCCCGCCGCCGCGGCCTCGGCCGCATCGAGCTCGCGGCGCACCTTCAAGACCCGCGCCACCGCGGCGTGCTCCGCCTGCCAGCGCGCCTCCAGAT
>Ga0100377_1002669_pt1 | contig 14782 bp, 15 predicted proteins | sample CryGeymeta201501_FD_83664 | JGI IMG/M metagenome (GOLD analysis project Ga0100377, IMG submission 83664) | Groundwater microbial communities from Crystal Geyser aquifers in Utah, USA - Crystal Geyser metaG 2015-01 | ecosystem: Environmental > Aquatic > Deep subsurface > Groundwater | place: USA... | reverse complement strand
GTAGCCTCCCCCGCCACGTTGGCCGCCCAACCCGGCCAGAGGGGGGGGACAGCCCGGGGCTTTGGGGAGGGGCCCCCCCCCGCCCGGACTCCGGAGCGGCGCAACGCACCGCAACGAGCCCCAGCGGCCCGAGACAAGGCGAACCCCATGATCGGCATCGGGACGAACCAGCCCGAGAACCACGCGCGGAGTAAGCCGTCGAGGCGGTGAGAAACCGCGAGGACGAAACGAGATCCCCTGCTTGGTATGCAAGGGACCGACGGGAGCCACACGCTCCCCGGAGTGGACGCGACGCGGCGAAGTCGATGGAGGGGCGAGAAAAGGGTGAACCCCATGAGAGGAGGCGCCGACACACCGAGCGCCAGGGGGCTGCGAAAGAGCCAGTGAAGAGGAGGCCAAGACCACGAGGGTCAGCGCGCAGCAGAGGCTGCGAAGCGAACGGACGACGGGAAGACCTCGAAGGCCATCCGGTGACGGACAAGGCCAAGGAGGGAGCGGGAAAGACCAACGACCTGCTACCGCGGACGGAGACCCTGCAGCCCAGGCCAACCCCAAGACCGGCCCCTCGATCGCCAGCCGACGAGGTCACGCACCCCCCGCAACACTCTGAAGGGGACATCCGCCGGGACGTCCGAGTGCCACCCCTACGGCCCCCGTGTCGAGAGACGCGGGGGCCGTCTTGTGGTTGGAGACGCGCGAAGCTCAGCCGACGTAGACCGCGCTGGCCTGGGGGCCCTTCTCGTCCTCGCCTTCGCCCTCGACGTAGTGGACGGACAGCCCGTCGTGCAGGTCCGACCACGCCAGGTCACGCACGGCGTTGTGGTGGAAGTAGATCTCCCGGCCGTCGTCGGTCCGGATGAAGCCGTACCCACCGGCCTCGTCACTCAGGTTGAACAGCTCTCCGGCGGGCAGCTCGTCGTGGGGCCTCAGCTTCCCGTGCACCACCCGCCCGTGGTCCTCCAGGCGCCGCCGGGCGGCCCGAAAGGCGTCGCGCATGGCGACGTGAAGCTCCTCGTGCGCGTGGTGCTCCGGCGGGTCCCGCGTCACCACGATCACCTCCCCCGGAAGCTGGACGTCGACCCGGACGTGGAACAACTCGCCGCTCTGGCCGCTGCGGTGAGGCCGCTCGATCACGACGTCGACGCCGGTGATCCGCGGGGACGTCTCGTCCAGCTCGTCGATGTACTTCCGGACCTCGGCGTCGTGGAATGGGGTCGGCTCCAGGCCGCGCCAGGTGATGTTGGCTTCGCGCTGCATGCTGTCCTCCAGGCCCCCCTTTTGGAGCAAGATCCGCGCCACCGAGGCCGCGCCGGGACCCGCCTCCCGCCTGGCATGACCCGTGCATCCCTCCCGGTGGGAGGTTCCATGTACGCCGACTTCCATCACGGGCAGCTCCCCTGGGACGACCGCGCCGACCGGCTCCTCGCTCGCGAGCAGCGTCGCTTCGCGAGCCAGGTCCGCCGCTACGAGCTCGAACCCGCCAGCATGAGCGGCGCCTTCTACCGGGCCCCGGACGGTGGGGTCGAGGCCCGGATGAGCCTGCAGCTCCCGGACACCCGCCTGGAGGCCCACGTGGCCGAGGCCGACGCCGGCGCGGCCATCCGCGAGGCCGCCGCCGACCTGGGGCGCCAGTTCGACGCCCTGCGCATGCGCCTGAGCCCCGCCCTGCGCGCCCGGGCGATGGCCCAGGCCCGGGCCCGCCGCGAGCAGGAGCGCGTGCTGCTGCCCCCCGGCAGCCCCGCCATCCTCCACCTGCGGGCCGAGGTCGTGCGAGAGGGCCTGGCCGTCCTGGAGCGCGCCGCGCTGCACGAGCTGGCCTGGCACCAGGCCGAGGGGAGGGTCGAGCCCGGCCTGCTGGATCCCGAGGAGCTCGCCGAGAAGGTCATGGTGCGCGAGCTGCCCAAGCTCGCCCCCCATGACAAGCCCGTCGCCGTCGTCCTTCGCCTGCGTCGCCAGGTCGTCGCCGAGGTCCGCGCCGCCGTCGAGCGCCTGCTCCTCGACCCGACCCACGTGCTCTCCATGGATCAGCGCGTGCCCAGCCAGCCCGAGGCGCTGCAGGTCTCCCCCCTGGGCGGCGAGCTGCTCGACTACTGGCAGCCCGACGAGACCCTCTCCTTGCAGGACGTGCTGGGCACCTCGCCCGAAGACCCCGCCTCGGTCGTCTCCGACATCGAGGGGCGGCACGCCCTGGTGAGCGCGCTGTTCAGCCTGCCCGAGGCGACCCGCCGGCTCGTCGAGCAGCACGTGCTGGACGGCTTCTCCGCCGACACCGTGGCTGCACACGAGCAGCTGGACCCCGTCGAGCTGGCATCGACCGTGGACCTGGCCATGAAGAGCCTGAGCGGCCTGCTCTCGGACGACGAGGCGGTGGGCGCCGACGAGGTGCGTGAGCTCTACGTCGCCCTGGGCGCGCAGCTCCGCGACGAGCGCGCCGCCAGAAGCGCCGACCTGGCCCGTCGCATCTCGCCGGCCTGAGCGCCCGAACCCGGCTCAGACGCCCAGGACGGTGCGCACGGCGTCCACGACCTGGTCGTGGAAGCGGCCGTTGGTGGCGACCACGCCCTTGTTGTTGTCCAGGCCACGGCCCCGCGAGAAGTCCAGGGGCTGGCCCCGCGTGTCGGTGACCCGGCCGCCGGCCTCGGTCACGACGGCCACGCCGGCCGCGTGGTCCCAGATGCGCTCGACGTAGCCAGGCTTGGTCGGCAGCCGCAAATAGATCGACGCGTCGCCCCGCGACACCGAGGCGTACTTGCACTGGCTGTCGATGCGGAAGGGCGCCGTCTCGATGCCCAGCAGCTCGGCCACCCGGGCCGAGTCCGACTGGTTGCTGTGGGCCCGCTCGACCGACTCGCAGAAGCGCGCCTGCGAGACCTGGGCAACCTCGCTGACCCGGACCCGGTGCTCGGTGGGGTCGTCGAGGGTGCGCACCCAGGTGCCGTGGCCCTTGACGGCCGTGAACACCGAGCCGTGGCCACGCTCGGGGTGGTGCACATCGTGGGGGAGGCTGGGGCAGCCCAGCACGCCCAGCACCACCTGCCCGTCCTCGATGAGGGCGAGGGCGACGGCGTACTGGTCCAGGCGCAGGAAACCCTTGGTCCCGTCGATGGGGTCCAGGGTCCAGTGGCGGCCCGAGGGCCCCCCGGCGTAGCTGCCGCGATCGATGGCCTCCATGACGTCGTCCTGGCTCAGGCCCGGGAGCACCGACTCCACCGCCGCCAGCACCTCGATCCGCAGCGCGGCGTGCTCGGCGCTGGACAGGGCCGCGGCGTCCTCCTCTCCCACCAGGGGGATGAGCGGGAAGTCCTTGCCGATGATGTGGCTCACGACGGCCTGGGCCGCGAAGTCCGCCACGGTCACGGGCGACTTGTCGCCCTTCTGCAGGGTGGAGCCTTCGACCAGGCGGGCCTGGACGGTGCGACAGACGCGGCAGGCGTGCAGCACCGCGTCGACTGCGACCAGGCGCTCGTGCTGCAAAGGGCGGGGGCCAGCGGAGGAGGAGGAGGACAAGGCGGGCTCCAGGAAGCAGGGGCGCTCGCCCTAACCGCGGCGGCCACGCGCCGCCTCGCGACGGGGTAGCACAGGGCAACGGAGGTGCTGTGATCGTCTTCGCCCACGGCCTGGAGGGTTCGCCCACGGGCGCCAAGATCCAGGCGCTGCGCGCCGCGGGGCTGGCCGTCGATGCCCCCGATGGCCGCGGACTGCTCCTCGCCGCCCGCATCGAGGGCCTGCGGCAGGCCGTGATGCGCCAGGCCGACCGCGCCCCTGGCGAGCGCCTGGTCCTGGCGGGCTCCTCCTATGGCGGGCTGGCCGCCGCCTGGCTGGCCCGCGAGCTGGCGCCGCGCCTGGACGGGCTGCTGCTGCTGGCCCCCGCCCTGCACCACGCCGAGCCCCCGGCCACCGACCCCGGCAGCCTGGCGCCACCGCCCGGCCTGCCCACGGTCCTCATCCACGGTCTCCGCGACGACGTGGTCCCCATCGGCGCCAGCCGGGTCTACGCCGCCGCCGGCCGCACCGCCGGCAACCCGCCGACCCTGCTGGAGGTCGATGACGACCACCGCCTGGCCGCCAGCCTGGACCGGATCGTGGCCGAGGCGCGCCGCCTGCTCGAGCAGCCGCTGCGCTGAGCCGCGCCGCTCAGTCGGTCCCGCCGGGCGCCGTGCCGCCGGCATCCTGGGCCGGCGGCGCCTCAGAGGGCGTCGCTTCGAAGACCAGCGAGGCGCTGTTGATGCAGAAGCGCTGGTAGATCGGCGCCGGGCCATCGTCGAAGACGTGCCCCAGGTGGCCGCCGCAGCGGCTGCACAGCACCTCGTCCCGGTCCATGCCCAGCGAGTGATCGTCCTGGCTCGCCACCACCTCGGGCGTGGCCGGGCGGGTGTAGCTGGGCCAGCCGGTGCCCGACTCGAACTTGTCTTCGGACCGGAACAGCAGCTGCCCGCAGCCCGCACAGCGGTAGACGCCGTGCTCGTGGTTGTTCCACAAGGCGCCCGTGAATGCCCGCTCGGTCGCCTTGTGGCGGAGCACCTGGTACTGCTGCTCGGTCAGGCGGGCCTTCCAGTCCGCGTCGGTCAGGCTCTTCGGATCGGCCGGCCAGTCGCCCCCCGGCGGGGGCGCCGCCAACACCGTGACGTGCTCCGCGGCGGCGGCCGGGCTCCGACCGCAGCCCAGGCCGCTCCCCAGGGCCAGGCCGCTCCCCAGGGCCAGGCCGCTCCCCAGGGCCAGGACCGGGGCCAGCAGCAGGATCGGCAGGCGGGACATCGGACCTCGGCGGGACATCGAACCTCCAGTGACCCCAAAGATGGCCCAGCGCCCCCGAAGTCGCACCCCCCTCGTCACATTTCGTCCTCCCGCTTCAAGACGGTGCTTAGGCAAGAGCTGGAGGTGCTCATGAAGGCACTCTACAAGGATCGCGTCGAGGCTGGCGCACGCCTCGCGCCTCGCCTGGGTCATCTGGTCATGCATGACCCGCTGGTGCTGGCCATCCCCGACGGTGGCGTGCCCATCGCCGTCGCGATCGGTCGCGAGTTGCAAGCGCCCGTCGATGTCATCGTCATCGACACCGGCGGCGGCACTCGCATGCGCATGGACGCCGAGGCCCGCATGCGCTCCGTCGGGCGCGCCGAGTCCATGATTGGCCAGGGCCAGTCCGAGGCCTGGCATGACATCGACCGCGCCCAGGACGAGCTGTCCCAGGCCACCGATCGGCTGGGCCACCACGACGAGATGCCCCAGGTCCAGGGCCGCACCGTCATCGTCGTCGATGACGGCTTGAGCGCCGACACCATCGTGCACGCGGCGCTGCGCGCCGTCCGCATGAACGGCGCCCAGCGCATCGTGCTGGCGACGCCCTTCCTGTCCCGGCCCTCGGCCGACCTGCACGAGTCCGAGCTCAACCAGCTCGTCGCGCTGGACATCCCCGAGGAGTACTCCAGCGCCTCGGACTTCTACGAGCTCGCCGCGCCGCCGGATGTGCTCGAGGCCCGGCAGATGCTGACCGACTGGCGCACCGAGCAGCAGGCCCTGGCCCCCACGGCCTAAGCTCAGGAGCAGCCCGCCCCCGGGGGCCTGCGCTTTGCGCCGCGCGCCCACATGGGCGACAGTGGGTGCTCCGCGCTCCGGAGGCACCATGCTCGCGCTGCTGCTGGCTTCGCTGGCCGCCCTCGCTGCCGAACCGGCGGAGCGGCTGGCCGGCGCCCTCACCCAGATCGCCCCGGAGCAGGTCCCCGCGGCGCAGCAGGCCCTGGCCGCCGACGCCGAGCTGGACGACGCCACCTTGGAGAGCCTCGCCCAGGGCGAGGACTGGGAGCTGGCCCTGGAGGCCTGGGTCGTTCAGGCCTGGCGGGCCGATCCCACCGTCGCGGCCACGGTCTGGAGCCAGCCGCCCTCGCCCGGCCTGCCCGGCCAGCTGCGGGTGGACGCGCCCAGCACCGGCTGGGGCGCCGTGATCCTGGCCGATCGCCTGCTGCACGCGGGCGAGGGCCCTCCCGTACGCCTGGCCCTGGCCCACGCCCTCACGCGGCGCATCGGCGCGCACCCCCAGATCGCCGCCGGCCTGGCCCAGGCAGAGGCCGATCCCGCCGTCCGAGCCGCCTTGCTGGACGGCCTTCGCCGCGCGCCGGCCGAGGTCGCCTTGCCCGTGCTCCTGCCCGCCCTGACCGAGGCCGACCCGCGGATCCGCCTGGCCGCGGTCGAGGTCCTCGGGGCCAGCCCCAACGGCCAACAGGCCGTCGCCGACCTCTCCCACTCCCTGGGGGACAGCGACGCCGCCGTCCGCAGCCACGCGGCCCGCTCCCTGGGTCGCTTGCTGGCCCGCTCGGCCTGGGCCCCGCTGCGCGAGCGCCTGGGCGACTCCGACCCCAACGTGCGCCTGCAGGCCCTGCGCGCCCTGGAGCGCATCGACGTCAAGCGCCTTCTGTCCCTGCCCGAGCTGCGCATCCTGCGCAACGACAGCGATCCCGAGGTCGCGCGGGCCGCCCAGCGGGCCGGGCGCTGAAACACGGCGCCCGGGCCGCCCAGCGGGCCGGCCGCTATGCGCCGGTGTCGGAGGGGCAGGCCAGGTCGATGGCGGCGCTCAGAGCGGCACAGTCGCCCTGGTCGGGCATGTAGTTGCCCTGGTCGTCGCACTGGTCCTGGCTGTTGCAGTCCCAGGCGTCGATCTGGTCGAGGCAGGCGTTGACCAGGTCCTCGTTGTCGGCCAGGACCGACGCGACGTCGCAGCCGGACTGGGCCTGGGCGAAGGTCAGGAAGCCCACGCAGTCCGCCGGCGTGTCGAAGCTCAGCGACATGCCGCAGGTGTCGGACATGTTCTGGACGCAGGTCTCGTCCGAGTACAGGCGACACACCGCGTCGTAGTAGGAGCTCTGCAGGTCGGCCGCCTTCTGCTCCTTGGACGTGCAGCCGGACAGCAGGGGCAGGACGAGCAGCAGGGCGAGGGACGCCATCGGAACCTCAGGGAGGAGGGGGAGCCGCGGCGAGCCTACCCTGGGCGGTAGCGCCTTGCCCGATGCGCCGACCGGGCGCCTGCTATAGGTGCCGGCGCTCCCCTCCCCCCGGCGCGCGATGACCGGCCCCCTCCTCATCCTCGGCCCCCAACATCCTCGACCCAACTTCCCCGCGGTCCTGGCCGCCGCCGGTGTGCAGGGCCCCGTCGCCGTGGTGAGCGCCGGCTGGCGCCACGACGAGGCCGAGCTCGACGCGCTGCGCGCCGCCATCGACCAGCCGGTCGTGCCCGTGCCCCTGTACGCGTGGTTCGATGAGCTGGCGAGCGAGGCCCCGGCCCTGAGCGCCGACTGGCACGCCCGACAGTCCCGGATCCGCGCCTTCAAGCAGGCCTACGAGATCGAGATGCGCGCCGCCATCGAGGTCGCGGCCCGCCTGGAGCGCCAGGCCAGCCACGACCCCCAGGTGCAGGCCGAGGAGGTGGCCTTCACCCGCGAGGCCGTTCGCGCCCTGGACCGCCGCGCCCTGCAGCGCCTGGACGAGATCCGCGACGCCTTCCCGCGCACCGCCCGCCCTTGGGAGGAGCCCGCTGCGGCCCGCCGCCACCACGAGGCCCGCCATCGCCTGCAGGACTGCGCGGCGCTGTGCATCGCGGGCGGCCACGTCGCCGTCCTGCTCAACCGCATCGTCTTCTTCGGCGTCGATGACCTGGCCCGGGCCATGCTGGCCCGCGGCGGCGCCGTGGTCGCGTGGTCGGCCGGCGCCATGGTCCTCACCGAGCGCATCGTCCTGTACTACGACGACCCACCCGAGGGCACGGGGGACCCCGAGGTCCTCGACCGCGGCCTGGGCCTGGTCACGGGCCACGTGCTCTTCCCCCACGCCCGCCGCCGCCTGGACCTGCACGATCGCGACCGGGTCCACCGCTTGGCCACGCGCCTGCACCCGGCCCGCTGCCTGAGCCTGGAGAACGGCGCCGCCCTGGTCTGGCAGGACGGCACCCTGGTCGATCAGGGCAGCCCCGAGAGCTGCTGCGAGCTGGGCCTGGACGGCGAGGTCCGGCCGCTGCGCCCCCGGTCCGATGACGCTCCCACCGCGGGCGAGGACGGCCTGTGAGCGCGCTGACCGAGCTCGCCGCGCGTATCCAGGCCGCGCCCGCCCAGGCCGACGCCCTGCTGCGCCGTTTCGTGGCCACCCACGACCTGCCCCTACGCGGAGACGGCCAGGCCACCTTCTTCTTCTACGACGGCCAGCCCGCCGACGAGATCTACCTGGTCCACTGGGTCTTCGGCCTGGAGTCGCGCCAGCGCCTGCAGCGGCTGCCCGGCACCTCGGCCTTCTACCTGCCGGTCGATCTGCCTCGTGGTGCGCGGGTCGAGTACAAGCTCGAGGTCCACCGCGACGGGCAGGCCAGCTGGATCCGCGACCCCCACAACCCGCGGCAGGCCTTCGATCCCTTCGGCAGCAACAGCGTCTGCCCGATGACCGGCTACCAGGACCCGCCCTGGGCCTACCACGAGCCCCACGTGCGGCGGGGGCGCCTGGAGAGCTTCGTCCTGCGCTCCGAAGTCTACGGACAGGAGCGACCGGTCGCCGTCTACCTGCCCCACGAGTACCGGGCCGAGAAGCGCTACCCGGTCGTCCTGTGTCACGACGGCAGCGACTACCGGCGCTTCGCCGGCATCGTGCCGGTGCTCGACAACCTCATCCACCGCCACGAGCTCAAGCCCCTGATCGTCGTCTTCACCGATGGCGACCAGCGCAACCAGGAGTACGGCGCCGACCCCCGCCAGCCGGCCTTCCTGGTCGACGAGCTGCTCCCCCAGGTCGCAGCCCGGTTCAGCATCAGCGAGGCGCCCGAGGAGCGCGGGCTCATGGGGGCCAGCTTCGGTGGCGTGGCCAGCCTGTACTGCGCCTGGCAGCGCCCCGGCGTCTTCGGCCGCCTGCTGCTGCAGTCGGGCTCCTTTGTCTTCACCGACATCGGCCACCACGGCCGCTCGCCCCTGTGGGACCCGGTCGTCGACTTCGTCAACGCCTTCCGCGAGGACCCCGCGCGCGTCCAGGCCCGGATCTTCATGTCCTGCGGCCGCTTCGAGTCCCTCATCGGCTACAACCGCGCCCTGGTCCCCCTCATGCGCAAGGCTGGCCTGGAGCTGCGCTTCCGCGAGAGCCCGGACGGCCACAACTGGATCTGCTGGCGGGACCGCCTGCGGGACGGCTTGACCTGGCTCTTCCCTGGCCACCTGTGGATGGTGTACGACTGAGCCTCGCCCACCGGCTGCGGGTGCCCGTGAAGGTCCCGTGGCAGCTCCCTGACCGCCCGTGCCGCCTCCCGGATCCCGCGCTAGACGGCGCCCCCTCCCCTGTCCCGGCCCGACACCCATGTCCGACCAGACCCGCCTCATCGGCCTCTCCCTGGGGGCCGACCTGTGCTGGCCCACCGCCTTCGAGGAGATCCTCGCCACCCTGGGCCTGGCGCTGCCGATCCCCGGGCCCCAGGGCGAGGACACGGTCCGCTTCCAGACCGAGCGCGTCCGGATCGCGCCGTATGACCTGGAGTACCAGCCGCGCTACGACCTGGTCCTGGACCGGATCACCCACTGGTACCACATCAGCCGGGAGTGGGTGAAGAAGATCACCCTGATGGACGGCGTGTACGTCCTGAACAATCCCTGGGCCATCCAGGCGGTGGAGAAGCACACATCCTACTGCGCCATGATGCGCCTGGGCTTCCCCATCCCCAAGACCTGGATGATCCCCCCCAAGAAGAACCGTGAGTCCGAAGGCGACGTCGCCGTCACCCTGCAGCGCTACGGACAACTCTTCGACCTGTCCACGGTCGCCGAGGGCGTGGGCGGCTACCCGGCCTTCCTCAAGCCTTATGACGGGGGCGGCTGGGTCGGCGTCAAGCGGGTCACCGACGACAAGAGCCTCCAGGCCGCCTACGACGACAGCGGCGAGCGCGTCCAGCACCTGCAGGCCGCGGTCAAGGACTGGGATCTGTTCGTGCGGGCCATCGGCATCGGTCCCCAGGTGCTCATCGTCAAGTACGATCCCGACGCCCCCCTGCACGCCCGCTACGTCGTCGACTTCCACTTCCTGGAGGGCGAGGAGTGGCTGACGGCCACCCGCACCTGCCGGGTGATCAACGCCTTCTTCAACTGGGACTTCAACTCCTGCGAGATGCTGCGGGCCAACGGCGTCCTGCACCCCATCGACTTCGCCAACGCCTGCCCGGACAGCCAGGTCACGAGCCTGCACTACTACTTCCCCGATCTGGTCAAGGCCCTGCTGCGCTGGTCTCTGTACTGCGCTGCCACCAAGCGCAAGCCGCGCCTGGACACACAGTGGGACCGCTTCCTGGCCATCGCCGACGAGCCGGGCACCTTCCAGGACAAGCTGCCCCGCTACGACGCCATCGCCCGCGAGCACTTCGACGCCGTGCCCTTCCAGGCCTTCTGCGAGGCGCACCTGGGCGACCTGGACCGGGTGGCCCTGGACTACTTCCGGTCGGAGCGCTTCAAGGAGGTCGTGCGCGCCAAGGTCGCGACCCTGTACCCGGCGCACGAGATCGATGCCTTCACCGACCACTTCTACGGCCTGGTCCAGTTCTGGTGCCGCACCGAGGCCGACCGCCTGGAGAAGGCCACCGACGACGCAGCCATCCGCGCCCGGGCCATGGCCGACCTGGCCGAGCAGGAGGGCTGAGTGGAGAAGCGCACCTGGTCCTGGCACAGCCCGGCCCTCGACCGCAGCATGGAGCTGGGCTGCTGGGGCAGCTTCGGTGAGCCGGTCGTGCTGTTCCCCACCGCGGGCGGTGACTTCGAGGAGTGCGAGCGCTTCCTGATGATCCGGGCCCTCAGCCCCCTCATCGAGGCCGGTCGCATCAAGGTCTACGCCCTGGGCACCATCAGCCGCGAGGCCTGGCTGGACCCCGAGGCCCCGCCCTGGCACAAGAGCTGGCTGCAGGCCCGCTTCGACCAGTACCTGGTGCAGGAGCTGCTGCCGCACATCCAGCAGGACTGTGGCGGATACCGCCCCTTCATTGCCGCCGGGGCCAGCCTGGGGGCCTTCAACGCCGTCACAGCCGCCAGCCGCCACCCCGAGTGGTTCCGCCTGGCTATCGCCATGAGCGGCACCTTCGACTTCGACCGCTGGATGGGCAGGCACCGAGACGACGCCTACTACTTCCACCAGCCCTTGTACTTCCTGCCCGGCCTGGGTGAGGGGCCCGAGCTCGACGCGCTGCGCCAGACCCGCTTCACCATCGCCAGCGGCAGCGGGCGCTACGAGGCCCCCGACGAGTCCCGGCGCCTGGCCCAGCTCCTGCACGCCAAGGGTGTGCCCGTCGACCTGGAGATCTGGGGCGCCGACGCGCACCACGACTGGCCGACCTGGCGCACCATGCTGCCCATCTTCCTCGATCGCTTGGCTTAGTCCGGCGCGCCGCCCGGCGCGTCCCCCGAGGTGTCCCGTGCACGTGATCTTCCTGGCCCCCCACTTCCCGGCCAACCAGCGGCGCTTCGTGCGCGGCCTCAAGAACGTCGGCGCCATGGTGACGGGCATCGGCGACGCCCCCCCCGACCGCATCGACAGCGAGGTCCGCGGCCTGCTGGACGGCTACGAGTACGTACCCAACGTCACCGATCCCGAGGCGGTGACACAGGCGGTGCGCCGCGTCCAGGCCCGTGGCCCCTGGGTCCACCACCTGGAGGCCGCCGTCGAGGCCCACGTCAACTGCGCGGCCGAGGTCCGGGCCGCCACGGGCATCCCCGGCACCTCGCAGCAGACCGTGGAGCTGTGCCGCGACAAGTACAAGATGAAGGACTTCCTGGGCAGCCGGGGCTTCCCCGTCGCCCGCCAGCAGGCGGTGGACACACCCGCCGACCTGGAGTCCTTCGTGGCCGAGGTGGGCTTCCCCGTCATCCTCAAGCCCCGGGCCGGCGCGGGCGCCGCGGCCACCTACAAGCTGGAGGAGCCGGCCGACCTGAGCTGGGCCGTGGCCGAGACCGGCCTGGATCGATGCCCGGCGCCCTTCACGGCCGAGCAGTTCCTGTCGGGTCACGAGGGCTTCTTCGACACGCTGACCGTCGGCGGCCGCGTGGTCTTCGAGGCGGTCAGCCACTACTACCCCAACGTCCTGCCCGCGATGCGGGACCGCTCGGTCAGCCCGATGATCGTCACGACCAACCGCCTGGATGCCGCGGGCTACAAGGAGCTTCGCAGCTTCGGTCGGCGGGTGATCGAGGCCCTGGACATCGGCACATCGCCCACCCACATGGAGTGGTTCTTCGGACCCGAGGGCCTGAAGTTCAGCGAGATCGGCGCCCGCCCCCCCGGGGTCAACGTGTGGGATCTGTACAGTGAGGTCCTGGGGCAGGATCTGTACACGGAGTGGGCCCGGGGCGTGTGTTGGGGAGAGGCCCACGGCCTGGGCGGCCCGCGGCTGGCCGGCGGACTGGTCGCCATCCGCCCGGACCGCGACGGCACCATCGTCGGCTACCGGGGGCTGGACGAGATCCAGGCCCGGCACGGCCAGCACATCTGGCGCGCCAACCTGCCGTCCGTGGGCAGCCCCACCCAGCCCGTCGAGGCCGGCTACCTGGCCAACGCCGCCGTCTGGGTGAAGCACCCCGACTTCGACGCCGCCAAGGAGATCCTGGCCGACATCGGCCGCACGGTGAAGGTCCTGGCGCGCTGAGCGCCGGCCACCTGCGCTCCCACCCACCTCGGACCCCTCGGATGTCGTGTGTACCCGCTGCTCGCCCTGCTCGCCCTGCCCCTCGTTCTGACCGCGGCGCACGCCCAGGCCGCCCCGGCTCCGGCGGACCCCGCAGCCACCCCGGCCCCTGCCGCGACCGTCCCCGCCGCGCCCCCCACCGCGCCCCCCGCCACGTCCCCCGCCGCGCCGGCCGCAGCCGCCCCCGCCCCGGCCGCCGCCCCCAAGGTGCCGCGCTTCTCGCGCACCCCCATCGGGAGCTGTGACTGCGCGCTCTACGCGCCCCCGGGCATGCCGTTCGCGGCCCCCGAGAGGAGCGAGGACGGGGCGGAGGTCTGGACGGGAGAGACCCACCAGGACGGCTGGACCTACGGCGTCGTCGCCGTGCGCTTCGCCGAGCCCTTCACCGACAGCTCGCCCCAGGACCTGGAGGACCTGCTGGTCTCCTACATGGACTTCCTGCGCAGCCAGTCGGACATCACCGCCGACGCCGGGGTCGGTCGCGGCCACACCCACTCCGAGAACGCCGCTGCCCGCGGGGTGATCGACTACTGGCAGGGCAGCGACGGCGACCAGTGGGCGCTCAAGGGCTGGGTCGACGCCCACCACCTGGCCGTGCTCTACATCGCCGGCCCCGGTGAGTACCCCTGGTTCAGCGCGCAGCAGATGTACCTGGACGGCTTCCGCTTCACTGCGCAGCCCTGAGCAGCCCGGAGCGGCCCGGAGCAGCCCGGAGCAGCCCGGAGCAGCCCGGAGCGGCTGCGCCAGAGCATCCGGCCACAGGGGGCGAAGTGTGCCTCCAGGCAGAGATCGGGGCGGTTTGGGCGCTCCTGGGCAGGCACGGATCTTGAGGGGACTCGACCCTCCCTCGATCCGACCTCGCTCTTCGGAGATGCACATGGCGGTCACCCCTCCTCGCAAGGCCCGCGCCCTGCCCTTCCTCCTGCCCCAGTACTGCAAGGGCTGCGGGCGCTGCATCGACGCGTGCCCGAAGCACATGATCGAGACCGACACCCACGTGAACGCCGAGAGCGGCCTGACGCCCGTGCGGGTCCAGACCGAGGAGTGCAACTCCTGCGGAGTGTGCATCCTGGCCTGCCCCGAGCCCTTTGGCCTGCACGGCGCCGACGACATGCACACCTGGGAGCACGCCGCCATCGAGCATGGGGAGCTGGCCGCCGAGGCCCGGGCCGAGCAGCCCTGGCCCGAGCCGGCCGACATCCCCAACACCCTGGTGCCGCTGCCGGCGGTCGAGCCCCTGCTCATCAAGGGCACCTACGCGGCGGCCATCGGCGCCCTGCTGGCCGGCTGTCGCCACTTCTTCGGCTACCCCATCACCCCCTCGACCGAGGGCGCCGAGCTGATGGCCAAGGTCCTGCCCCACCTGGACGGTGTCTTCGTCCAGGCCGTGAGCGAGGTCGCCACGATCAACCACATGTACGGCTGCGGCGGTGCTGGCCTGCCCTGCATGACCTTCACCAGCTCGCCGGGCTTCTCGCTGATGCTCGAGGGCATCTCGTACATGATCGGCGCCGAGATCCCCGGGGTCATCGTCGAGATCATGCGCGGCGGCCCCGGCCTGGGCAACATCGGCCCCAGCCAGGAGGACGTCAGCCTGGTCTGTCACGGGCTGGGCCACGGCAACACCCAGGCCATCGTCCTGGCGCCGGCCGACCCGCAGGAGACCCTGGACCTGACGATGTTGGCCTTTGAGCTGACCTTCAAGTACCGCAACCCGGTCATCGTCCTGGGCGACGGCTACCTGGGCCAGGTCAGCGGAAAGGTGCGGCTGCCTACCCACATGGTGAAGCCCGGCCTGCCGGCCTGGACCGTGTGGGGAGACCGCGCGCACCGCCGCAACCTGCTGTCCTCGATCTACATCGTCGAGTCGGACCTCGAAGAGCGCAACCACCTGCTCAACCGGAAGTACGCGGCCATGACCGCCGCCGAGCAGCGGGCGGATCTGTTCATGTGTGACGACGCAGAGGTCCTGTACGTGGCCAGCGGCCTCGACCCTCGTTTCGGCCATCCGGCCGAAACGAGGGTCGATGCGCTTTGTTGGCGGGGGGAGGATGCCTCCCCCCGCATGCGCTAGCGCGCCCCCCCTCCCCGCGCCTTATGGGCGCG
>Ga0100377_1002668_pt1 | contig 14784 bp, 20 predicted proteins | sample CryGeymeta201501_FD_83664 | JGI IMG/M metagenome (GOLD analysis project Ga0100377, IMG submission 83664) | Groundwater microbial communities from Crystal Geyser aquifers in Utah, USA - Crystal Geyser metaG 2015-01 | ecosystem: Environmental > Aquatic > Deep subsurface > Groundwater | place: USA... | reverse complement strand
TAAAGCCCGCCTTAATGAACCTCCTTACTTTTTTGATTCTATTTGGGGTTATCGGCCTCTTGCTATCCAAAAATATTACAGAGAAACTTATAAATGGATAAAACAAAACACTTCCGATACTTCCGTTTTTCTCATTGAGCCTTCAACAGATTGTGTCTTCTATACGCTTACCGATCGTTATTGTTATTCTTCAGCATATACTCCATATATTTGCAGAGATCAAAAAACTTTGAACCAAAGGTATTTTCCTTTCTTATTTATGAGAGCAAAAGCTAGAATGGAAACTCCTTTCGACCCAATTTACAAAACTCATGAAGTCTTGCTAGATTACAACGCTCGAGATTACACCATGCTTTACGCAAGTGCAGGATCAGAAGCGCCGCATTTCAAGATGATGAACGACAAATTAAAAAGTTTCGGACTGCCTCCAATCTTTGCGGAACAAGAGAAAGCCGGAGTGAAAAAATTCCAGAGCTACATCAACTCTATTTACGATTCTTATGAAAAATTTATTGCTGAGCGAAAACCGATATGCATCAAAGATCTATTCATTTACAAGTGCGACTATGTGCTCTGGGGTCCTCAGGAAAAGAGATTCTCTCCCGATTACAATCCCGACACCGACACCTCCTTGAAACGAATATTCACAGATTCAAAAGGCGAAGTGTCTGTGTACGAGATCCTATAGCTCCAGCAATATTGCAGAACCGTGAGGCGGAAGACTTATCTCAAGACCATCTTCACTGCTCTTCAATCGAATAGCACTCGGCAGTAATTCAATCAGATTCCGTTCCGCATCTATTCCTTTCACCTTTCCCCATTTTGTTCTCGCATTTCGAGGTTGTAAAAGATCTATAAACTCACTTTCTTTTTCCATTGGAATCTTCGATATGACAAAGCTGTCCGAATTGTTTATTATCGTCATCAAACTATTTTCTGAATCACGGCGCTCAAATGCTATTATTCCCGCGGTATCATCAGCTAATAAAAATCTTACACGGCCAGTCCTCAATGCAGAAAACGAATTACGTATAGCAATCAATCTTGCATATCGCTCTTTCAATCCGCGGCGAACAAAATAATCCGAATTGCTGTAAGGCATCAAATCGTCCCACCACATAGACATTCGATTCGTCGGATCGTCCGCTCCAAACATTCCGACCTCATCACCGTAATAAATCATGGGTGCGCCTGGCCATGAAAACTGAAACGCGGCAAGTTCCGCCAATATTTCATAATCGTAATCAGATGGAGCTCCAGTATCGTACAAAGGATTTTCATCCTGGACTCTTCCACGCTTCCAGCCAGCTCTGTTATGTATCGCAGAAGAGATTCGATCAATATCGTGACTCGACAAAAGATTTTGAAGAACTAAATCTGACTGCCATGAATAAGCCTTCAGCAATTCGCAAATCGAACGCGCAAACTCAGGCGCTTTCATTGCCTGAGTGTTTCCTCCGGGCAAGAAAAATGCGTGAACCCGCTTCAAAAATTCATAGTTCATTACTGCGTCAAAGTGATCTCCATCGAGCCAATCTCTTGCGTCGCCCCAAATCTCACCTGTAATGTATGCGTTGGGATTTATACCTTTCACAACTTTCCGCCATTCTCTCCAAAAACGTTCATTCACATTTTCAGGAACATCCAGCCGCCAGCCGTCAACTCCGTCTGACGGGTCTCCGTCTCCATTAGGATCCATCCACCTTCTCGTTATATCGAAAATGTGTTCACGAATCCCATGAGCCAATCCGTTTTCATCTTCTTTATACTCCGGAAGCCCGTCAAATCCTGCCCAACCTTCATAAGCAAACGAGGGCGCGCCAGGTTTAGATGGCTTTACATTCCATTCCTTAACATTGTACCAATTCTTGTATCGTGAATTTTGACCATTCTCTATCAAATCCTTGAATGCCCAAAATTCCGTTCCTGAATGATTGAACACTCCATCGATAATCACTTTAAATCCCCGCTGATGAGCAATATTCAAAAAAGTTAAGAAGAGCGAATCAGTCTGAGTAAAAGCCCAAGTTCTGGAATCCTCCGTCTCAGTTTTCCATCGCAAAATAATATCGCCCCGCGTTCCAAAATTGTCGTCGATATGCCGATAATCCGCTGTGTTGTATTTATGATGACCCGGTGCCTCAAAAATGGGATTGAGGTAAATTCCCGTCACTCCTAATTCTTCAAGATAATTTAAAGAGCGTATTAGCCCTGCTAAATCTCCACCAAAATTTCTGTTCCAAACTCCGTCCCCGCCGTAAAACGATTTGCTCTCTCCATCCGTAAATGGAGCAAACCAGTTCCATCTCCACGGTAAACTACTGTCAGGATCATTACTTGAATCGAGGTTGCGCCAGCGATCCAGCATTATCTGATACCAAACGACATTCTTTGCCCAATCAGGAGTCGTATATGTTCGTCTATTCTGAAAATTCCACTCCGAATCTTCAGTATCGCCGAAAACAAAATCATTCACTGATTCAAAAACACGAAAAGAAATTTTGTAATCGAGTCCTTTCTCGCCGTCGTCAACAGAAAGCGTAATGTGATACAGACCAGGCTGTTCAGGTTTCAGAGATAAAGTTGATGCGCCGCTCTCAATAGGAAGTTCTTTCAATTTCACTGCGTCTAACGAATCTTGAGTCCAAAAGAATTTTCTTATATTTTTTCCTGAGCGAGCAAATGATTTTTCTGCAGAGAGAAGAACCTCTTCGCCTAAATCATATTCTTTTTTGAATTCAGCAAAAGCCACAGCGTTGGAAGCCGGAGCCGGTTTCACAGACCACGTATCAATATTCAAATCTAAAAGTATTTCATAAAAACCAAAGCTAGAAATATTCAGAGTTATATCGCTTCCGGGTTGAATTAATCTTCCATCAGGAGAAACTCCTCTGTGAATATCCCAACCGCCGTTCATAACGAATTTAAACTTCGATTGACCTTTCTCAAAAAGTTTATTCAACGACCATTTATTATTTCCAAGATACTTCATAATCGTTACTTGATCTTTCGCATTCCAATTATTAAAACTTCCGGCAAGACTCACTGTTTGAAATAAAGGGATATCAATCACTTCAGTCTTCATATTTGCGCAAGCCGCAAGCAAAACAATTAATAACAATGTAATAAATTTTTTCATCTATTCAACTCCGCTATCAATATTAATGCATCTTCGTTTGTATCCGTGTAATATTTTTTTCTGACTGACATGAGTTTGAAACCATATTGCGAATATAGTTCTAATGCCGCTTTGTTTGACGGTCTTACCTCGAGCATTGCTTTTGTCACTCCTTTTTTTCGAACTTCATTAAATGTATGTTCCAACAACTTTCTTCCAATTCCTTTTCGTCTTTCAGCCTGCGCCACAGCAATATTATTTATATGAATGTCTTCAAATATCATCCAAGCAAAGATGAATCCGACTAGTTTGCCGTTCACTTCATATCCAAAACTTATGCCAAGTTCATTTTCAAATTCTGCCAGAAACATTCTCTCGCTCCACGGCAAGCTGTATGACTCGTGTTCTATCTCAAGTATTTCTGAAATTTTTTCTTTAGAAATCGGAACTATCATTTCGAATAAATCTCAACAAAATAGAAAGGTGATAATTGTTCGATCGGCATCGCATTCCCAAATTGAAAAACATTCTTTGCAATTTCAGCAACACTCCTTGCTAAAGAGGTCTCAATGACCAATAAATCAGTTGTAATTTCATTTGGAACACTTCCTATCATTGCCGCAGTTTTCACAGAATTAATTAAATCACAAATTTGTTTTTCATCAGCAGAACTGATCTTTCCATTTGTTCGCAGAAGCCACTCTGTCTTTCTAATTCTAATAGCCTGCAAATCATTCTTTCGCCCCGACGCTTTTTCTATAGCATCAAAAGTGTTAACGGCAACTACCGGTATGCGGCTCTCAAACAGCAATCCGTGAACCATAGAAATGCCGACTCTAATTCCTGTCAAAGAACCCGGGCCATTTGTTATGCCGACAGAAGATACTTCCGAAATATCGGTTTTTGTCTCTTGAAAAAGTTTATCAATTTCAACAAGCAAATTCTTTGACGGCCGCCCATTTACGTGATCAATTCTTCTTTCTTCAATAATTCCATCTCCGCCAATCAAAGCTACTCCGCTTCTGCCTGAAACAGAATCTATGCCTAGAATTTTATTTTGCATTCATCGTCACCAACAATTTCAATCAACCGATCATTTTCGTTTTCATTGAAATCTATTTTTACTTCGATTGAATCTTTGCGATATGAAATCGGCAATTTATCTCCCCATTCTATCATTATTGCGTCTGATGCGTTTTCTAACGCATCCAAATCCAGCGAATATATTTCCCTCTTTTCAATCCTATACAAATCAATATGTCGAATTTGTATTCTACCTCGATATATTTTCTCGATTACATAAGTCGGAGAAGAGACCTCGTCATTCGAGCCTGCACCTTTAGCTATACCTCTAGCCATAACTGTCTTGCCTGCCCCAAGGTCACCGATCAAAAGCAATTTTTCTCCGCCTGACAATGCCGCTCCGATTTTTCTTCCGATCTCAAACGTGTCGGATTCAGAACGAGAAATTAGTTTCATGACCAATGATCATATCCTCGCGGAAGAATTTCATTTAATCCGTCATAAACTCCATGCCCGTCTTCAACCACTCCTATTTCAAAACCTCCCGGTAAATTAAAATTCGATGTCGCTAATAATTCAAATTCTTCACCGCTCTCCAAAATAAGCTCTGTTGCTTCTCTGCCGGTCTTTTCTATTTCACTAAAACACGGTAATTTCGAAATATCGATTCTGAATCTTTTTTTAGACGCTTCTGAAAGATGATTCAGTTCAGTAGAAAGTCCATCAGAGACATCGATCATCGATGTTGCAAGTGCGCCCCATGACTCTGAAATATCCAGCCGCGCCCTTGGCTCTAGAAACCTCTTTTCGCATTCGAATAAATTCAGTCCTTTTTGAAGAGATATCAATCCTGCCTGAGTGCCGCCCAACTTTCCCGACACAAAAATTCTGTCGCCCGTTTTTGCTCCACTGCGCAATACCGGTCTTTCAGTTTTTCCCAGCACCGTAAGAGTCAAAGTGACCGCTCCTTTTTGTGAAGAAGTAGTATCTCCGCCAATCAAAGGAATACCGCACTCCAAAATTCCGTGAAGCAATTCGTCCGCAACTCCGCCGCTTTCCGAACTGGATAGATTTGCGAGAAGCCACAAAGGTTTTCCTCCCATCGCGGCTATATCCGAGATCGCAGCCTCGCATGCTTTTCGGCCAATAAGGCGCCACGAAGCCCATTTTCTGGAAAAATGAATTTCTTCGACAAACGTATCTGTAGAGATTAAAGTTCCGTCAGGCAATACAGCAGAGTCATCTCCGATTCCTATAACATCTTCAAAACATGAAACATGTTTTTTGAGATACTCTATCCACTGCTTTTCATTCATTCACTCTTATCCTTCTTGGAACACGATAAGTTATTTGAGTTGTCACTTCATAATTGTTAGTGCCGAGCCATTCAGCCATTTCATCAGCGGTTATGTGCGAGCCATTTTGTTCGCCAAGCAGAACTACCTCGTCACCAATTTCAACAGGATTATTTCCGCAGTCAACAACGGTCAGGTCCATACAGACTCTGCCCGCAATTTTGCATCTGTTACCTCGAAGTAAAACTTCTCCTTTATTTGAAAGAGCTCTTCTATAACCGTCTGCATAGCCGACAGGAAGTAATGCAACTGTAGTTTCCTTTTCTGCTCGCCATGTTCCGCCATACGAAACTGCAGAGCCTTCAGGCAAGATGCGTTTATCAATCACATGAGTCTTCCATGTCAATGCCGGCTTCAAAACAGGCGACCTTGATACATAATTTGAAGGATACATTCCGTATATCGCCAAACCTGCTCGAACCAGATCAAGCGACATCTCAGGCATATCTATAATTGCGGCAGAGTTAGAGATGTGAGCAATCGGCGGCCTCAAACCTAAACTTTCAAGATTATGTAGAAGTATTTCGAATCGTTCAAACTGATCATAAGCGCCGTGACGGTCAATTTCGTCTGAACCTGCAAAATGCGAAAAAATGCCTTCAACTTCAATTCCTTCGATCTTTGATAATTTTCTCAAAAATTCTGCTGTGTCCTCAATTTCAATTCCGCTTCTGTTCATGCCTGTGTTAACTTTGACATGAATTTTTGTGCCTGAACCTTTCAATGCTTCAGCAACTTCAAGCGACGCAACTGCAGGCGTCAGTCGATTTGAAACTATATCATCTGCTTGATGAGAAAGTATCGGACTCAATACTATTATCGGAGCGTCAATCTTCGATTCGCGCAGGAGCTGGCCTTCGTAAGGCGTAGCAACTCCGAATCCGTAAACATCTTCCTTCATAGCGGCATGAGCTACTCCGATAGCGCCATGACCATAAGCTTCAGCTTTTACGACGGCGAGAAAACGCACAGTCGAAGATAAAGCTCGGCGCAGAGAACGAATATTCGAGCGAACAGCTTCTGTATCTATTTCCACCCAAGTCGGTCTATCCAGCTTTGCCTTAAAAAAATTAGAGCTATTTTCTTTAACACCATCAAACATGAAAAGTATTCTATCCTCAGTTTTGAATCACTGGAAGAGAGCGATAAAAAAAAGGCACAAGCAATGCTTGCGCCTTATCTCTCAGAGCTTTTTTAAACCCACTGCAACTCAGATAATCTCGTTGCATCGCCCCGTTGAAAACCCGAAATCTTAATAAGGCGCAAGTATCCGCCTTTTCGTTCTGCATATCGAGGTGCAATCGTTTTGAAAAGAACTTTAACACCATTAGGATTATTTAAACGTGAAGCAATAAGTCTTCGATTAGATAAAGTATCTTTTCTAGCTATCGTAACCAAACGTTCCACATAAGGACGCAGAGCTTTTGCTTTCGCATCGGTAGTTCTAATCTTACCGTGAATAATTAAATCAATAGCCATGCCCTTCAATAACGCTTTTCGCTCAGAGCCCATTCTTCCAAGATTATTTCCTCTAACTCTATGGCGCATATCACTTCTTCTCCGTTAAACCCTGAATCAAATTTGCAATTTTATCCTTCATTCCGAGAAGCAACCCGTATTCCTGCAGTTTCTCTCTAATTTCTTGCAAAGATTTCTTTCCAAAATTTCTATATTTAAGCATCTCTTGATCAGAGCGAATTACAAGCTCGCCAAGTGTCTTCAAATTTGCCGCCTTAAGACAATTCGAGGATCGAACAGATAATTCCAGTTCATCGACTGAAGTCGCCAAGAGCTTCTTCAAACGTTCATCTTCCTTCGACTCAGGTGTCTCTTCTATTACTTCTACCTCTTCAACATTAATGAAAATTTTGACGTAGTCGGAAAGAATTCTCGCGGCATATCCCAAAGCATCTTCAGGATCAATTGAACCGTCAGTTGTAATTTCGATAATCAATTTATCGTAATCTGTTCTCTGTCCGACACGTGTCGGCTCAACATGATACGAAACCTTCTTAACCGGTGAATACAGAGCATCCATGGGAATGTATCCAATTTTGTGTTCTGAAACATCATCATCGCTTGAAACAAATCCTCTGCCTACCTTCGCAGTCAGTTTCATTGCAAGTCTGGCATTTTTGACATCAATATGCGCGATCACATGTTCAGGATTGAGAATCTCAACATTTTCCGGCACCTTAATATCTTTTGCAGTAATAGTGCATGGTCCTATAGCTTCTAAAGTAAGTTCTCTAGTTCCGCTTCCTTTAATTTTTAATCTAACGCCTTTAAGATTTAGAATGATCTCTGAAACATCTTCAATGACTCCGGCAATAGTAGAAAACTCATGTTCAACGCCTTCTATCTCAGCTCCGGTAATCGAAGATCCGGCTATCGAAGACAGCAAAATTCTTCTAAGAGCATTGCCAATTGTTTGACCGAATCCTTTTTCCAATGGTTTAGCAAAAAACCGGCCGAACGTAGGAGTTTTGTCTGCCTCGTCGACCTCTATACGCCTTGGTTTTTCCAAACCTCTTGTAATAAGACGAACGTCCATGTAACTCTCCTTTTCGTTCTTACTTAGAATAAAGCTCGACGATGAGCTTTTCTTTCAACGGAATTTCAAGAGTATCTCTGCTCGGAAGCGCAAGAACTCTACCTACCTTTTTTTCAAAATCCGCATCCAGCCAACCTGGGCGCGAACGTTTCTTTGATGATTCAACAGCTGTTTTGACAACATGAAGATCTTTCTTCAAAGTTATCATATCTCCGACTTTTACTAATGAACTCGGAATATCAACTTTCTTTTGATTGACTGTAACCAGGCCGTGCATTACCAACTGACGAGCAGTCCTTCGCGAAGAGGCAAAGCCAAGTCTATAAACAACGTTATCGAGTCTTCTTTCCAGCAGACGGATTAAATTTTCACCGGTAATGCCTTTTTCTCGGGAAGCTTCAAAAAATATCTTTCTGAACTGCCGTTCCAAAATTCCATAAATTCTTTTTGCTTTCTGTTTCTCACGAAGTTGAATTCCAAACTCAGATATTTTCTTTCTTCTGCCGCCTCTTGTAGAAGCCATCTGACCGCCTAGCGCGCCAGGAGAATTAGTCTTTTTTTCAAGAATACACTTTGCTGAAAAGCACTTCTCACCTTTAATATACAACTTTTCTTTTTCTCGCCGGCATAAGCGGCAAACAGAATACATATTTCTCGCCATTGTTTCCTCCTTAGACCCTTCTTCGCTTTGGCGGTCTGCAACCATTGTGCGGTACCGGCGTGATATCTCGGATAGTAATTATTTCGAGCCCAACAGTAGCAAGTGCCCTAATAGCTGTTTCACGGCCACCGCCTGGGCCTTTCACAAGTACATTTACTCGCTTAAGTCCTAATTCCACTGCAACCCCACCGGCTTTTTCAGCAGCAACTTGAGCCGCATAAGGAGTTCCTTTTCTTGAACCCTTAAATCCGGATGATCCGGCAGATGCCCATGAAATGACGTTGCCGCCATTGTCAGCGATAGTGACAATCGTATTGTTAAATGACGCATCAATATGCACAATGCCTTCTGCAGGTACAGTTTTCTTTTTTGTTTTCGTAGCCATATCAGCCTCTCTTCACATTGATAGCTTTTCGCGGGCCTTTTCGCGTTCTGGCATTCGTATGCGTTCTTTGCCCTCGAACCGGCAGGCTCTTCTTATGCCTCTGCCCCCTGTAAGTTCCGACATCAATCAAGCGTTTAACATTGCGCATGATCTCTGCTCTGAGATCGCCTTCTATGCGCAGATTCAGCCGCTCAATAGCCTTACGTAATTCCGCCACATCTGCGTCAGTAAGATCTTTTACCTTCTTCATGCCGTCGACCTTCGCGATGTCACATATCTCCTTCGATTTTGTTCTACCTATACCGTAAATGTACGGTAGAGCAAACTGAAGCCGCTTTTCTCGTGGCAGGTCAACACCAGCAATGCGTGCCATTATTCAATCCTCCTCAGCCCTGACGCTGTTTATGACGCGGATTAGTGCATATTACCCGAACTACTCCACGCCGCTTTATGATCTTGCATTTATTGCAAATCTTTTTTACCGATGCTCTAACTTTCATACAACACTCCGAATAAATTACTTAAACCGGTACACAATGCGTCCTCTCGTTAAATCATACTGAGATAATTCAACGGTAACGCGATCGCCCGAAAGTATGCGAATGTAATTCATTCGCATTTTTCCAGAGATATGAGCCAGGATTTTGTGCCCATTTTCGAGCTCTACTCGAAACATAGTGTTCGGCAACGGCTCAATCACCGTTCCCTCTACCTGAATCGTATCCTCCTTCGCCATATCCTATCCTTTCCTTTGCGTCAATTGACGCTTCGCATCAACGGATGCTTCGCATCAACGGATGCTTTGCATCAACAGATGCTTTGCATCAACAGATGCTTTGCATCAACAGATGCTCTCAATCCAATCCTGTCGGCAAGCCTTCCGACAATATGATCGGACCGTCCTTTGTAATAGCTACGCTGTGCTCGAAATGCGCCGATCGCCTTCCGTCTGCTGTAACTACAGTCCAGCCGTCCGAAAGAACTCTCGTGCCTCCAACGCCTTCGTTCACCATCGGCTCTATCGCCAAAGTCATGCCAGCCTTTAATCTAGGTCCTAAACCAGGCCGACCAAAATTAGGGACCTGCGGCTCCTCATGCATTTCTCGGCCTACTCCATGACCGACATATTCGGTCACAACTGAAAAGCCTCGAGGCACAACAAAACTCTCAACCGCATTGCTAATGTCGGAAAGCCTTCCTCCGACTCGCGCCTTCTCTATCGCCGAATAGAGTGAGTCACGAGTTGCGATCAAAAGTTTCCGACCGGCCTCATCTATTTTTCCAACTCCATAGGTTACCGCAGCATCGCCGACAAATCCACGATATTTTACGCCTACGTCGATAGACACTATTGATCCTTCGACAATAAAGCGGTCCTGCGACGGTATCCCATGCACTACTTCAGAATCGATCGATACGCAAATCGTCGCCGGAAATCCGTGATACCCGAGAAAAACCGGTATCGCGCCCGAATGCTTCGCAATTACGCCAGACGCAATTTTATCCAGCTCGCGAGTCGAAATACCCGGCCGCAACTTCTCGCGCAATTCTTTATGAACCGCAACTACTATACCATTCGCCCGCTTCATCGATTCAATCTCTGCAGACGATTTAATATCAATACTCATATCGAACCGACATCAGTTTCTAAAAAAAAAAGATGCCGCCTCATAATCAGCTAATCCTTCCTCGAACTGAGCCTTTCTTCAAAAAACCGTCGTAGTGCCTCATCAATAAATGAGATTCCATCTGCTTCAGCGTATCAAGCTGAACTCCTACGACAATCAATAACGCGGTTCCGCCAAAATAAAATGGAACTCCAAATTTCATGATAAGTATCTGAGGAAGTAAACAAATCACACACAGAAAGACAGCTCCTGCCATTGTGATTCGCATAATAATCCATTCAATATGTTGAGCAGTCGACTTGCCAGGCCTTATTCCCGGAACAGAACCTCCCTGCTTTTTTAAATTGTCCGCCACTTCCTCCGGATTCAATATGATTGCAGTATAGAAGAAGGTAAAGAAAACCAATCCTATTACAAATAATGATTCATACGGTATTCCACCCGGCGAAAAGAAGTAAAAAAGTTTTCCTAAAAACGAGTCAGGATCGCCGGCAGCGCCTATTGCACCAGCCAACATTGTCGGCAGAGAAAGAAGAGCTTGCGCAAATATAACAGGAATAACTCCGGCCGCATTAACTCTTAGCGGTAAAAATGTTCCAACACCGCCGTACACTTTTCTGCCTCGTATCTGTCGAGCATACTGCAATGGCACCTTGCGTTGACCTAAAGTCATTATCACAGTCGCCGCAGTTGCAAATAGCATGACTATGCAGAGCACTGCAACTCCGGGAACCGTGATTTCATTATCTCTCAATAACCTATATGTCCTAGTAAGCCCTGATGGAATCGCCACTATGATACCGGCGGAAATCAAAATGGAAATTCCGTTTCCGACTCCTTGCTCAGTTATCTGCTCTCCGACCCACATGATGAATGCCGTCCCGGTTGCCAAAGAAAGAACTGTCACTAAGAAAAATCTCACTCCGGGATTTGGTATTACATTGTAAGACGCGCCTTCCTGAATCATATACCAAGTGAGCCCTGAACCCTGTATCGCCGCAAGAACGACGGTTAGATATCTGGTCCACTTCGTAATTATCATTCTTCCGGATTCGCCCTCTTTTGCAATCTTTCCCAGGGAATCGGGAAAAGCTACTGTCAGTAATTGTAAAATAATCGATGCGTTGATATACGGCATTATTCCTAATGCAAAAAGTGAAAAATTCTGAAATGCTCCGCCCGAAAACATATCAAGCATTCCAAAAATTCCGCCGCCGCCGCCGCGCCCCCAAAATGCCCGCAAACCATCCACTGAGACGCCTGGGACAGGTATATGAGAGCCAACTCTGAAGATCAAAAGCATCACTGCAGTAAAAAATATGCGACGACGCAATTCAGGAATCTTGATTGTATTACTTAATGCATCCTGAATCATTTTATCTCTCCCGCTCTAATGACACTGTCAACCGATTATCTCGGTTTTTCCGCCGGCATTTTCAATTGCACTCTTTGCAGAAGCTGAAAATGCATTTGCTTTTACAGTCAACTTTTTTGATAACTTCCCTGAAGCAAGAATTTTAACCGGCAACTTTCCTTTTATCAAACCCGCCGTCTTCAACTCAGAAGGCGTTACTGTGGAGCCGTCATCAAATTTGTCAAGCCCGCTCAAATTTATTACTGCATACTCAACTCTAAACGGAGATACAAAACCTGATTTAGGTGTTCTTCTTGCAATTGGCATCTGGCCGCCTTCAAAACCTGGAGAAAACTTTGAGCCCGATCGTGCTCCATAGCCATTATAGCCTCGGCCTGAAGTCTTGCCTAAGCCGCTTCCTATTCCGCGGCCGACACGAACTCTACTACGCTTTGAACCGCGATTAGGAGATAAGTCAGAGATAGTAACGCACTTTTTCATTTTGCTTTTAGCTCCTCAATGGCTTTGTTGCGAATTTGAGCAACCTGCTCCCGAGTCCTTATAGAGAGTAACGCTTCAAGAGTTGCCCTCGCAATATTCAATTTTGAATCAGAACCCAAAGACTTCGAAAGCAAATTCTGAATTCCTGCACATTCCGCAATTGACCTTATTACTCCGCCTGCTATAACTCCTGTTCCTTCCGAAGCAGGCTTCAAAAGTACCTTTGCCCCTTTAAATTTAGTTAAAACTTCGTGAGGAATAGTAGTCCCTTTTCGCGAAATTGTAACCATATTACGTCTGGCATCTAATAGAGCCTTTTGAATAGCACTCAATACTTCATTCGATTTTCCAAATCCCAAACCTATAGTTCCTTTGCCGTCGCCTATCGCCACAAGAGCTCGAAGCGAAAAACGTCTACCGCCCTTAACAACTTTAGCGACTCGAGCAATATCTATTACCTTCTCTATAAACTCAGGGCCTTCCTTCTTCTGCCGTTGCATTCCTCGTCCAGCCATCTAAAACTCCAATCCTCCCTCGCGAGCTCCATCGGCAACAGCTTTCACTCTGCCGTGATACATTCTTCCGCCTCTATCAAAAACTACTTTCTTTATTCCTTTTTCAACCGCTAAAGCCGCAATTTGTTTTCCAATACTTTTTGCTCGCTCAGTCTTGGTCTTGCCTTCAACGTTCTTTGAAGTGGTAGTGACATGAGCTATCAGCTTTCCGGATGCATCATCGATAATCTGAACATGCATATGCTTCACAGTTCTTGCTACAGAAAGTCTCGGCCGAGCGGATGTTCCGACTACTTTCTTTCGAATTCTCTTTCTGCGCCGAGCCTGCCGCGCTCTCTTATTTTCAGCTTCTCTTATTATCATTTGCCAGCCGCCTTTCCGGCCTTTCTTCTAATATGTTCAAACTCATAGCGAACGCCTTTGCCTTTGTATGGCTCAGGCTTTCTGAACGCTCTTAATTCCATGGCCGTTTGTCCAACTTTTTCAATCTCGATTCCTGAAATAACTATTTTAGTCTGCTCAGGAGTTTCAACTTTTATTCCATTCGGAATTTTATATCTTTTTGGCTCGGCAAAACCTAAATTCAATACTACTTCATTCTTTTCAACCGAAGCTCTATATCCGACACCTTCAATCAAAAGAGTCTTCTGATATCCTTCTGTAACTCCTTTAATCATATTTGCTATATGAGCGCGCATAGTTCCGTAATTCATTTTTGCTTGAGGCGTCTCATTTGTTTTTTCGACAATAACTTTATTATCCTCAATCTTGGCCAACGTACCAAACAGTATCCCGTGCTCTAAACTGCCTTTAGAACCCTTTACTTTAACAGTAGAGCCGTCAATTGTCACAGTAACACCTTTCGGTATTTGAACCGGTATCTTTCCTATTCGAGACATCTTACCAAACCTCGCAAAGAATCTCGCCGCCGACATGAGCGCGACGAGCTTGACGATCCGTCAGCAATCCTTGAGAAGTGGAGATAATTCGAGTTCCTATTCCGCCCAATAAAGGTTTTATTTCGTCCGCATCTACATATACTCTTCTCGACGGTTTTGATACGCGCCTCATTATTCTGAATACTGACTTATGACCGGCATCGTATTTCAATGTTATCTTCAATATTAATTGCGGTTGGTCTTTTATTGCTTTAACACTTGAAATATATCCTTCGTCTCTCAATAATTCAGCAAGGCTTTGTAAAAGCTTTGACGACTTAATCTCAACTGAATCCAATCGAGCTTTGGAAGCATTTCGTATCCTTGTAAGAAAATCTCCTATTACATCATGAATAGCCATCTAATTTGCCTCCTTCACCATGAAGCCTTGACAACGCCGGGAATTTCTCCCTCGTGCGCTCGTTGTCTGAAACATATTCGGCACATTTGGAAGCGGCGCAAATATCCTCTAGGGCGGCCGCAGATCGGACACCTATTGTGCTGTCTCACATTAAACTTTGGTTTGCTCATCGCCTTTATTCTGTGGCTTAATCTTGCCATCGTTTATCTTTCTCCCTCAAATGTCATAAGTTTCCTCCGTTACTTCTTTCTAAAATGCAATCCAAGTCTGGATAAAAGCTCCTTAGCTTCTTCATCCTTCTTCGCTGTTGTAACAAATGTAATATCCATTCCTCGAATCTTGTCTACCGAATCAAAATTGATTTCAGGAAATATGATCTGCTCTTTGATAC
>Ga0100377_1002663_pt1 | contig 14800 bp, 13 predicted proteins | sample CryGeymeta201501_FD_83664 | JGI IMG/M metagenome (GOLD analysis project Ga0100377, IMG submission 83664) | Groundwater microbial communities from Crystal Geyser aquifers in Utah, USA - Crystal Geyser metaG 2015-01 | ecosystem: Environmental > Aquatic > Deep subsurface > Groundwater | place: USA... | reverse complement strand
CGCGCGCCCATAAGGCGCGGGGAGGGGGGGCGCGCTAGCGCATGCGGGGGGAGGCATCCTCCCCCCGCCAACAAAGCGCCTCGACCCTCGTTTCGGCCGGATGGCCGAAACGAGGGTCGAGGCACAGCTACCGCCAGGACTTGGACCTCACCGTCGTCCAGGACGGAGACCAGGCCAGCTACACGGACACCGAGAACGGGTCCTACGCCGGCACGATCTGTGGCGTGGTGCTGACCTACAAGTCAGGCGGCCCCACGTGGACGGAGAGCGGGCGGGTGGTCTTGGAGGGCGCCGACAGCGCCAGCAGGCGCTCGCGCTTCGAGGTCGACTGCTGCTCCAGCGACCGCGTGGACACACCCACGCGCGCCGGGGGCGGCTGAGAAGCGGGCGCTGGCCAGCGAAGCTGCGCAGGCGGTGTGGGCGCTGGTCGCCGCCCTGTGGAATGCTGGGGGTGGGCCCTCCGCCCAAGGAGGCTGCGATGTCCCTGACCCATGCCGTGCCCGACCGCGTCCGCGAGGGCAGCGTCTCCCCCATCCAGAGCATGGATGACTGGCGCCGGCTGTGGCTGGCCGCCCTCCAGGATCCCAGCGGCTTCTGGGTGGAGCAGGCCCAGCAGCGGCTGCGCTGGCGCACGCCGCCCAGCCAGGGCCTGCTGGGCAGCTTCCACGACATCGCCGACACCCAGGTGAGCTGGTTCGCCGACGGCCTGCTCAACGTCACCGAGTCCTGCCTGGACCAGCACCTGGAGAGCCGGGGCGACAAGGTGGCCATCCTGTGGGAGGGCAACGAGCCCGGCGAGGTCCGGCGCCTGAGCTACCGCGAGCTGCACGCCGAGGTCTGCCGCGTGGCCTGGGCCCTGCGCGGCCTGGGCGTGGAGAAGGGCGACCGCGTCATCATCTACATGGGCATGGTCCCCGAGGCGGCCATCGCCATGCTGGCCTGCGCCCGCCTGGGGGCCATCCACTCGGTGGTCTTCGGCGGCTTCTCGGCCGAGGCCCTGCGCGACCGGATCCGCGACTGCGGCGCCGAGCTGGTGATCACCCAGGACGAGGCGCTGCGCGGCGCCCGCTCGGTGCCGCTGAAGGCGACCTGCGACGAGGCCCTGGCCGGCGAGCGCGGCGTCCACCACGTGCTCGTCTACCGGCGCACGGGCGCGCCGGTGGGCTGGGTCGAGGGCCGGGACCTGTGGTGGCACGAGCAGCTGGCCCAGGCCTCGGCCGAGCTGCCGGCCGTCGAGTGCGCCGCCGAAGACCCTCTGTTCATCCTCTACACTTCGGGCTCCACGGGCAAGCCCAAGGGCCTGGTTCACACCTGCGGAGGTTACCTGACCTGGGCAGCCTTCACCCACCAGGTCGTCTTCGATCTGCGTGAGGACGACGTCTACGCCTGCGTCGCAGACGTGGGCTGGATCACCGGTCACACCTACATCGTCTACGGTCCGCTGTGCAACGGTGCGACGACCCTGATGTTCGAGTCCACGCCCCTGTACCCCGACGCCGGGCGCTACTGGGACCTGGTCGAGCGGCACGGCGTCACCATCTTCTACACGGCGCCGACCGCGATCCGGGCCCTGGCCGCCCAGCCCGATGCGCTGGTGCATCGCCACGATCTGCGCAGCCTGCGGGTCCTGGGCACGGTGGGCGAGCCCATCAACCCCGACGCCTGGCGCTGGTACTTCGACGTGGTGGGCCAGGGCCGCTGCACCATCGTCGACACCTGGTGGCAGACCGAGACCGGCGGCATCGCCATCTCCCCCCTGGCTCCGGCGACGCCGACCCGGGCGGGCAGCGCCACCCTGCCCCTGCCCGGCATCGTGCCCTCCCTCATGGACGGTGAGGCCCGTGACATGTTGGGCCCGGGTGAGGGTCGTCTGTGCCTGGTGCAGCCCTGGCCGGGCATGGCCCGCACGGTCTGGAACGACCACGAGCGCTACGTGGCGACCTACTTCTCGACCTACCCGGGCCTGTACTTCACCGGCGACGGCTGCCGGCGGGATCCCGACGGCTACCACTGGATCACCGGCCGGGTCGATGATGTGCTCAACGTCAGCGGCCACCGCATGGGCACGGCCGAGTTCGAGGCGGTGCTGGTGAGCATGCACGCCATCGCCGAGGCCGCGGTGGTCGGCTACCCGCACGCGCTGAAGGGCCAGGGGGTCTACGCCTACGTCGTGCTCCAGCCCGACGCCCTGGGCGCCGACGCCACCGAGCTGCACGTCCAGGCCAACGCCGTCTGCCGCAGCCAGATCGGGGCCCACGCCCGCATCGACCTGCTCCAGGTGGTGCCTGGCCTGCCCAAGACCCGCTCGGGCAAGGTCATGCGCCGCATCCTGCGCAAGGTGGCCGAGGGCACACCCGACCAACTCGGCGACCTGTCCACCCTGGCCGATCCTGGCGTCGTGGCCGACATCGTGGCCGGGGCGCTGGTGCCGCTGGCGCCGCTTCCCTAGCGCTGTTAGTGCCGCTGCCCTGGCGCTGTTAGCGCCGCTGCCCTGGCGCTGTTGGCGCCGGTGTTCTGTCGCTGTTCTGTCGCTGTTCGTGGATCCCCCAGCGAGCGGCGCGGCGGCGCGCAACACTGGTCGATCCCTGCCTTCGTCTCGCCTGGTGCGGCGCGGGCCGCTCCCCTGCTCCTCGAGTTCGCGTGACGAAGCCGGTCCTCCGCCTGTTCCTGCCCCTGGTCCTCCCCTCCCTCCTGTCTGGCCTGGCCCGGGCCGATGAGCCCGCACCAGCCCCCGACCACTCGGGCCTGTACCTGGGCCACTCCTGGGTGGCCAACGTGCGCAAGCTGGCCATCTTCGGCAAGCTCCACGCCCGCTCGGACACCTGGGTCCTGGCCCGGTTCACCCAGCGGGGTGGCAAGCTGGAGGTGGAGCAGCAGCCCTGCGACCTGGCCATCAAGCCGGTCGGCGGCGTCCGGGTCGGCCTGCTGCCCGGGGTGGTGCCGCGGCTGCCGCCGGCCCACTTCGACCTGGAGACGGGGCCCCAGGGCCTGGTCGCCGCCCCCTGGCGCACCGGGTGGGACGTGGAGGACCTGGACACCGACGGGGAGCCCGGCGTCACCTTCCGCGTCCAGGCGGTGCTCTGCGGCGGAGACCTGGACGTGTCCAGCGAGACCCACAGCGCCGCCCGGGCGGCCTGGGAGGGCGCAGACCTGGTCGGCGAGCTCGATGTCGACGTCGCGCAGCGGATCCTGGCGGCCTCGGGGGGCTGCCTCAAGCTGGCGGCCCGGGACAGCCTGGAGCACATGGAGGGCCGCTTCCGCTACACGCCTGCGCCGGCTGGCACCACCTGCGCCTCGGCGGCCCGACGGGGCTGGCCCCAGGCCTCCGAGATCCCTCGCCCCTGAGCCCGCCCCTGAGCCCGCGCCTGAGCCCGCGCCTGAGCCCCGGCGGGCGGAGGGGAGGGGCGCCGCCTCAGCGCGCGTCGGAGGAGGGCAGGCTGGCCCAGCGACCCAGGGGCAGGATGCTGCCGTCGCCGCGGGGGGAGAGCTCGGGCAGGGCCCGGAACTCGATGCTGCCAGCCATCAGGTTGGCGACGAGCAGGGTGTGGGTCGTGTCGTCAACGGCCAGCCGCAGGGGGCTCGTGGCGCCATTGAGCGAGAGGGTGGGGGGCAGGCGCAGCTCGGTGAGGGCCAGCCGGCCCTTCTCCTGGAAGGTCTGGTCGTCGAGCACCACCAGCTCCTCACCGGCCCGCAGGACCAGCCAGCCGTCCCCCGCGGCCTGGACCTGGCCCTCGATGTCCAGGCTTTGCAGCCAGGTGGGCCCCGGGCCCCAGGCGTCCTGACCGGCCCAGACCCGATCGCCTTGCAGCACCAGGGGGAAGTCCGCCGCGGTGCTGCGGGCCGGGGCGCTGGTCGTGTTGCCGTCGTCGTCGGCCCAGACCAGGGCCTGGGCGCGCGGGTCGAAGGCCATGAGCCCGCCCTTGAGGGGGGCCACGTCGAAGTGCTGGAGCAGCTCGGCCTCGGTCGCGGGGTCGCCCACCGGGACCGTGCGGCCGTCGGCCCAGGTGAGGGAGGCGGTGCGCGGGACCGCGACGACCAGGTCGCCGGCGGCGTCGGTGGTGCCGCCGATGAACACGCTGTGCGAGGTGCACAGGCCAGCCTCGCAGGGGGGGTGGAAGGTGGCCGCCCAGCGGTCGGTGCCCAGCAGCGCCCCGCTGGCCAGGTCGATGCGCGCGACCTCGCCGCTCTCCTGGCAGGGCACCTCGCCCACGTCCCCGACGGGCACGACCCGGAAGGGCCAGCCGCAGACGTCGATCTCCTGGGCCGCCGGCGCCGCCGCGCCGTGCAGGGGCAGGTCCACCGCCCAGACCTCGTCCGTCAGGTGGCTGCCCAGCCAGACCCGGTCGCCCACGATCTGCAGGTGGTCGGCGGTCAGGCCCAGGTGCGGCCCCCGGACCCGCTCGGCCCCGTTGGCCGGGTCGATGATCGAGGCCTGCAAGGAGTCTTCGGCCAGGGCCCACAGGCGGCTGCCGTCGAAGGCCGTGAAGTGCACGGTCTTGCCGACCTCGGTGGACCAGGCCGGGCCCAGGTTGCGGTCCAGGGCGACGACCAGGCCCGGCGCGCCCTCGTAGGCGCCGCTGGGGGGCAGGGCTGCGCCCTGGCGGACGGTGACCAGCAGGTGATCGTCACGACGAAACAGGCGGAAGGGGTCCGAGCCGACCGCGACCCGGCCCACCTCGACCCCGCTCTCCCAGGCCGAGACCTCGCCGCGGCTGCGGCTGGCTACGAAGACCCGACCGTCCCAGGCCAGCACGCTGTCGGCCCGCCCCTCGGACACCGTCGTCTGCCATCGCGTCGTGCCGTCCCGGTCCAGCAGGGCCAGCGCGCCGGTGCGGGCGTCGAGGACCGCGATCTCGTTGGCCTCGACGTCGAATGCCGTCGCCGACACGGGCAGGGTCAGGCGCTCGACAGCGCCGTGCGCGTCGTAGCGGCTCAAGGTGGCGCCGCTGACCCCCCAGGGGCCGTCCGGGCCCAGGCCCATGGCCTGGGTGTCGGCGTCCAGGTCCACGGCGTCCAGGGGGTGGTGGTCGCCCAGGTCGAAGCGCCAGGCCCGATCCTGGTCCAGGCTGCTGACCCACAGGGCGCCGTCCCAGACCGAGAGCACCGGGAAGAAGGCGGTGGTCGCGCCGGCCGTTCGCAGGTCGATTCCGCCGGCCCAGCCGGCCGTCACCGGGTCGAGGATGGCCAGGTAGGGAACGTGCAGGCTGGAGATGAAGACCTGGCCGCTGGCCGGGTCGGCGGCGATGCCGTAGGCGCCGACCACCGGGGTCGGCGGCCCCAGGCGCAGCACCGTGGGCTGGTCGGCCCAGGGGTCCGTCGCCGTGTCGCCCCCGCCGTCGCCGCCGCTGTCCGTCGCCGTGTCGCCGCCGCCGCCGCCGTCGCCGCCACCGCCGCCACCGCCGTCGTGCGCCGTGTCTCCCGGACCCGAGTCACCCACGCCGTGGGTACCCGGGTGGCAGGCCAGGCCCAGACCCAGCGGGAGCAGCAGCAGCAGGGGACGCATCGGCCGAGGTTAGCGCGGGCCGGCGGCAGGTGCTGGACCGCGACGCCCCACCAGCACGGCGACCACGCCCAGCCCCACCAGGACTGCCGCCAGGTGGAAGGCCGCCATGGGGCTGACGAGCTGCCAGACGGCGCCGAAGATGGCGGCGGCGGGCAGGGCCAGCAGGCCGGCGGTGGCGTGGTACAGGCCGAAGGCCGAGCCGCGAAGCTCCTCTGCGACCGCCTCTCCGACCAGGGCCCGCTCGGCGCCCTCGGTGGTGGCCGTGGCCGCGCCGTAGGCCAGGAAGGCCACCGTGGCCGCGACGGGGCCAGTGCCCAGGGGCAGCAGCAGCAGCACGAGCAGCCGCAGGCCCCAGCCGGCCACCATGACCGGGACCCGCCCCAGCCGATCGGAGAGCTGACCGGCGGGCAGGGCCACCAGGGCACGCAGGGCGTGTACGCCGGCCCACACCAGGGGCACGGCCGGCGTGGGGACCCCGGCCCGATCCAGCCACAGGACCAGGAAGGCGTCGGGCACCGAGCCCAGGGTCAGGCCGGCGGTTCCCAGGATCAGCCGGCGCACGGGGGGCGGCAGCAGCTCCCAGCGCAGGGGAGGGGGAGGGCCGGGGGGCGCAGCGCGGGGCGGGTCACGCACGCCCAGGCCCAGGACCGCCACCGCCGCCAGGCCAGGCACGATCGAAGCCAGGAAGACCTCGCGCAGGGGCAGGCCCGCGGCCAGCAGGCCGGCGGCCACCAGGGGACCGATGGCCGCGCCGGCGTGGTCCATGGTGCGGTGCAGGCCGAAGGCCCGGCCCTTGGCGCCCGACCCGGCCGCGCCGGCCAGCATCGCGTCCCGGGGGGCCGTGCGGATGCCCTTGCCGACCCGGTCGGTGAAGCGCAGGCCCAATACGAAGGGCCAGGTCCGGGCCACGGCGATGAGCGGACGGACCAGGTTGGACAGGACGTAGCCGGCCATCGCCAGCCCCTTGCGGGCGCCGGTCCGGTCGGCCTGGCGCCCGCTCCACAGCTTGACCAGGCTCGCCGTGCTGTCGGCCACGCCCTCGATCAGGCCGATGGCGGCCGGGCCCGCGCCCAGGGTGCCCGCCAGGAACAGCGGTAGCAGCGGCGCCACCATGTCGCTGGCGACGTCGTTGAGCAGGCTCGTCAGGCCCAGGAGGACGACGGGGATCGGCAGCCGTGGCGCCAGGGTGCCCTCCCTCGGGTGCGCCTGCCCTCGGCAGGCCGGTCGCCGCACGGTAGCAGGGAAGCGACCCCGGTGGTGCCATGTCCTCTCTTCCCCTTGTGCTCGCGCTCCTCCTGCCTGCCGCCTACGCCCAGGAGGCGGCGGTTGTGCCCGCGCCTGCCGCCGAGCCTGTGCCTGAGCCGGCCCCTGCCCCGGTGCGCTACCGCCTGGATCCTGCCGCCGGCCAGCTCATGGTCCAGGTCTCCAAGGTCCACGGCACCGTGGCGGCGGGCTTCGCCCACGATCACATCGTCGTGGCCCGGGGCTGGACGGGCAGCGTGACCTGGAGCGCGACGGACGCCAGCGCCTGCGTCGTGGACATCCGCGTGCCGGTGGACCAGCTCGAGGTCGACGCGCCGGCCATGCGGGCCCAGGTCGGTCTGGAGGGGGACCTGGGCGACGGGACGCGCCAGGACGTCCGCCAGCACATGCTGGAGGAGGACCAGCTCGATGGGGCCCACCACCCGGAGATCAGCTTTCACGCGAGCAGCTGCAGCGGCACCGAGGGCCCGGTCACGGTCACGGGCACCCTGGAGATCCACGGGGTGGCGCGCAGCGTGTCGGCCCCCATGACGGTGGCGCCAGGTCCGGACGGCTTCCGGGCCCAGGGCAGCCTGCAGCTGCGGACCAGCGACTTCGGCATCACGCCCTTCACGGCCCTGCTGGGCACCGTCCGGGTGGCCGACGAGCTGACGCTGACGGTGGACGTCGTGGGCTCGCGGAGCCAGGCGACAGGCGGCTAGCGCTGGTAGATCCAGGCCGCGATGCGGCGCCGCGTGCACGGGCAGGAAACGGTGGTAGCCTGGGCCGCCTCGGAGGTTCCATGTCGCTGTTCAGCCTGGTCTTGATCGGTGTGCTCGCGGCCTGTGGGGACAAGGGAGCCGGCTCGGGAGATGACACGAGCGGCAGCAATGACGGGGGGACCACCGACGGCGGCACGACGGGCGACGGGGGCACGACCACCGACGGCGGTGGCAGCGACGGTGGGACCACCGACGGCGGCGGCAGTGACGGCGGCGGCAGCGACGGCGGCGGCAGCGACGGCGGCGGCGGCGGCGACACGGGCAGCGGCCCAGCCAGCCCGGGCTTCGACTTCGACGGGGCCTGGTACCCCCTGGGCGACGGCGCCACCTCCTGCCAGCCCACCAGCGAGGGTTACGTGGTGCGCGGCGCGGCCTTGCGCGACGACGGCACCAACACGCCGGGGGGGGCCGACGCGAACTTCGCGGCTGTACCGACCCCGGGCTCCTTCACGGTGGGCCCCTTCTCCTCGGGCGAGAGCGTGGAGGCCGGGCACGTGGCCCTGATGTTCACCGACCTGCGCGACACCAGCACCTGGACCAGCGACGGCAGCACCGGGACCTTGCAGGTCTCCGACGCCGGCAGCGGCGCCATCGACGTGATCTGGCACGATGTGGGCGTGAGCGACGGCGCGGGCGGCAGCCGCTTCTCGGCGGTGGGGTGGATGCGGTGCACGCCTTGATGAGCCTGGCGGTGCCGCAGCTGCCGACCGGCTTCGCGGGGCTGCCGACCGGCTTCGCGGGGCTGCCGACCGGCTGCGCCGGGCTGCCGACCGGCTGCGCGCTGCTGCTGGTCGGCTGCGCCCTGCTGCTTCCCGGCTGCGCCGGGGGGGCGCCCGCGGGGCACTGGAGCGGCGAGCTGAGCTGCTCCGACGCCGACATGGAGGGCGTGGAGTCCCTGGATCTGGACCTGGCCCGGCTGGACGAGCTGCACTTCAGCGGGCCGGGCAGCCTGAGCTTCCAGGGGCAGATCGAGATGAGCGGCGCCTGGCGGGACTTCGTGAGCACCCTGGGCTTCGACACGCTGGAGCTGGGCCTTGGCCAGCCCCGGGGCGCCCAGACCGTGACCCTGGCCGGGTCGGCCGTCAGCTGCGACTCGACGGTGGACGGGCAGGTGATCCAGTCGAGCTGCGACCACGGGGAGAGCGCCGACTACGAGCTTGAGTGGGACGGTGCCGACACGATGACCTACGATGTTGGGGACTGCGCGGGCGCCTTCGTCCGCGACTGAGGTTTCGTCCGACCCACCGGGAGCTGTGTTGCGCTCCACCCCGTCCCCCCTCGCGTCGCCGACCCTCGCGTCGCCGACCCTCGCGTCGCCGACCCTCGCGTCGCCGACCCTCGCGGCCTCGCTGGCGCTGCTCCTGGCGAGCTGCACGCCCTCGGCCGGTCCCGCAGCAGGCGGGGACGGGGGCGGGCTGGACAGCGGCACCGACGGCGGCGGCACCGACGGCGGCGGCTCCGACGGCGGCGGCGGGGGCGGCGGCGACACGGGCACGGGCCGTGTCCAGGCCCGCTACGACCTGGCGGATCCGAGCTTCCTTGCTGCGCCCTGGCCCTCCGACCGCCTGCTGGACGCCGACGGCCACCCCGACCTCTCCCACTTTCCCAACCCCCTCGCACTGCCGCTGGTCGACACCTACCTCTCGACCCTGGAGCAGACGCGCGGCTACGGCACCAACGGCCCGCTGTACCTGTGCTTCGACGGTCCCATCGACATCAGCCTGCTGCCGGACGAGGCGGGCAGCGTGGCCACCGACGCCAGCCTGCAGCTGTTGGACGTGGACCCGGCCTCGCCCGGCTACGGCGAGCGGGTGCCACTGCAGTGGTCCTGGTCCGAGGCCGAGACGACCTGGCTGCCGGTTGACACCCTGTCCGTGGCACCGGTCTTCGGCTTCCCGCTGCGGCCGGCCACGACCTACGCCCTGGTGCTGGGCACGGCCATCGCCGACCCGGCGCCCGCCTTCCCCGCGGCCCTGGACAGCGACCCGCTGCTGGCACCCCTGCGCAGTCGCCTGGCGCTGGACGGCCTGGACCCGGCGAGCCTGGCGGTGGCGACGGTCTTTACGACCACCGACCCGCTGCAAGCCCTGGGCGACGCCAACCGCTGGATCCGCGAGCGCGACCCCTCCCCCGACCTCTCCCAGCTCCTCAGCCCGGTCCGGACCGGCGCCAGCTACGAGGTCTCGGCGGGCACCTACCGCTCTCCGGTCTTCCAGGAGGGCACGCGCCCCTACCTGAGCAAAGGCGGCGGCTTGGTCTTCGACCTGGATTCCGAAGCCGAGCCGGTGTCCTGGGACCAGATGCGGCTGTCGGTGGCCATGCCCCTGGATCGCAGCCACCCCCCGGCTGCGGGGTGGCCGGTCGTCATCTACCTGCACGGCACCGGCGGCGACTACCTGACCTGCTGCAACGGAAACGGGAGCGGCGAGCCGGCCGTGGCCCTGGGCGCCCAGGGCCTGCTGGTGCTGGGCATCGACCTGCCCCTGCACGGCACCCGGACCGAGAGCGACGCCGTGCTGTCGGACCTGGTCTTCCCCTACAACCTGCTCAACCCGGACTCGGCCCGCTCGGTCGAGCGCCAGATCGCCATCGACGCCCTGTACCTGGCCCACGCGCTGGCCACGCACCCGCCCACCTTCACCCTGGCCGACGGCAGCACCCTGTCGGTCGACCCGGCCCACATCCTGCTCATGGGGCACTCCCAGGGGGGCATCGGCCTGGCCCTGGCGCTGCCCTTCCTGGGGGGGGACGGCCAGGCCGCCGTGCTGTCGGGCACCGGCGGCGACACGGCCCTGACCCTGCTCGACCGCACCGATCCCATCGACATTGCGCTGGTGCTGTCGGGGATCCTGGGCCTGGGGCCGGACGAGACCCTGGACGCGCTGCACCCGGCCAGCGGCATGGTGCAGTGGCTGGCCGAGGTCACCGACCCGGTCAACGCCGGGCCCTACTACTTCGACCGCGGCGGCCTGTGGGCGGGTCAGCGGCCGCTGTCGGTGCTGCTCTTCTCGGGGATCCTGGACCCCGAGGTGTCCTACCGGAACGCCGAGGCGCTGACGGCCGCGGCCCGGCTGCCGGTGTTGGCGCCAGCCGCCACCGCGCCGGTGTCCTGGAGCCTGGCGGGCATCGGCGAGCAGGCCGGCCCCTTGCAGGACGACGCGGCTGCCTTCGACGGCAGCACCGTCACCGCCGCCCTGAGCCAGTGGCCCGATGATGGCCACGGGGCCGCTTTCGACAACCCCGCAGCCTGGGCGTTATACAGCGCCTTCCTGGGCAGCGCCGGCCAGGGCGCGCCGGTCATCGGGGACTGAGTCGCCCCCGAGGGTGCCTAGAGGGGCGTGCCTTCCTTGACGTCCTTGCACCACTCCTTGGCCTTGGCCTTGTCGTAGGGCTCGCCGCCGCGGCTGTAGTAGTGGAGCACGCCGCCATCAGCGAGCTTGCAGCTCCCGCTCACGCCCTCGGTCGGGCAGGCGCCGTCCTGGGGGTGGGCCAGGTAGCTGACGGCCATCATGCAGTCGTCGTCGCTCAGCTCGGTCTTCTCGGTGTCGTAGCACTGGCTGAGGTTCGTGATGTCCTCACAGAACTTCACGGGGTGCCAGTTGCTGGCGGCGGCCGGAGCCGGCGTGATGTCGGGCTGGTCGGAGGGGGTGGAGGTCGAGCTGCCGCCGCAGGCCAGGGCGAAGCCGGCGAGCACGAACAAGGTGACGGGGAGGGTGGCGCGCATCAGCGCCTCGGGTGGGGGAGGCCGCCGCAGTATCGCTGGGGCTCCAGGCGCGCGATGGCAGGTTGTCGCAGGGTCTCAGCCCCCCAGGCCCTGCAGGGGAGGTCCGACCGAGACCACGGCGTCGGTGTGGGCCTGGCAGTCCACGGGGCCGATGCAGGGCACCAGGGCCGGTCCGTGGACCATGGTCCAGCCGAGCTCGGTGTCGGCTTCCACCTGGCCGGACACGACGAAGAGGGTGCCCGGGCAGGACAGGCGCTGGCTCGATCCGGCTGGCAGGCGCAGCGGAGTCACGGCGAGGACCAGCCAGTGGCGGGCGCCGGTCTCCTGGCCGGCGAAGCGGCGGCTGCTGGCGAGCAGGGCCTCCATGCGGCGGCGGGCGACGGTGGTCCAGACCTCCTCTGCCAGGGAGGGGTGGTCGGCCAGCACGTCGAGCATGGCCTGGCGATCGACCCGAAGCAGCACCGTCGCCGAGGTGGCGCGTACGGTCGCCGTGCGCGGCTCTCCCACCAGGGGCCCCGTCTCGCCGACCACGGAGCCGGCGCCCAGGGTGTCCAGGCAGACCGGCTCCTCGCGGCGCGTGCCCTCCAGCACCACCTCGGCCTCCCCCAGGACGATGACGAAGAAGGCGTCCGCCTCGGCCCCCTGGCGGATGAAGACGGTGCCGGCCTCGACCTCGATCACCTCGGCCGCAGCCACGAGCTGGTCGAGGGCATCATCCGGCGCGCCCGTAAGGATGGGGGAGCGGCGCAGCAGGGCGCGGCGCTCCTTGGGGGACAGGGACAAGGACTCGATGGCCATCCTGGGCTCCGGTTCCGGGGCCCGCGAAGACTAGCACGGGCGCTGCCGCGCAGGGGTCAGCGCAGCGTGGCAGGATCGACCTGGGTGGCCAGGGCCTGGCCGATGGCGCGGGACATGACCTCGCCCCCGTGGGCCGTGAAGTGCACATCATCCTGGAAGCAGCTGCCGTCCAGGTCGGGCAGCGGACCCAGGTCCAGGACCTGGCCGCCGCCCTCGGTGATGAGCGAGCGGGTCCGGGCGCGAATGTCCGGATCGGCCCAGCCCCGGGCGTTGGTCTGGAAGGTCGGGTTGGCTGGGAGGGGCACGAAGTACATGGGCAGGCCGCGGGCCTGTCCCAGGGCCAGCATGCGTCGCACCCAGAGGTAGGGGTCGGTGTCCGGCTCCAGCCAGGTGCCTTCGCTGTGCCAGCCGAAGCCGACCTCCGTGGCCTTCCCGGGGTCGGCGAGGCCGGTGGGGATCATGACGCCGTCGACGCTGTCGGTGTTGCCGGGCCCGGGCCCGCGCGCCGGCACCGAGCGGGCGCCCGGTGGGCGGGTCCCCAGGGCGGCCCACAGCCGGTAGCCCAACCCGCCGCGGTAGCGGTAGGCCATCGAGGCGCGACGCAGCAGCAGCTCCAGGGCACAGCCGGGACCGCTGCAGGTGTCGCGCACTAACAGGGGCAGGTCCTGCCACCGTGCCAGGTTCATGATCTGCGACTCCCAGGGCGAAGGGCGCAGGGACAGGTCATCCAGGCCGAAGGTGACGATGATCCCGCGCAGGGCAGGATCCTGGTCGAGGTGGCCGGCCATCACCAGGTACCAGTCCAGGCTGGTCGAGGCCCGCGAGGTCAGGGAGTCGACCTCGACGCCTGCGCCCCAGCTCGCCTCCACGACGGCCGGGACGAGGGCGTCGCCCAGGCAGGTGCCGAAGGCCACCAGGTGCGGCGGGTCCTGGGGCCGCTGCTGGTAGACGTGCAGGCGGTCCACCAGGTCCCCCGGCCGAGGGGGCTGCAGGCGCACCCACAGCTCCAGGCCGCCCATGGCGAGGGCGGCGGCGAGCAGCAGCCAGCCCAGCCCCAGCGCACGCAGCGCGGGCTCCGGGGCGCGCGGCGCCGGACCCGTCACCGCCGGTGCTGGCTCAGAACTGGAAGTAGATGAAGCGTCGCCCATAGGACGCCCCCAGGATGACGATGACCAGGGTGGCCGCCATGACCAGGCCGGCTTGGACCGGCCGTGGCAGGCGGGCCAGGAGCTGGAGGTCGCCGGAGAGGTACTGCGCCAGCTCCAGCGCGAAGAGGGGGCCCACCACGGCGGCGAGCTGGCGCGCCGTGTCGAGGTCGCCGGGCTGCGGACGCAGCGAGTAGCCGACGTTCTGGAGCAGGTAGCCCACCTGGTGCAGGTCGTGGGCCCGGAAGATCAGGAAGCAGAAGGCCGTGAAGTGGAAGGTCAGGACGATGGCCAGCAGGCGGCCCAGGCGGCCCGAGGGCCAGGGCGGAAGCAGCCCTTGCAGCAGGCGCTGGATGACCAGGGCCAGGCCGTGGACCGCCCCCCACACGACGAAGGTCCAGCTCGCGCCGTGCCACAACCCGCCCAGGACCATGGTCGCCACCAGGTTGAGGTGGGTCCGCGCGCTGCCGTGCCGGCTGCCGCCCAGGGGGATGTACAGGTAGTCCCGCAGCCACTGGGACAGGCTGATGTGCCAGCGTCTCCACAGGTCCCGGGGGCCGGTGGCGAAGAAGGGCAGGTTGAAGTTCAGGCTCAGCTCGATGCCCATCCACCGCGCCAGGCCCCGGGCGACGTCGGTATAGCCCGAGAAGTCTCCGTAGATCTGCCAGGTGAAGGCGTAGCCGGCCAGGAGCACAGCCAGGCCGTGGGTGGGCTGGCCGCTGTCGAAGACCTGGCTGACGATGACGCCCAGGTTGTCGGCGACGAAGACCTTCTTGAAGTAGCCGAGGAGCACCAGCTGGGCGCCCAGGGCGAGCTGCTCGCGGCTCACGGTGCGCGGCCGCTCGAGCTGGGGGAGCAGCGCCGTGCTGCGCTCGATGGGACCGGCCACGAGCTGGGGGAAGAAGGACACGAAGAGGGCGAAGAGCCAGAAGCTGCGGGTGGGCGCCAGGCGGCCCCGGTACACGTCGATGGTGTAGGCCATCGACTGGAAGGTGTAGAAGGACAGGCCCACCGGCAGCACCAGGTGCAGGACCGGCAGGGCCGAGTGGACGCCCACGGCCTCCAGCAGGGCGTTGGCCTGGACCGTGAAGAAGCCCAGGTACTTGAAGGTGCCCAGGATCCCCAGGTTCACGACGATGCTTGCGAGCAGCAGCAGGCGCCGGTGACGCGTCGCCGTTGCCAGGGCCCGGCCCACCGCCCAGTCCACCGCGGTGCTCAGCAGCAGCAGCGACAGGAAGCGCCAGTCCCACCAGGCGTAGAAGAACCACGAGGCCAGCAGCAGCAGCGCGTTCTGGCCACGGTGCGGCAGCGCCCGGTACGCGCTGTACACGACCGCGAAGAATAGGACGAAGACAAGGGAGTTGAACAGCATGGGGCGGGGACCTCGGGCGGTCGCGGACCCGGGAGCAGGCGCCGGGACTCTGCCACCGGGCCCGGCCGTCGTCCACGTGCATGCTGCGGATCCGGCGCGTAACCGCGGCGCCGGGGCGGCATCGGAGCGTTGTCCTCAGCGCCATGTCCTCAGCGCCATGTCCTCAGCGCCATGTCCTCAGCGCCATGTCCTCAGCGCCATGTCCTCAGCGCCATGTCCTCAGCGCCATGTCCT
>Ga0100377_1002660_pt1 | contig 14813 bp, 21 predicted proteins | sample CryGeymeta201501_FD_83664 | JGI IMG/M metagenome (GOLD analysis project Ga0100377, IMG submission 83664) | Groundwater microbial communities from Crystal Geyser aquifers in Utah, USA - Crystal Geyser metaG 2015-01 | ecosystem: Environmental > Aquatic > Deep subsurface > Groundwater | place: USA... | reverse complement strand
GGAGCCGAAGATCAACACGCAATCCCCATGATGCTCCATTCGATAGCCAGACACGCTACTGGAGTGGTTCATTTCGCAATTTACCCCGGAACTCATGCTGCCACCTCGTCTATCACATCCTCTGTCATGTCTTAGCATTTTGATCACTCCCCATCCGTTGACTCAACCTTCAAATTCCCTGCGTGATACTCCTCGGCCGCCAGCAGCATCGGTGCCCACTGCAGATATTTCGCGCGGGTACGAGGATCTTTGAAGAACTGCTTGTATTCGCCAGGCGTGTAGCCAGATACGTTAAAAAGATGAGCGACCGGCACCGTGATTGATGTCTTGATTTCCGGGCTCTTTCTACCCCAGTCGTCGTGCGTCAATCGCTTGCGATACCACACGAATACCGCCTTGCCCGCGCGAGGCTTGAATTCAGACATCCTGGCGATATATCCAGGCCCCGGATTTCCATAAGGGCGGTGTGTCTCAACCATGTGCTTCATGCGATCGCGCCAATCGTTCTGGACGCGCCTGTTCTCTTTGTCCGCCTCTTGCTTTTCCCAATACAGCTCCTGGCCGATCACAACCGAATCAGCATTCAGAGATGCATTGCACTTGGCAAAGAAGGCGTCGATGTCCGGCTCATCCCCTTCATAGAGGTTGGCAGATCCGTCATAGACAAGTTCGACGCAGGCCCCAAAGCTCTCTGGCATCCAAGTCTTCACAGGCGGGTGCGGGTGTAACGCATCTGAGCGGTCGAACAATCCCTGGATGAGCAGCGCAACTCTGTTGTACTTTTTGATTCGGTCAGTCATGGCAGCAACAAAATCGTCGTAATAGACGCTGCCGTCATTGAACGGCTCCCACTCCTTACGCCGGAAACTGCCGTGCGGTTTTTTCCAGCGATGGAACGGATTTGCCATATCCCACATACTTTCCATCGACGATGAATTCTTGGTTGAATTCTCCGGATGAGCCAAGCGCCACGTCTCGAAAGGATTTTTCGCGATCCACTCATCGCAATTTTTGTCGAACTTATCCTGCTCTTTGCACATCTCTTCGTAACAAGACACTGGCATCATGTCTTTTTCATCGATACGAGAACCGGCTCTGCTATTTAGCATCATCGGCTCGGATGGGTCGAATAGCGCTTTGTCCGGGAATATCATCCCATTCAGACCATCGAACTCGAATGTATCGCAGCCAAGTCGATAGAGTTTCTCGCCATTCCGAATGAAAATGAATGTCCACTTATCGGACTGTGCCTCATTGATATTCATGATGATGCCGCCGATGGTTCCATCCCAGGTACGAAGCTTGGTGTTTCTGCGGACACGCATGGCCACCATACAACGAGGGAACGGCAAGATACGTTCCAGATTGTCTTTTCTGGATAACCAGGAATCAAATTCGCCGATGCTTCCGAACGTCATGCCGCCGTGCTCGTAATTCAGCAGGCACTCCTCGTCCATGTAGAGCAGGCGCTGCATCACATGCAGTTTTTCATGGAATCCGGCCGCTTCACCATCGCGACACTGAGCAATTTGCTCGATGAGGCCCGCATAAAGGCTGATATTGAACACACGGTCCTGAATGGAGCCGATGACGCCATTCAGTGCTTTTGACTGGGCAAGCATGGGTAATGTTTCAGCGCCAGTCCATCTGGCCAACTCGCGATTCTCGTTCTTGATAGACTCAAAAAGTGCCGGCAGTGTTTCCTTTTCAGCTTTCTTGAGGTTGGGCTCGTACTGCTTGATGTCGAAGTGCCTGGACATCACCGCAAGCGAGGTTCCAGCCGTGTCCGTAGTCTTGTCAGATATCGACAGCCCCTGACTCACCCCGAGCTTTGCCGTAATAGATTTGATCTCATCAAGATAGGACGAGAGTTTAGCTTGATGCTTCTGGATGTAGCCGCGGATCACGGACGCACTGTCAGGCTCAAAACGAAGCTTCTCGTAGAAGTCATTTAGATGGACGCGCTGGCTGTGGTAGCCACGATCTGAATGAGGGCTTTCCAGCACAACATAGTTCGAGCCGATGGACATGACACACCCAAGCCACTCAAAATGGGTTTTGTCGTATTCCTTGCGCTCGGCATTCCATTTCTCGTCGGTATCCTTGACCCAATACCACTGGCCGATTTCGATGTCAGCCGCACCGTCGAGGATCTCGGCAGTGGTGTCTGATGAAAGGATGATTGATGGTTTATTCATAGGCTTATGATACCGTGAGCGCACACGGCTGTCAAGCTGCTACGCGACCCCCTGTATCACCATCTGGATTGACCTGGTTCCACGAAACTCATTGACGGACAGCGAGTAGATTAGCCTGACAGTGTCCGGTAGCACATCTGCATGGAAAAACCAGATTCCCTCGAATATCTCCCCATCCTTCCGGAGGCTAAGCTTGATGTGCTTATCTTTCATCAGTCTCTGCTGAAGCACTTCAAATTCAGCCTCAAAGAGTGGCGCAGGGAAGCCTTGCCCCCATATCGCGCCGTTGATAGCATCGATTGTTTCAAACGATATTTCGTCATTTCCGATCTCGCCGTCCGTCTCTACGATCTGCATTAGATCTTCCGGCCGTAACAGATCCCGGCAGACGGCCTCGAAAGCAGCCGTAAATTGTTCGAGCTTGCCGGCGGAGACCGTCATGCCGGCGGCCATGGCGTGCCCACCAAACGCGACCAACACACCCGGGTTGCGCTTATCGACCAGGTCGAGCGCATCGCGCAGATGAAGCCCAGGGATGGATCTACCTGACCCCTTGAACTTCTCATCCGCGCCAGGCGCAAAAGTGATCGTAGGAAGTCCGTACTTATCCTTGATCCGAGAAGACAGAATGCCGATCACACCCTGATGCCAGTCTTTGTCGAAGAGGGCGAGACTGTAGCGGCCCGCGACATCGATCTCTTCGAGTGCGATCTCAGCCGCATCCTTCATCTCCGATTCGATCTCCCTCCGCTCTCGATTGATAGCATCCAGTCGCTTGGCAATGGAGAGTGCTTGGTTGTAATCGTCGGAGATGAGGCATTGGACGCCAAATGACGCATCCTCGAGGCGCCCCGCCGCATTGATGCGCGGCCCCAGGATGAAACCGAAGTCAAAAACAGATGCCTCGGCAGGATTCTTTCCTGTCGCCTCGTAAAGGGCGCGAACCCCGCAACTCCCCTTGCCTTCGCGAATCCGTTTCAAACCTTGATGCACCAGGATGCGATTGTTTCGGTCGAGCTTCACTACATCGGCAATCGTCGCCAGCGCAACAATATCAAGAAGTTCCGCCAGATTCGGCTCTGGCCGCGTAAACGCATTCCGCGCTCTCATCTCCTGGCGAAGAGCCAGCATCGTATAGAACGCAACTCCAACGCCAGCCAGATTCTTGCTTGCGAAGCTGCAGTTGGGCTGGTTTGGATTAACGATGCATTCGGCATTCGGAAGTGTGTCACCTGGGATGTGATGATCAGTCACGAGCACTCTGATGCCAAGTTCATTCGCGCGATCGATCCCGGCGTGACTGGAAATTCCGCAGTCCACCGTCAAGATGATATCTGGATGATGCTTGGCGTGGATCTCATCAACCAGCAATTTTGAAACACCATAGCCATGCACGGCGCGATCCGGCATAGCAAAATCAACATTGCCGCCCATCGCCCTCAGGCTGCGAACCATCACCGCGCCAGCGCAGCACCCGTCAACATCGAAGTCGCATGAGACAACGATCTTTTTCTGATCACGGAGCGCATCAGCAAGAAGTTCCCCCATTTTTGTAGCATTGGTAAGGGTTGATACTGGAAGCATCCTCGGTAACGAGAGATCGACATCATCATTCGATGCTATGCCACGCGACGCGAGTAGGCGCGCAAGAACCGGATTGATCCCCTGTGCGCGCAGATCTTCCTCGACACCCTTTGAATACAACCTTTGTTTGACCTTTTTATCCATTGCCCACCTCTACTTTGAATTATACACACAAATCAAGGCGGCGGCAAGCAATGATAGATTACGACAGGCTATTCTTCCAGGCATATGCACAACGCCTCGCGCCCAAACTCAAATTCCCGCCCCCTATCCGAGAAAGCCTTTCAATGGTTTTCTGATCAATGATAAGTGCCCTGCGAGAGCTTGTGGAGAGCGGCAGAGCCTCACAGGGGTTTGTGTCTTCGAAAACGGATGCACACACTCGCAATCCATAGCTCGCGACGCCACCCCCCGCTCGCTTCAATATCTCAAGCGAGGAGGGGTCCAGGCAAATGTCTTTGCGAATCGCGGCGCCAGAAATTGGCGTGCCTTTTCGGCCGGCGCCGCGTCTGGCGCCGCCTCGACCAGACTCACCGATCTTCTTGTGCGAGTAACTGCCCTCCTTGAGCGCATTCCTGCCGAGCTTCAGTATCTGACCACGCATCCCTACAAGCCCTTGCCGCCTGGCGGCATGCATACAGATCGACCGGATATTCTTCCGAAGCTCGCTATGCGGCTCGCCAGAAAGCTCAAGAAGTAGACTCCGAAGCGGGGCTGACAGACACTTCTTCATGGCAACAAAAGCCCCTTTGCGAGAGCCACTTGCCGTCTCGCGACAATGGACCACTTCTCGCCGCTTGGCGCATTTCGATTGAACGCGAGCGGACTGGTGTGAGGCATAGGAACCACACGAACCGGCGAGATCAGCCCCCTCAAGATTGACGGAAGGCCCATCTGACCCGGGATGAAAGTCCTTCCCGATGATTGGGCAATCGCATCACCAAGGCACTTATCTGAAAAAAAATACTTTGCCGGCGTCCATCCAACGCACAGTATGACAGATGGCTTAGTTTCAGCAATGAAAGCGGCAAGCTTAGGCAAGCAGGCATCGGCCTCCCTTGCGGTTGGCTTTCGATTCTCGCCCTGCGCATCCACTGGACGGCAGCGACAAATATTGGCGCGACCATAACTTGCGCGATCAATGCCGACTTCAAGAAGCAACGCATCCAGCGTCTTCCCTGCTCGACCAACAAACCCTTCCCCGGCAATATCCTCATCGGCGCCAGGTGCCTCGCCTATGGCAAGCAAGCCGCCAGGTAAGCATGCTGTCGGCATAACCACCAGGGTGCGCTTGATATGCAAGGGACAGTCAGTGCAATTCATCTTCAACATCACCTATTCGATCGAGTCCTGTCGAGCAACTGAACTTTGTCTTCTCGGCCAGACCAGGGCATCACATGATTTTCATTAAAGGGGTGCCAAGCCCCTTAATGAGGTCGGAAAAATTCACCTTCCCAGCCGAGCTCAGCGGCTTACCAAGCCGCTTGCGTGGAGCCAATTTCAAATCCAACGATGGTCGGAAAAAGCGCGCCTTTAAAAGGGCGGTATGCGCTGATGGATTTATCCGCAATACTGGCGCCTGCCCTTCGTTGTAGTCAAGCGCCAGAAGCTTCTTGGCGCGCATATCCTTGAGCGCTTCGTTGATCGCAAACCGTTGATACCCCCTAAGACTCTCGGCGAGCTGATTGATGGTCGGCTTTGACGGAATGCGACTGAGCACCTCAAGAATGCTTTGTTGTAAACGGGTAATCAAGATATGAACTCCTTCTCTGCGGCTTCCTGCATCATGCGATCGAACTCCTCCGCACTGAAGTTCTCTGTCAATCCACGAAATTTTGCGCTATCTGGCTTTTCAGTTACGGCTGGCACATCATCTTGCGGCGCGGCTTTGCCCCTGCTTGCCAATAGCCTGGCCTGGGCTTCAATATTTCCGCCCATGGCGGCCTGCATTAAAAACCTGCCCATCCATTACCCCATAAAAAACCTGATGAACGCATACTGCCTACGACTCCGGAAGCTATCGTGAAGGCAGGCGCTAGATTGGAGAATGCATCTACTGACATGACTTACTCGAAGCCGGACTTCAGCGATCGCTTCTACATGGCATCCTTGCCATCCTCTCGCAACTCTTGGCGCTTCTCGCGATACACCGCCCTTTTGTCTTTAGCCGCCTGATGGCAGCGCTTTATAGCCAATTTATCTTGAGCGGCTTCAACACAGCGCATGTTTTCACCCATGCTCGAGACGATCTTGGCCTTGTGCTGCTCGAAATTGTCGCCACGACCAGTCTTTTCTACGAAGATATCGGGAGGCACCGCACTATTGGCAATAACGGGAATCACCAATGCGATTGCGAACAGGATTTTTTTCATGAGACTCTCCTTCAGAAATATACGAACCCGTATGTTAATAACTTACACCAACTAATTCAAGCTGGCGCTGGCCAGCGCGTTCCATGCAGCAACAAGCCGCGCCTCGATCTCACCCAGGCTTTTGAACACATCATTACTGGACAGCGAATATGCGCGGAGATTCCACCACACCGACTTTTCAGCAACCAGGGATATGTCGATAGACTCAAAATCGCCCCGCCGAAAAGGGAAGATCAATAGCTGATGCTGCTGATTGGCACAGCCCTCGACCATCGGGGCCGCGATTTTCCTGTATGCGTACCAATCACACTCATTCACCGGGGATCTGCAGGAGTCCTTCGCGAGCAAGAAACCCTCGCCAGCCAGAAAGCCCTGCAGATCCATCATTGCGAGCGCCTCAAGAACAAAAACGGAGATAAGATTCCGCGCAATGTTCGAATGAGATCCCCTCGCCCCCAGATCAGATCACTCAGTCGAATGAAAATCAGCACATGTCCGGCAACGAGGCACAAGAATAAGAATTCCCAAAGCATGATAAAAGGCATGATCAGAAACAGAGCGAGCAAAATTGCAGCTACAACCGCTCCATCTTCAAAAACGCCTGCGGCCGAGCCTTGAAGTACACCATTGGCTGCTGACGTCGAAATTGCGCGAGTCAGGCCCACGGCAATCATGGCACCTCCAGCCACAATATCGAAGTACACCAATTGCTCAAGCATGACTGCCGGCATGATAAGGAAAATGCCCATCAATATGGACGCCACAACCTTCTTGTCATCGGACAGAGCGCTACTGGGCATTTTCACCACCAAGCGCACTTGCCAGCGACGCAATCAAGCCGGACAGCTCCCCGGTCATGAGCGCGAAGTCCGCATCAAAAACATCCGCCTCAGGATCGGCCTCTGCCGCGAGCAAATCGAGCGCCTGCACGCGCTTGATCTGCATCTGCTCATCGAGGACGAACGAGATGCGGTCATTCCATGTCATCGCCTGCTTCACTGGCGTCTTGCCGGAAATGATGTGCTTCTTAATCTCCTCCGCGTCAGGCGTCAACTTCGAGTAACGAACACTTCCCTTCGAGTCTCCCCCGGCGCGCATCTCGCAGGTGTCATCGAGCGTGAACTCGCTTGGCACTTCACCAGATACGATCCAGTCCGTCATGGCAGACGATGGGGAGTTCGCCGTGCGCAGCGGCACAAGATTGATTTTGTCCACGGACTTTACCAGCAGTGCGACCACATCATCCGCCTTGGCGTTGCTACCTGCGTTGATAACCAACAGCTTCCCGACCGGATCGATCCAGACCTCCGTCTTGCTTTGCAGCGAGAATGCCCGCGGCAGCAGTTCGTCGGTTACGACCTCTTTGATCTGCCTCATCTGTTTTCGACCAGGCTTGAAGCCCTGCATCTCCTCGAACTCGCGCGCGCGCTCCTTGGCGAAAGCATTGATCACGCTGGTCGGCAAGAGCTTCTTCTCCGAGCCCATCGTGATCAACATGTGGTGCTTGCACTGATGCACAAAGGAATCCCCGCCTTCCTTGGGACGGATCCAGCCGGAGCTTTGCATCTGCAGGCCGGATGTCGGCTGGAGCTCATTGGCAGCCAGCGCGGCATTCATCTGCTCCGGCGTCATCTCGAAATGTGTCAAACGGTAGACCTTCAGGTTTTTGAACCACATGGTGTTATCTCCTTTTTAAAATTGATGCGCGGATGCGCGTATTGCCTTAGCGATCTCCGTTCTTGCCCTATTGCTGATGTGAAATATCGCTTTCGGGAAGCTTGAATACACACTGGTATCCCCAATGAACTCGCAAATTGTCTCCGGGCAGGCCGTATTCTCAACACACCCGCACTCTTCACATTGAAACAAACTCATAATTCCTGAAGCCCCTTCAGAACCTCATGGAGCTCATCTGCCTTGGAGCGGCGCACCGCGGATGCAGCCTTTTCCAAGCAGATCGCCATGCCATCCTCGCGCTTGTGACGGAACGTGCAGATGCGACGCGCCAGCACCGATCGATCGGCGGCTACCACCGTCACAAACACCTCGTAGGAGTGCAGGCCAGCCGCCCTGACGCGCTTGCTGATATTGCGGACCCCGATCATCTATCAATCCACTTTGAGAAAGGCAATCGAGACAGATTGGAATTCAGGTATCGCCCATCAAACGTAACCTCGCGCCCGACCCACAAAGGAACGGCAACCTGCTCATCTTCTGACTTGAGCTCAAGCACCCGATATGCGCACGCGAACCGTGCGCTCGGGGTTGAGGCAGAGATACCCCTGACGGATATGGATGCATTAAGCATCCCGATGCCCCGAAGCTGTCGCGCCGCGCCCAAGCTTCATGAACAGCGCCAACAACGGATCCATTCGGACCTTGAAGCCTCTCGCCTTGCGGCGCCAGTATTCACGCCTCACCATCTCCGGATTGGACTGGCGCCAACGCTTCTGCGTACGCCCCTTCTTCATCCGATTTGGCTTCTTGACATCCGGCGCATCCCCCATCGCATAGACTGGTTTGGCGCCACCCCACTCGCCTGGCGGCCTACGCTCCCACCCGGATATCCTGACGATAGAGCGAGCGCGCAGCGACCTGAGGTGACGGCGCACCCCATCCACAGACATCCCTGAACGTCGTGCAATAGCATCAATTGGCGCCGATGTCTTGAACGTCGCGAGTGCGCGCGAAACTTTAAGGTCACACGGCTCCGGAACGGTCGGAGAGGTCAGAAAATCGACACCCTCTCTAGGCCACCATACCCAGCGTCCATCCTTTACGAATGGGATCGGCGAGTTTCCGTGATGTATCCACAGGCGCATCGATTGCGGCTTCAATCCAAGAATTCGAGCCGCCTCGATGGTGGATAGATGATCAGGGCTTGGCGGGGTCGGCATCCAGGTCGCAATCTTCGGAGTTGAGATTGATCGAACACTCCTTCACCCAGTCCCAAAGGAATGAGAGGCCAGGCATCCAGTCGCCACGCCCAAGGAGCGCACAGAACCCGTTTTCCTGGCGATGATGCTTCGCACTGACTTCATGCATCGGGCAGCCGGAACAATTATCCCCACGGGGGATCACTCGCTCGGCATGGAGTATCCTGATTCCCTTAAATTCCAAGTAAGTCACTTGCATTTATTGTTGCCTCTCGCTGATTTTGATCTCCGCACCCACTTGCGCACATCTTCAATGCCTTTTTCCCCGAACTGAGCGGAAGCCATTGCCAGCACCGACTCCGCTCGGGCTACAGCATCCGATCTCGTGAATACGCCAAATGATTTGAATAGATTGATATGCCTCGGCGACAGATTTGCCTTGTCAATATCTTCATTGTGAAAGCTCATAACATACGCCTTTAATCAATCAATAGTATCAAGTTTGAAATCGCCTCTTTGGCATCATCTACAAGCGGATTGGTCGGATAATGCTCAATGAAAGAATTGAACGAAATCAACGCCCCACTTACATCACCAACCGACGCTTTGCGCATCGCCTTATTGAAGGCGAGCAACTCTTGCGACTCCATCTCAACGATTTCCTCACCCTTCCAATAAAGGTCGTCAGTCTCAAGTATGTATCCGCGAACTCCAGATGAGGCGGTTGTGTGAACAACCTCTTTTTTCGGTGCGATGCGCGAAAGCTTGTACTTAATGCGATCCCATACCGAAAAATGCTCTTGTCCGGCATCGGATGAGGCATGCGCAGGCAACAGCAATGCAAGGGATATTGTTGCGACAAGTAGCCGAGCGGATTTCATTTTGCCAGCGTTATCTGATCCACCGCTTCGCGAGCGTCCTGTGCTAGTGCACTCCCCGGAAATGACTTTGCAAAGTCACCAAAGGCGCGCTTCGCGGCCGCTATGTCGCCAGCATCAAAAAGTGCGACAGCCGCTTTGAATGCCGACAATTCCTCCTCGGCGACATCAATATCCGTCTCGCCAGCCCAGTAAAAATCCGTTGCGTCAGCGAGGTTTCCGCGCACACCACCGGCAACCGTCTCGACCTTCACTTTCTTTTTCGGAACGATTCTCTCGATCTTGCTGCGAACCATCTGCCAAAATGAGAATTTTGGCTCATTCGAAATGGCTTCGGTAGCGTGTACGGGAGGCGAAAGCAACGAAAGAAGAAGGATCCCAATAAAGGCGAACATCACAACCAATGTCGGTCGCCCAACCAGCGCTGCCAAATGTAAATTACGGCTCGTTGCCTTGTTCATTTTCCACCTCTGTTATATGGCGCCCCCACCGGGAATCGAACCCAGACCTGCCCCTTAGGAGGGGGCTGTTGTATCCATTCAACTACGGGGACTGTGTAGGTGCTCATCATACACACGATTCAAATTGAATGCAAGACGCCGAGGATAAAATCTCAATCCACCGCGCATATAGGAGTTGAGCGTAATCGCATGGGCGAACCGAGCCGCGGTATAGCCCAAGGGCCCATCCATCGTTCATCTCCACAAGGGCGGTTCGACCGTCGTCGAGAACGCCAAAATCAAGTGCGTATCCAGCGGGGGCGCCATCCTCGGTCATGATGGCGACTGCCCGCTCAACGACAACAGGGTCGACATCGGTCTCTCCGTCCAGATCATCATACCGGCCGCGACCAACTATGCGCCCATTCACGATGTAGTATCGATATTCGGCGACGAAGGCGACCGGATCTGACATCCACACCCTGCATCCTTCATTTACGATTTCAGTCAGGTTGCCCTTGATGCTGCCAGTGAATGCCTTCACTCGCAGCAAAGGCTTGATGAACTGATCTGGGCGCGCATCCCTGGCTTCGCCGGCAGCGATGTTGCGACACAGAAACTCCCGCAGGCAATCTGGATACGACATTGCCGCAGGCACTTTAAGTCCATGCCTTTTTAGGCAAGCCTTCACAAATTCAACCGTCCCAACCGGGCAGGCGATCGAATCCGCCGACACATCATCCATATCTACAAGCGTCGTATTTTGGATATCCACCCCATCCCGGATCATGGAGAAATGTCTAATAGCGCGCTTCTCCATGGAGGACACATCATCAGATTGCAGAAGGAATTGCACCTCGATCTCCAGAAATGTACGTTTGTGTTAGTATAACTCATACACAATCTCGAAGACAGAATCATGCCGTTCCTTGATATCCCGGTCGATCCAATCCAAGGTCGGCGGCCTGTTAACAGGATACAGCGACAAGCCGGTATTGCCCGCCGTGAATATCGCCATGAATATCGATTATAGCAACTACGGCGCGAGCATCTTCTTTGTGCCGCCATATGAAATGAGAGACCATAAGGCGGATGGCGTATTCGGACTACACATCCGACACAGGTTGCATTGACACCCTCCCCGCCCCGAACGACTGGGCTTTACGGCGCAACCGATAAAAATGCCCGAGCCGGAAAACCAGCTCGGGCATTTTTACTTCAGCCGAGAGCTCATTGGAACGCTAGCCATCAAGAAGTCCATCTGATCTGCCTTGATGTTCCGGCCGCGGAGGATGAAGTCCTCCCAGTAACTAGGAACATAGGGCAGATAATGAAGCTTCATGCCAGCCTCTTCTGGCGTCATGTTCTTTTTCTTAACCTGGTTGCAAGTATTGCACGCAGCAACCAGGTTCATCCATGACCACTCGCCACCACGGGATTCAGGATGAATATGCTCCGCCTGCAGATCGCGAGGATGGAACGACTGCGCACAGTACGCACAGATATTCCGGTCGCGCATGAAGAGCTTCTCGCGAGTAACGCTCGGGATCAGGTCGGGCAAAGAGATTTGCGCAACACCGTGCACAGCGAGAATGGACGGAACTTCAATGACGGTACGGCACCCATGGCGATTCATGCCGCCGTGGAAAACATCGACCACCTCACCAAGAGACCAAGCCATCTGATCTTTTGCAATCAGCTCTGCCGCTTCGCGCGGAGTAAGCCAATCTTGCGGGATTCCTGCGATATCCAGCTTCAGGACATGCATGGTCGACATTTTCCATTCTCCTTTACTTCATTTGCTGCACTCCTTTTGGGTGGCAGCGATCATGCGTTTTTCAAACTCTTCTTCATCGATCTCCCCATTTTTCAGGAGAGTACTTTGTTTGTGGCTGTGGATCTCAGTTTCGATAAATGAAACTTTTATCTCGGAATCACCTTGGCGTAACAGTTCCTCATTTTTGGATATGATGCCGCCGACGATCTTTACTGGAGCCGGCGTATGCTCTGGATATTCCAGGCGAGGAGCATCACCAAAAAAACGCTTTTGCGCCTCTGGATTTCCACTCATTGCCGCTTGCATTGTCAATATATCATTCATAAAAAATCGCCTAAAAAGACAATACGGATCGCATTTAATTTCGGAGTTTTGCTCCGCAATGACCACACTTATTACCAATCGGAAAAACGGAATACCACATCTTTCGCAATACCTGCTCACACCATCAATACGCTCAGTTATTTCCATTACAGGCCAAGCCAGTCAGGCAAAAATCTGAAAACAGGCAGAAACAACTATTGCCGAGAAAATCAATACCGTCGGCAATTTTGTGAGCTTTCCATAGCAACTCCTTGCTTGGCGTAAAACACTTTTCGAGTGCGTTATGCTAAACAAGCCATCGGATCGTTATCACCGATGGCTTGCCTATCCTATCTTTGGCAACAAGGCTTTAGGAGGCCCCGGTAGGGTTTTTAAGCCGCTACGGCGTACTTTTCGTCGTTTGCATTTACTTCTTTGCTTACATCGACATCACATCTTTCAATGATCAGTCCGGCTATCGCCCGCCGTGTTGCCCGAATCCCCTATTTAATCCGCCGTCGAAGCCATGTCAGGCCCATCATAAGCATGCTGCAGATATCCGCGTTGTTCAACATGAACAGGAACCTTTACCGATAGAAGTCTCTTAGCGTTATCTCTATCGCGACCTGACCGCATGCAACACACTTATGGTGGACCTGGCGGGAATTGAACCCGCGTCCGACAGACCCTTAATGAGCCCGAGTTTTCGTGGGAATATCCCACTCACAACAATTCTTGAATCTCGGTCGCCGACAAGGGGCAACGAAGCACTCTCATCGACTTGCGTATAGTACCGCCATTCACCAATAGTCGCAAAACTGCTCTACCCCGCAATAACTTTTACATCACCGGCGCCGGAACTTCTTCACCCCTTACTACCTTAACCTTCTTCGCGCCAGGAGGGACCCATAGATCATTATTGGCATCCAGTATATCCGCAAGCTCATCTCTGCCATACATCACGAGGATGTGATTAACCTCATCATGGGAGACTGCGGCCCTGCCGTGCATGACACAAGATGGTTTGAGATAGCGCATCACGCGATACCCCATCTCGTTTGGGATGGGCAGCCCATCCTTGTCGACGAACCGGTAAGAAAAACCAACCTGACCGATCTCTGTCGTGAAGAACTCATCCGGGCGCTGCGCCATACCATCTCCTATTTTATGTTTCGAGCCGTGTGCAACATGCCACTAGCGCGTAATGGTTGCGAGACTTGGAATCGAACCAAGAATCTCCTGCTTATGAGGCAGGCGGGTTTGCCGTATCCCCCTACTCGCCAAATCATGCCTAAGCAGCCTATCTACCGCCCGACCAAGCAATGGATCGGGCAACCGGGCAGCGAATCAACTTCGCAGGTCAAAAAGCCGTCAGGCTTGGACTTTCACGAATGCTGCAATGCGGCACTCATTGCACTTTGCGAATCCAATCGATTCGCGAAACTGGTAGGCAAGACTGGACTCGAACCAGTGACCCCCGCCTTATCAAGACGGCGCTCTAACCAACTGAGCTACATGCCTGTTGCGCCACCGCCCGTCCTTTCGGCTACTCGATCACTCGGTGGAGCATGATCGACGGTCATTGCATTGCGGGGTTGCATCGCGCCTGCCAAAGGCTGGCAATCATGCTTACCGCTCCATCTCGCTACCTTGATGGACCAGGCACACATCTGTTGGCCTATGCAATTTCATCCAGCAGTAGCGTGGCTCCGCCCTCTAGTGCCCACTCAAATACCTTAAGTGACGGTTCTTTCCGCTGCTGAACAAATTCATGTATGGCATACGTGAAGATGACACGATCACATTGGCGCTTACGCATCAAATTCACGTATGCCACCCATTTCAGGGTGGCTACGGCCGCTTACCATATTGCGGCGTTGCTGCCGTCCCGGATACCCAGAGCCTTATCCAACCCCTTGGGAAGGAATGCGACGGATCAAGCTGCACGATAGTGTGTTGTTACACCAAAAGGGTCTCAGACCTTACCGTCTCCGGGGTGTCGTCGAACTTAACCAAGTGGCTCTGCAGCAACTCACTCTCAAGGTAGCTAACCTATTGCTTCCACCTCCGGCGCAGAGGCTTTGCTGATCCCACCTCTACGAAGCAGGAACTTTTGAGCTTTCGGCGGGAAGATGCCCTTCAAGCCGCCTACCTACGTGTCACATACAGCCTTTGCCCTACTCTTTAAACGATGGCTACTTCTAAGCCAACGTCCTATCGCACTTACAAGTATCTCATCGTGCCGAGAGCACTCCATCCCCGAACCTTCTCTCGATGTGACAATCGACGCCATTCCGCAAAGAACAGTATTGGGCTCCACCACACCCGTGAGACATTGGGCGCACCTGTCGGCTTGTGCTTCGTCGATTGTTGTCCGGTTACGCT
>Ga0100377_1002654_pt1 | contig 14837 bp, 13 predicted proteins | sample CryGeymeta201501_FD_83664 | JGI IMG/M metagenome (GOLD analysis project Ga0100377, IMG submission 83664) | Groundwater microbial communities from Crystal Geyser aquifers in Utah, USA - Crystal Geyser metaG 2015-01 | ecosystem: Environmental > Aquatic > Deep subsurface > Groundwater | place: USA... | reverse complement strand
GTGGCGTGGGGGTGGCGACAGTCCCGGTCACGAGGTCGGGCGGTCGATGTGGAAGCTCATGGACGATAGCGTCGCCAGCCGGGGCTTTCAAGGGGATAGTGTCTTTATGGGGCGGGTTGGAGGAGGGCTGGTGCGTGGGGATGAAGGTGAGACACCTGGAGCTCGCGTCACCCCGCCGGTATCGAGCGTGTCAGACCTCACTCCGAGTGGCGCCCGAGGCCGTTGGTGGGGCATGCCGGGCGCTCGGAGTGAGGCCGAAGTGCCTTCGGAGGCCCTTCGGGGTAACTCGGAGTGAGGCCGAAGTGCCTTCGGAGGCACTTCGGGGTAACTCGGAGTTGCGGCGAAGGCCCTTCGAGGGAGCTTCGGGGGCCTGGACGTGGGGCTGAACGGTCGCGGGCCGGTATGTCGGGTGGGTCGGACTGTGGAAGGGCTGGTGGTGTGGCGGCGCGAGGGGGCGGGCCATTGACCCCTGGTGAGGGGGTAGCCGGCGGCTGCGAAGAGGGCGAGGACGAAGGTGGCGCAGGTGAAGTGGTGTGGCGGTGCCAGGTTCGAAGTCCCCTGGCCGCTCAACTGGCTGCCTTCTGTGAACGCATAGGGCAGTCCACCATTCGCGTACTTCGTCCACACACGGCGACACAGGCTGGCGATCGCGCTGCGTCTCATCGGGGGCACGTGTGTGGGCACTGGCGCCACGATGGCGAGCATGTCGTCGGAGCCAACCTTGTTCTGGTAGAGCCGGTTGTGCCAGCCGAGATGAAGCACGATCAGGCTGTTGTCCTGCAGGGTCACGACGCCGGTGTGGAGCTGGCCACGTCTCGTGGTCCTCAGCATGACGGCCAGGTCGAGCGGTGGGAGGCTCCGGCGGGGGTACGGCGCAAGGAGGTTCTGTCCGAGCACCCGAGGCATCACAAGCCCCGAAGCGTGGCATCGACCTCGGTAGGCGCAATGTGCGACAGGATGCCTCGGGTCTTCTCGCGCAGCGCGTCCCGATGCTTCAGCCGGTGGGCGGCGGTCGCCGTGATCGTGAGCACCCCAACGAGCAGCTCGGCCCAGGCTTGCGTGGACTCGCAGCGGCGTGTGAGCTCGGCGAGCGCTTCGTCGCACCAGCGGAAGTGGCCAGCGAGCAGCGCCTCATCAAGGGCGTCGTAGGCGGCGTCCATGACGGGAATGCTGGCAAGGCGCGAGGGGTCCGCCACGAGGGTGGCCACCCAGCCGTCCGCGTCGACCTCGCCGGGGGCGGTGACCGCTGTGGCCAGAAGCTGCTCGGCGGCGGTCAGGGGGCTCGGTTTCACGATCGCCTCCAGTGCGGCGCCAAGCGCAGATGACATACGCTGGCCGAGCCTGGGCCGTTGGGGTTCATGCAGCAGCGTGCGCCACGCTGGAGCGTCCTGGTAGGCGTCAAGCGCCCTGGAGACCTGTTCGAAAAACCATCGCCAGCCGGCGAGATGGGCGCTGGCATCCACCAGACTCCACACCGCAGCGAGCAGCTGCTCCGGCTCGACCCGGCTGAGGTCAAGCGTGAAGAGGACGCTCCCGATGGGGTCCAGTTCGCCCTCGCTCAGCAGCTCGGAGAGGCGCGAGGCGAGGAGGTCGGTCGCGAGCGCGCCCTGACCGCGGGCGACGTGTGCGTAGAGGTCTTCGAGCCACATCAGGTCGCTGCAGCCCTCCCCCCGCGCCGGCGCGGTGGCGCTTTGCGCCGATACGGCGGAGGCGCTCATGGTCGCCGAAGTGCGCCAGGGCACCATGGCCATGTCGCCGACAAGGGCGGTCTGCTGGAAGCCATCCTGAACGCTCAGGCTTGGTGTCATGGGCCTTGCCTCCTAAACGAACAGCGCGCGAAGCGCGTCTGTGATCGAGTCCTCGAAGATGCTGCGCTGCCGCGTATGAAGCCGCTCGACGACGGCTTCCCACTCCTCGACTCCCACGGCTTCATCGCCCGCGAAGCACGACATGAGGAGGTCATAGAGGAGCAGCGGTCGCCCCTCGGGGTCCATTCCAGCGGTCACGATCCTCAAGTTGGCCTCAGTCCCGTCTGCGTCGCTGGAGCGTGTGATGAACTGGAGCTCCCTGGCACGAGCCGGCATGGACGTGGGACGGCGGGGCAACACCGTGAGCCAGGTCGCCAGCTCGATCGGCTCCTGAGCGGGCAGCGCGATGCGGTCGATGTACCGGACCAGGATCGCGTCGAAGCCACCCTCTCGTGTGGTGTCGGGCAACGCGTCGACCACTTCGCGGGCGAGCTGCAGGAAGTTCTCCCACCCAGGGTATGGCGCAAGCACGTGAATCGAGACCCGCTCTGGACCTCAGCCGATCTGCCGCAATCCGTCGTTGGACCGTAGGAAGATCGTGTGGGGCTCTCGGCTGGCTGCCCCTTCCATCGAGTCCCCGTCCAATCGCACGGTGAGCTGGAACCGGTCCATCCGATGTCCCCGGCCGTCCATCTGGGCCAGACGCGGCTGGAGATGAGCCACGAGCTCGGCCGCCGCCATGCCACACCGCAAGCGCAGCTCGATCACGGCTTCGACGATGGGGGGTTTGGGGTAGATTCGGCGAGAGGACATCTATGCTCCCGGAAAGAAGGTGACCTGGCTCGCGCCCTGAGGGTGGGGAAGATCTCAATTCATGGACGACCGCCCTGTCAAGTCGGGTCCGCGGCGAGCTCGCCAAGGAGGGGTCGGGCCACCGCCAGCGTCCCCTCCGGGTCGATGCTCCGAAGGAGAAACCAATCGACGTATTCACGGAAGACCGTGAGTGCATCCTCGCTCAAACACCAACCGAGCCGCCGAAGAGCGATCGCGTCTTGACCCACCGATTGCATCTGGTCGAGCCGGAGGATCGACGGAGATCGGCCACTATGTGGGAGGATATCCCACATAAACTGGGAGTAGGTGCAGCGGCGTATGCGATGGACGAACTCGGGATGCCACCCGCCGCGTGGTCCGCCAGGGGCAGCGGTGAAGTAGGGAGCGACATGGAGCGTCCTGCGTCGCTGCCACTTCGCTTGTCCCCTGGTGTGTTCGGGTTCGACGTCGCAGCCGCCCACGCCGACCACGATGACGGGCCGGAACTTGCCGCGGTACACGGTGTAGAGCTCGCGCTCACGGAGTGGCAAGCTGGAGACCGGGATCGCCGGAGGCGGCGGGATGCTGTTTGCGTCGAGGGGAGCGATGCGAAATTGAGCGCGGTGGTGATCGGTGGCATCGCTGCGTGCTTCGGCGATGAGCGTGTGTGGGGTGACGTCGATGTAGGGGATGAAGGTCTCGAGCAGGAGGCCTGGTCGCAGGGGCTGCGCCGAAGTCTTCTCCCACCAGGCGCTGTTGACCAGTGATTGAAGGCAGTCGTCAGGGTACACCGGGCTCTCTCCTCATGGCTGACCTCCAGACGGCTATATCGACCTCGAACTCCCCCTCGGTCGTCTCAAGTGGCGGCCCTGCGAGGCTGTCGAGCCATTGGAGTCCGCGATCATAGACATCGTCGTAGATGGGCTCGCCATGTCCCTGCGGAGACCGAAGCGCGGGCCTGTGCCGGCTTCGTGCAATGGCTTCTGCCATCCGTGCACGTGCCTCGTCGAGCTTCTGCCTTCGCTGCTTCTTCTGCCTCGCCGTGAGTACAGCCACGGGCGCTGACGGTTGTCTGGCCGGTGCAGTGTCGACGGCGTGGGAGAAGTTGAGGACCTCTTCTGGAGCGGCGCTGACCATCGGGGGGGTCGTGTAGACGAAGTTCAGGAGGCTACCCGTGTCGTTGGTGTGAGCGTGGACGTGACGACCGAGCGCCGCTGTGATCTCAAGTGGCAGCTCGTGATCGAGCCGCTCGAAGAGAACATCGTCTTCGAGGCGATAGGCCACGGTGTCGCGATACTGACTCTCCACCTGTCTCTGGCTGGCGCCAGCTGCTCGAGCTGCCTCATCGATGGCGCTGAACGCCTGGGTCGCCCAGGGACCGAAGTGATGAAAGGTCCATGGCAAGCCCGTCCAGGTGAGGCCCTGATGGCGCGCGGCATAGGCCATGTCAGCGAGGTAGAGGTACTTGATGATGTGAACCGGACGAAGGTCGCGTCGGTATGGATCGTCCTCGCGGCCTGCGACAGTGAGGATGAACTGGATGAGCTGATGGACGCGGCTGTTCTCCACACGACCTCCTGCAGTGACACCGAGCATAACATACGAGCAAAGAATTTGACACGCACCGTGATCGCCCCAGGTGCACATAACCTAACGCATGTTCAGCTTGATGCCATCTGCGTTTTAGTTCCGTGCCTGCTCCGACGCTCGGCTCCCTGAACAGCCGACTCCCCTACTCGCGCGCGGACCGCGTCGTGCGTGTGCGGGCGGGCATGACGACCGATCCGGCGCGAGCGAGTGCGCGCTCCTTGCGGGCCACCCTCCGTCTCTCTATCCTTGGGGTCGTGCGACCCTTGATGGCCACCAGCACCATCGGCGGCCATGGCGCTTGAGCTTCGCCAATGGACAACTGAGGAAGCAAGCGATGACGACCTCCCGCAAGGACTACCTGCTGGCCCGAAGCCGGGGCGTGATCACCGGCGCGGAGCACGGCCTGTTGACGACCAGGGCGCCTGAGGCGGTGATGATCGACGAGCAGCGTCGTGCAGGCAGGGTCCACCAGCAGCACCTCGGCGCCCAGCAGGCGGCCAACGCCCTGCTCGCCCAGCATTTCGCGACCCAGAGTGGGATGGCGAGCTCACTCCAGGAGCTTGAACGTTCGAGCCTTCGCCAGATTGGGGCGCTCGAGGACCTCGGCCACGGCGTGAGCGAGGTGAACCGCAGCGTGACCGAGGGCTTCGGGCAGACCGTGGACGCCGTGGGACGCGTCGATCGTACCCTGCAACACGAGGGGGAGTTGAGCCGGGCGCAGCAGGAAGCGCTCACCCGCTGGACGGTAGAGGAGATGCAGTCGGGGTTCCAGGACGTCCGTGGGGGGCTGGACCGGATCGACGGGACGCTCGTTGGCGGCTTCGAACGCGTCGATGGGACCGTTCAACGCGAGGGACAACTGAGCCGCGCCCACCAGGAAGCCCTCGCTCGCCGGACGGTCGAGGAGATGCAGTCGGGGTTCCAGGACGTCCGCGGTGGGCTGGACCGGATCGACGGGACGCTCGTTGGCGGCTTCGGCGTCGTCGACGGGGCGCTTCGGCGCGAGGCTCGGCTGAGCCGGGAGCAGCAAGAAGCGCTGACCCGCTGGACGGTCGAGCAGATGCAGGGCGGCTTTCAGAATGTCTGTGGTGGCTTGCAACGCATCGACGCAAGCCTGGTCGAGGGCTTCGAAGCGTTAGGCGGTGGCCTGACGCAGCTCGACTCGACGCTGCAACAGCAGACCGGTGTGCTGGATGCACGCCTTCAGCGGGTCGGCGGAGAGATCGTCGAGGCGATTGAGGGCGAGCACCTCCTGGACCGGCGCTTGTCGGCACACATCAGCGCTTTGGTCATGGCAACGCTCAAGGACGAGGGGAACGCGACGCGAGAAGCGTTGCAGGCCGTGGGACGAGCCGTGGTGGCGGAGCTGGCCGCACAAGGCGCCATGGAGCGACAGGCTCTCCAGCGGCTCAGCGGACGCCTCGACGCGCTCAGCGACCGTCTCGATCGACGCCTGGGGCAACAAGCCGAGCTGCGGGCTCGGGAGCACACGCGGGCTGCGCTGCGCTTCCTCCGCGAGGGTCTGTGCGAAGACGCCGAGCAGGCGCTCGAGCAGGCGTGCCAGGCGTTTGCGGGCTATTTCCCCGCCCATTACCTGCGCGGCGTGGCCCGCATCACCACCGACGACCCTCTGGGCAGCGAGCCCCATTTTCGACGGGCGCTCGCGCAGGCGGGGGCCTGTGACCCCTCGGCCGCGAACGCCGAGCGCGTCATCGCACAGCTCATGCTCGGACGCCTGGCGGCGACGCGCAGTGATTGGAGCGCGGCGCAGCGCTGCTTCGAGGCGGTGCTCGCCCTCGAACCCGCGCACCTGATGGCGACGATCGAGCTCGCCTTCGTCATCGTCAACGACCCCCGCCACGGCGCGACCCCCGACAGCCGGGTTCGCGTGCTCGTCCACCGGGATGAGCGCCGTCCCGGATTGCTCGACGGCCTCTCGACCGCCGTGCGTCCCCTCGCCTGGTACGGGCTCGCGCTGCTGCTCGCCGACTCCGCCCCCAAGGATGCTGTGAGTGCGCTGCGCCGAGGGCTCGGTTTCAACCGCCGCGATCCTCTCCACGCCGAGACCCCGCTCGCCGTCTTCAGCGCGCTGCGCCTGTTGTATCCCGGCAGGATCCCGTTGCTGTACGCCGCCATCATGGACCAGGCGCCCGAGCTTCAATGGGTCCTGGGCCCGCGTTAGAACGGCGTTGGGTGACCGCTAAAGGCCATTCGCCCCATGGTCCTTGGCGTACGTCCGATCGGCCTCCGACAGGATGGCCCCCGTCAGGTCGGCCCCCGTCAGGTTGGCCCCCGACAGGTTGGCCCTCGACAGGTTGGCCCCCCACAGCTCGGCCCCCGACAGGCCGGCCCCCCCCAGGCTGCCCACCGCCCCGCCGCCCCCCGCCGTTTGGCCCCCGTCAGGTCGGCCCCCGACAGGTTGGCCGCCGTCAGGTCGGCCCCCGTCAGGTTGGCCCCCCACAGTTTGGCCCCCGACAGGTTGGCCCCCGACAGGTTGGCCGCCGTCAGGTCGGCCCCCGTCAGGTCGGCATTCGACAGGTTGGCCCCCGTCAGGTTGGCCGATCGCAAGTCGGCCCCCAACAGGCTGGCCCCGGACAGGTCCGCCTTCAGCAGCTGTGCAAGACGCAGACAGGTGCCATCGAGACACGCGGACTGCAGATTGGCGCGTGAGAGCTTGATGATGTTCAGATTCAGGTCCCGCAAGTTCCGCCCGGCGAGGTTGTCCCGGTTCGCCTCGAGCTCCGCCCGCAACGCCAGGTGCCGTTCCCCCTCGGTCATTGGCTTTGCAGCCTCTTCGGGGGGGCGGGACGGGGGTGCGGGCGGAGGTGGTGGAGCAGCAGCGAGCGGCACGGTCATCTCGTCGGATCGTGCCCGAAGTCGGGGTTGCAGAGTCCGCGCTTCCAGCACGATGGCTTTGTCGCGGGGGCTTGGGAGTGGCAACTTGTGGGTCTTGATGGCAACGAAGCCCCAGTCGTCCGCCTCGCCCTCACCGATGTGTTGGCCGGCATAAAAGATGGCGACCTTGCGGCCGTTGACGGCTGCGGGGCCTGGTCCTTCCAGCTCGACACGGACCTCAGCGTACCAACCATCGGCGTCGCCTACGAGCTGGACGTCATGGATCATCAGGGCCGTCGGATGTTCGGGCGGCAGCGGCGTATCGAACACTCCCATCGGTCCCCCTGCATGGTGGCGGTCAGCGATCGGTGGAGGTCCTGGGCCTTCCCGTCGAAGGCCTGCCCCAACGGCGGTGCGGTGTCAGATTGGCCCACGGTCTGCCCGACAGTCAAGCGAAGCGATGGGACGGAGGTGCCGCGCCTGAGCCAAACCGACTCGCCGCACGCCGTCACCCATGACGCTATCGAGTCGGCGTGGCACCCATCCACGGGATCCGGTTCCATGCGGACGCCGTCGTGGTCGTCCTCGCCAGCAAGGGCACCCACAAGGTGTGCCCCACCAGGCGGTGACGACGCCAGAGTCCTCCCGGCTCGATCTCTCCGGTTCGGTAGGGGCTCGTGCGCCCCACACGCCGTGCCAACCCCGGCTTCTCCACGCCGATGTGTCCACGTCAGCGTCCTGACCCGGGCTTGTCCCGTCGGACAAGGCCAGCCCGGAGGCCCGAGGTGGCCTTCCTGGCCTGAGGAAGGTGACATGGGCGGCCTTGCCTCGACTTGTGGCCTCCGACGTGGCCGACCTTGACGGCTCGGTTGGCCTTCGGCGGGTGGCGGAGGCCAGGTCGGGGGCGTGGAATGGGCTCGTTGGCGCGCAGGAGCAGGGCCAGGGCGTCCGGGGTGTCTTCAGGGGCTGCCGACGAGGTCAAGGACGCCGCGGTGGGCCAGGCGCATGACGATGGCGGCGGCGTGCCTGCCAACAGGCCTTCGAGAGCTGCTGCTTCACCTGTCGGATGGACTCGATGGAGGGCTCAAAGACCTCCGCATCGGGCTGTTCGTCCACAGCGATCACCTCCCTCCGCAAGGGCCAGCCCCCGCGCGTTGCCACGCCAGGGCCGCGGTCTCAACTCGCTCTTCAAGGCCCACCCTCACGGCGTTTCAGCCCGGTGAGGCGTGGACCGAGCAACACCCCACCCTTGGATCACGTCTCCATCCTGACGTCAATCCAGGAGTCGCCCGGTGACGTGGATCAATACATGTGCGTTGACAGGTCAGTCTTGGACGCACGCCGGTCAACACGGGATCGACCACCATTCACTTGATTGGCGCCGCCGGTGTCCCTGTCTGAAGATAGCTCGCAGCGGTGTTGGATGGGTCAGGGGAGGTAGGTGGTCGGGAGCGGCATCGCTCCCACTTCATGGCGTCGCATAGGGGCCTAAGAATCGCTTCCCGTCGAAGTGGACAAGGTGCGTTGGTGCGTCGGCGATCCAGACTTCTGTCTCCCAGGAGATGTCGCGGACGTACCTGGCGAAGGCAGATCGAGTCTCGAAGGCCGTGACGAACACGAGACCAGCCGACGACTTATCGAAGAGCGCCTGAAGTTCGGTGACCCGTTTCGGGTTGACGGGGCCGTGACTTGTTACCGCCTCGATCAATACGAGCCAATTGTCTGTTTCATGATGGATCACCACGTCTGGCATCTTCCCGTGAGCATCAACTTCAACACCAAGCTGTGTGAGACCAGCCTTATCAAAAAACGCCCACTTCTCTCCAGCGTCGCCGACGTAGATCAGTCGCCCGCCGGGAGTGAAGCGCGCGCAAAACTGCTCGATGATGGCTTTGACCAGGTCGTTTTGCCCGCCAGGGGAGAGCTTGATAGCTTCTCCGCGAGGGCCGACGACCGGGATCATGGTTATCTCGCGAGTCTTGGCCCATTGTTCACGCAGTGACCCGATTTCGCTCAGATATTTGGTGAGCGCGCTTTCCCAGCCCTCCGTGCCGTGGGTAATCACGAGGGCGAAGGCTGCATCGGTTACCTGGTAGCACCACTTCGGGCTATTCACGGCGCGTTCGGGGTTGTCCGGATTCATTACGGCGAGGCCAGCCTCGACGAACTGATGCATGGTGAACCGACGTATGGTCTCGCGGCTGTTCGGCGCGTACCGCTTATTGTACACCCGCGCCATGAAGTCCATCAAAGGGGTAATGCCAATGAGCGGCTTCGACGACGCACTCCACGGTGCAGTTGGAGCGATGTCAAGCAGCCCGAGCAAGGTTAGGGCGGAACGTTCATTCAGTTGTTCGCTTGGCAACCCCATGGCTCGGAGTACTTCTATGGCTTCGGCCACGCGATCGTCAGCTGCGGTCATGGGTTCGCCCGCGATTGGGGAGAGCGAGATGGTCTTCGACCACGCGGTCGACCTGGGCGTGGTCCGCCAGCCCCGTGGGACCCTCTGCCAGGATGGTCTTTCCGATGGTTCGCAGTGCTGTCTCTTCGGGAAGCGGCAGCGCCCGCAGCTCAGTCGCGCTCACCTGCGTGTTGCCGGACTGGATGCGGAAGAAGTCATCAACGATCGTGCTCAACAGGACCGCCGCCAGCCCGGTGGCGAGCTCGTCATCGAGCTGGCCACAAGGCCGATGAATGAAATTAACGTGGTTCTCGAGTCCAACCATGCGTCCAGGCAAATCACCTCGCCGAAGCACGCCAAGCATCAGGCGACGCGGGTCTTCCTTGGCGGAGAATCGACGAATGAGGATATAAGTGTCGTTGGGAACGAGGAGCTTCGGGCCTGCGGCCGCTTCAATGTGCTCGTCCTTGCGGAACCCACCTGGAAGCGGCCAGGTCACACCGCCATCCACGATGTGTTGGAGCCAAAGCAGTGGCACCGTGGTACCTGTATCGCCTGACCGTAGGTCCTCCGTCCGAAAGGGCACCACAGGACCAGTCGAGACCTCCAGCTTGAGCGAATGAAGCCGTCGCGGCCAGCTGAAGATGGTTCGCATGACGGCGACGTCGGCCTCGGAGGTGGGCAGGAACAGCACCGAGTGCGGGTCTGTGGGGCGCAACAAAGTATGGCGCGGGTGCTGGCGCGGTCGAGCTCCTCCGAGGTCTGCGACGCCGTGGCTCGACGTCACGGCGACCTCGCTCGAAGCGCTCCTGCCCTTGCGGTAGGCGACAATCACGTTTTCCTGAAGCACCTCGTGGCACCTGAAGGCGTCCTTGCGGCTATCGAAGGCGTGTACGCGCTCCAGGTCCATCCTGGCATGGAAGTCCTTGCGGAACCCCTTGAAGTACAGGCCCGATGCAAACGACCGCGGAACAATGTAGATGAGTTGGCCGCCCGTTCGCAGGAGGACCGAGCCGACCTCCATGAAGCGCGCGTAGGCATTCGGAGCCCCCCCACCGCGTGGATCGGAGGGCGACATCTTGAAGTACGGAGGGTTCGAGATCGCGACGTCGAAGGGGGCGAGTGCCGCCGAACCGAGCAGTGGCGTCGCCAGGTCGAGAGCATCACTCTCGACCAGGTCGAACGTGAATTCTGGCCCGAGCGAAGCAGCTGCAGCTTGGAGAGCTTCGCGCAGGCGGGCGACGGCAAGCGGTTCGCGTTCGACGGCCACAAGGTGGGCAGCGGGAGCGCCCGAGCGAAGCGCGTGCTGAGCTGCGCAGATCCCGAGCACTCCTGTGCCGGCGCCGAGGTCGAGGATGCGCACTGCGCGACGGGGTACGTCGATCCAGTCGGCCATGAACGTGCCGATGGGCAGCGGCGTGAAGAACTGGCCCCAGGTCGCTTTGTGCTCTTTTGACGTCTCGTCGCGGAGAGTGTTGGCGGCGCAGACCGCCGCCAACACAGCGTGTGCGTCGCTCATCGTGGCCTCGATGGTGGGGTACTCCGTCATCACCGTCTCTCGTTCCGCCTCGGGGGAGATCGGGACGGCTAGATAACCGGAATGTACACGTTTCCCGCCGCCCAGGAAAGGGTCACATCGGCGGCAAGCGACCTGCGGCGGCGCCTGACCCGTGAGGGCGTCACACGTCGATCGGCGACGGGCACCGGCGTTGGCGCGCCTCGGAGGTCCGCCCTCCATCGTCCGTGGTGAACTCGGCGCGGCAGGCTCGTGGTCCCTCGAAGAGCAGCGCCAGCTCGTCTGCGGTGGGCGAGGACCTGGGGACGCCGTGGTGATGGTGTCTGTGGAGCGACGCCCGGTGGTGTGGGCCTGGAGTGTGGGTCGGCAGTTCGGCGCGAAGTTGCGGTGCGTGTAGGGGAGATTCGAGGGCCGGCTGGGCGAGGTCGAGGGTGTGATCGAACGCTCTCGGGAGCGCGGGGGGAGCCGGAGGATGTGATCGAGCGCTGTCGGGGGCGCATCTCCGAGGCCAGGGGGGCGATGGGATCGCTATCTGGACCTCATCGGCGAGGTCGGGAGGTCGGGAGGGCGATGGGGTCGCTGTTGGGCGCTGGTGGACAGCGCTGAAGGGGGCGTTTGATCGCTGTCGGGGGTACATCGGTGAGGTTGGGAGGGCGATCAAGCGCTGTCGAGAAGCCTGATCGATCAAGAAAAGCGCTTACCTATCAACGAAGTACAACGTGGGCACAAGCTCTTTCCAAGGGCGGAGCTCGTGCGCCCCACACGCCGTGCCAACCCCGGCTTCTCCACGCCGAGGTGTCCACGTCAGCGTCCTGACCCGGGCTTGTCCCTTCGGACAAGGCCAGCCCGGATGCCCGAGGTGGCCTTCCTGGCCTGAGGAAGGTGACATGGGCGGCCTTACCTCAACTTGTGCCCTCAGACGTGGCCGACCTTGACGGCTCGGTTGCCCTTCGGCGAGTGGCGGAGGCCAGGTCGGGGGCGTGGAATGGGCTCGTTGGCGCGCAAGAGCAGGGCCAGGGCGTCCGGGGTGTCTTCAGGGGCTGCCGACGAGGTCGAGGAGCCGCTTGAGCTCGTCCGAGGCGGTCAGGATCGTCCTCCAGGTGGCGATCAGGGCGGCGCGCTCCTGCAGACGTCGGGCGCGCTTGAGCCCGTCGAGGACGGGCTTGGCAAAGTAGCCGATGGCGATAGCGCCGAAGGGGAGGAAGCGGCGCAGCGCGTGCTCGGGCGGCCCTTCGATCGCCTCACCCCGCTGCGCACGAAAGCCGAGCAGACGACCGGCGAACAGCGGGTTGCCTGGCTCGAGGGCGGCGGCGCGTTGGTAGGCCGCTGCGATCCGCGCCTCTGTGTCGTCGGTCAGGTCGTGATCGCGATGGGCGCGGGCGAGGTTGTAGCCCAGGTACTCCCAGGCGTAGGCGTCGCTGGGGTCGACCTCGACGATGCTGGCGTAGATGGTGGCCGCGGCGAGGTAACCTTCGAGGGCTGCAGCGTCGTGGCTGCGCTGGTAGGCGAGCTGTCTGAGGTCCGAGATGCAATAGGTCGCCGAGCGCGTGGCGCGCTCCAGGTCACCGGATAAGATGGCGTGGTGGTGGGCTTCGATCGCCGCTTCGATGGTGTGCGTCGGCTCCTCGCTGCAATAGCGGTCGAGGCGGGCGTGGAGTGAGGCGGGATCGTGGACCGTCACGCGGGCGCGCCGCTGGAAGAAGCGGCGGATCCGCCCTGGCATCCTGACGCGGGTCGGCTCGGTCGACCCGCTCGCCGGGACGAGGAGGCCGGCCTGCAGGAGCAGCTCGATGGCGGAGCGTGGAAAGGTGTCACCGGTCGGGCCGTGCTCCGGGGCGCCAGCCACCAGCCCATACGGACCGATGACCCCGTTGAGCCGCTGTGGGGGACGCAGCGCGCTGAGCGCATGCGCGGCCTGCTCGGCGGCCGGAGGCAGGACATCGTCGAGGATGGCCAGGAGGTCGTCGTCCGGCGAGTCGCCATCGTCCAGCGCGACCTGGATGAGCTCCTCGAGGTCGAAGGGACGAAGGACCCGTTGGTCAATCAGCCACTGGGCGACGGGGCGAACCTCGGGCGACAGGTGCAGCAGCAGGCGTTCGGCGGCAGGTGCAGACGTCTCGAGACCCGCGTCGCTCAAGCGCAGCGTGACCTCCGGGTCCGGGGCCGTGCGGGCGAACCGCCAGGCGGTGCCGGGCGCCTTCAGGAGCAACGTCTCGAAGAGCGCGGCGCGTTCGCGCTTGAAGGTGGCGTCCCGCCATCGGTCCCGGTGCGGGATCGTCCTGCCCTGGTAGAGCGCGTCGATATCGGCGATGCGAAGCGGCAGCTCCTTCGCACACGTGAGCAGGGTGTCGAGCGCGTCGAGGCGCCGGGGCCACGCGGTGGACGGTGCCATGCACAGCGCGACGGCGTCCGGGTCGGTGCGATCACCCCGGCGACCGATGCGATCGGCCAGCAGCACCGTCAGCCGGAGATGATCGTCGGGTTCGCCGTAGACGATGAGCTCCGACTCAGGGGCGACCGGGGAGGTCGTGTCTCTCATGGGCGTCGTGCTCATACCGGATGCTCGGGATGCTCGGGATGCTCGGCGTGGAGCGCCTTCGGCGCCGCCTCGCGTTCAGAAGTTGGCGGACCCCGCGGCTCGTCTCGCCGCGCGTGCCCCGACGATGGCGCATTCGACACAGCTTTTCAACCGAGCGGTGGCGCGGTTGGCGCGCTCACACCCCCGTCGCTGCTACGTCGCGTCCGCGTCGGCCAGCCACGCCGCGAGCGCGTCCGCGCTGAGGTCGAGGGCGACCTCGGCGATGCGGTCCGCCCCGTGGGTGTCGAGCCTGGCGCGAAGGGTCGTTCGTTCGCCCACCGTGAGGGGTCGTCCGAGACGACGGTGGTAGAGGGCCGCAAAGCTCTGCTCGAAGCCTCGCTCGACACCACTTTGAAAGGCGCGCTGGGTGAGGGTGCTCTGCATCATGATCTCCTGCGAAAAGCCGTTCTCGATCAGGCGGATAAGTCCATGTCGCCGCCGCCTGGTCGCTGAAGACGGGCTGACATGCCACGAGCGATGGGGACGCATGGCGCAGGCCGAACACCACCTCGGAGGCCGCGGCCCGGTCAGATCTCCGTCGCCTCGGGTGCGCCGACGCCCTCCGACGGACGTGGTTTCTCGGCGCCGCAGTTGGGGCAGAAGAAATGTGGGTGTGCCTCGGCGTCCTGTGGGATATCGGCCGTGAAGCTGGTCAAGCAGCGGGGGCAGTCGTCCCGAATGGAGCGTGTCCGGGTCTTGTTGACGTCGTCTGTGTACCGCACGACCCGATTGCGCCCGAGCCGCTTGGCGGCGTTGACCGCCGCCTCGAGATGGAAGCGGAGGTCCCGGTGGGTGTGGGTGTGGCCTCCCTCCGGTGGGTAGACCGTCCACCCGATGCTCACGGTCGTCCTCATGCGCTCCGGGTTCTGGTCGACCTCGAGCTGAATGCGTTCGATCGTGGCGCACAGGTGGTCCAGGCCACGTATGACGTCCTCCTGGTCGACGCTGAGCAGCGAGCCCACAAGATAGAACTCGTCACCATGTGCCCTGAACGCCGTGATCTTGCCGCAGATGTAGTCCGTCATTCGGGTGAGGTGCTCTGCCACCTTGATGAGCATCTGATCGGCGGCCTCGTAGCCGAACCGGTCGTTGAGTCGCTTGAAGTAGTCAAGCTCAACGAACGCGACCCAGAAGCGGTCACCGCGTTCGACCCTCGCCTCCAGCTCATCACTCAGCCAGGGACACCGGCGGCGCCTATCGCCAGTATGGCGCTCGATCCCGTGTTGACCGGCGTGCGTCCCGGTCTTGCCTGGAGAAGCGTAGGTGTTGATCCATGGCGCCGGGTCGAATCCTGGATTGACGTCGTGATGCAGACGTGATCCAAGGTAGGGGTGTTGCTCTGGCCACGCCTCATCG
>Ga0100377_1002648_pt1 | contig 14873 bp, 8 predicted proteins | sample CryGeymeta201501_FD_83664 | JGI IMG/M metagenome (GOLD analysis project Ga0100377, IMG submission 83664) | Groundwater microbial communities from Crystal Geyser aquifers in Utah, USA - Crystal Geyser metaG 2015-01 | ecosystem: Environmental > Aquatic > Deep subsurface > Groundwater | place: USA... | reverse complement strand
TATGACGGGAGAGGGGGAGGCCCTCACCCCCCAGCCCCCTCTCTCGTATGACGGGAGAGGGGGAGGCCCTCACCCCCCAACCCCCTCTCCCCTATGAGGGTAGAGGGGGGGTAGAACAGGGTTTTTACTTATACAGCAAAGGCTTACTGTCCGGCTCCCCCTCTCCCGTCCTACGGGAGAGGGGGCTGGGGGGTGAGGGCCTCCCCCTCTCCCGTCATACGAGAGAGGGGGCTGGGGGGTGAGGGCCTCCCCCTCTCCCGTCATACGGGAGAGGGGGCTGGGGGGTGAGGGCGTTGGGGGATGACGCCGCCTACTTCCCCTCGATTGTCTTCTCGCCTTCCACCCCGTCCCCGCCCCCGAAGTCGAACAGGTTCCTCAGCCCCTTGTTGCCGGCCGAGGCAGAGCGGTTGCCGTCGAGGCCGCGGAGGGAGAGCCAGTTGAGGGGGTCGTCGGGGCGGAAGACGTTGTCGTGGAACTCGATGACGCGGGCGAGCTCCCAGTCGGCGTCGGTGAGGTCGGTGTGGGGGGTGGTGGAGCACTTGGTGCGGGTGCCGGAGGGGCCGTCGAGGCAGATGGACTCGCCGGTGACAGTGACGGTCCAGCCCTGGCGGGCCTCGTCGTAGCGGTCGGTGGCAAGGAGGGCGTCGTGGACGGCGAGGGCCTTGGCGTCGGTGGGGGTGACGAGGGGGAGGGTGATGTTGAGGCGGCGAAGGACACCGGGGTCGCTCGCGACGACGGGTTCGAGGAGGCGGATGGCCTTGTCGAGGTCGCCGTCGGCCATGGCGCCATCGGCGAGCATGGCCTGCATGCGGAGGCGGAGGAGGAGCTCCTTGTCGGGGAGGCCGTCGAGGGCCTTGTTGGCCCAGGTGCGGGCGTCGGAGGTGTCTCCGGTGGCCCACTCGGCGTCGGCGCGGAAGGCGTCGAAGTAGGGGGAGAGGGCCTCGGTGGTCTCGGCGTCACGGGCGCGGCGGACGGCGTTGTAGAAGACGCCGGGGCCGACGATGTGGGCCAGCTCGCCGACCAGCCAGGGGGGGAGGGCGACGCCGTAGGGGCCGCCGACGCGGATCATGCCGATGAGGAGCTCGTTGTCGTGGAGGACGGCCTGGGCACGGGTGCGGGCGGTCCAGGCCTCGGCGCCGAGGCTCCAGGCGGGGCCGCGGGTGAACAGGCGGAGGCCGCCGAGGATGTCGGCGTGGTCGCTCAGGGTCATGGCACGGTCGGTATTGGCGCGCCAGTCCATGAGGGCGCTCGCGGCGACATCCTGGCGGATGTCGCGGCTCTTGCCGCCGGAGCGGTCGGGCTGGATGACCGCGCGCTCGGTGATCGTGCTGGCGGCCTCGCCGTCGTTGTACAGGAGCATGAGGGCGGCGATGCAGCGGCCGGCCGAGGCCGCGCCCTGCTGCTCGAGGTAGGCCGGTCGGCCCTCGCGGTAGCGGCGGTCGCGCAGGAGGGCCTGGTAGGCGTCCGCGACGCGGCCCTCGCGCATGTAGAGGTCGGCGAGATCAATCCAGGGCTGGGCGAAGTCGGAGATGCCGCGGTTGGTGGACTCGAGGGCGAGGCGCTCGGACTCGTCGTGCTGCATCAGGCCGCGGGCGGCCTCGGAGGCGTTGGCCCAGAAGGTGGGGGAGTCGGGGAACTCGGTGGTGAGCTGCAGGGCCCACTTGAGCGCCTCGGCGCGGTCGCCGCGCTCGAACAGGACGGCGACGTAGCCGTTGAGGGCGACGGCGCGGTCGCCGGGGTTCGTGGTGGGGTCGCGGAGGATGCTGTGGGCGACGTACAGGGCGTCGTCGAAGCGGCGGAGCTGGAGGAGCGGCCAGACCGTCGAGATCTTCTCCTTGGGCTCGGAGGGGTGGCGGAGGTCGTGCTCGTCGTAGCTGGCGATGGCCTCCTCGAAGCGGCCGAGCTGGGACTGGGTCTTGCCAAGCTCGCGCAGGGCGAACGCCTCCCATTTGGCGTAGGGCTCGGGCACCGGGTCGCCCTGCACGTCCCTGAGCACCGAGATGGCCTTCTTGAGGTGGTAGGCCGAGCGGGGCAGGTTGCCCTCGCCGTAATGGTGGGCAAAGCCGAGCACGAGGTGGGCGACGAAGCTGTCTGAGTCGCGGTCGAGGATCTGCTCACCGGCCTCGCGGGCGTCGGCGAAGGAGCGGGCCTCTACGGCGAGGTTGTAGGCCTTGAACTCGTCGACGGTGCAGGCCATGCCGTCGGGGGCGGCGGAGGCCGCGACGTCGCCGGGGCCTTCGCCGAGCAGGACGACCTTGGGCTTCTTGTCGGCGGCGTCCTGGCCGAGGGCGGGTGCCGCGGTGGCGAAGATCGCGCCGACCACGAGGAGGAGGGCGAGGGCCGGCGCCGCGGGGCGGCGTCTGGACGTGAGGCTGTGCGGCATCGGTTACCTCGCGCGCCAGAGGGTGACGGGGTTGAAGAAGCCAATGACGCGCCGCCACCACGGGGTCGCGGCCCTCAGCTCCCTGGCGACCTGGCGGGCGAAGGCCAGGTGGGTCTGCTTGTCGCCGCGCTCGCCGCCGCCGAGGAAGGCCCGCATGTGCGCGTGCGTGTGCGCCTCCAGTGACGGCAGCGCCTCCCGGTGTCGCTCCGCGAACGCCTCGCGCGCCTCGCCGAACTCCCGGATCACCCCGGCCTCGGCCAGTCGGTCGAGCGTGGCGCGGAAGACGAGGCGCCAGGCCTTGTCGTTGGAGGCGGTCGAGGCGGCCATACGGCGCCAGACCTTCGCGCCCACGGTGAGGGGGACGATCAGCATGAGCGCGAACGACAGCAGCATCCCGAAGCCCCAGAGGATGCCGCGGCCGATCGTGCCGAGCGAGCTGCGGGTCTTGCGGTCGGGCCGTTCGGCCTTGTCGTCGGGCTCGAACTGGCCGCGGAGGATCTCGCCGAGCATGCGCTGGAGCTCGGGGTCGGGCGGGGCGACGCCCTCGGCGATGGAGCTGCGGGGCACCGGGTCGACGGCGATCCAGCCGACGTCGCGGACGTACATCTCGGGCCAGACGTGGGCGTCGGCCTCGCGCAGCAGGATGGCCGAGCCGCCGCGGCGGTTGCCCTCGGGGCTCACGTAGCCGTCGACGAGGCGGGAGGGGATGCCGCGGGTGCGGAGCATCAGGGCCATGGCGCTGGCGAAGTGGACCGCGTGGCCGTGCCGGTCGCCGAACAGGAAAGCGGCCGTGGGGTCCTCGGTCTGGTCGTCGTCGTAGGAGCGGGTCGTGTCGAGCGTGCCCGTCTCCTCGAGCAGGTTCAGGATGGCGGCGGCCTGGGCGATGGGGTCGCCGCGCTTGTCCTCGGGCAGCTTCTCGACGGCCTCGTTGGCGAGGGCGGCGTAGCGGGGGTCGAGGGGCGCCTTGAGGTAGTACTTCCAGAGCGAGGTCTGCCAGCCCAGCGAGCCGACGTCCTTGCCGAGGAGCTCGGGGAAGGGCGTCGTGTGCACCATGTGCTGGGTGCGCAGGACCGTGTGGAAGCGGGACGGGTCGGGATTGCGCACGCGCTTGGCGGCGAAGACCCCCTCGAGGATGGCCGGCTTGCGGCGCGTGATCATGTCGCCCATCGTGATGTCGAGGGCGGAGCGGAACTGCACCGGCGGCGGATCGGGGATCTCGACAGCCTGCATGTCGCGCGGGAAGCGGGTCAGGAGGTCGTTGTCGGTGTCGCGGCGTCGACTGGCGGTGAAGCGGCAGCCGTCGTAGTTCGACAGCGCCTCCTGGCGGAAGAAGTAGTTGCCCGAGGGCGGCGAGTGCTCGCCGTGCAGCACGGCCACCGACAGGGGCGACTCGGTGCCGCGCTCGAAGGTCCAGTCGTGCTTGGGCTTGCGGGCGTTCTTGGCCGTGCGCTTCTTGCGGCACCGATCGGGGTACTTGGCGGCGAACTCCTCGGGGGTGAGCTGCTGGCGCTTGATGCGTGGGCGTCGGCGTCGCTTCGGATCGGTGATGTTCTTCTTGAAGGCGTCGCGGTTCTTCTTGAAGGCGTCGGGCTCGGGCAGCTCGCTGCGAGGCGGGATGAACGGGTTGGCGTCGCTCGGTCCGGTGACCTGCATGTCGATCTCGCGGCCGCCGAGGTCGAGCTGGAGCCAGCCGTAGTCGGGGATATAGCTCTCAGCGTAGGCGTGGATGTCGTTGGTGACGAACCGCGTGGGGATGCCGTAGGCGTTGGCCGTAATCACGAAGGCGTAGGCGCGGTGTCGGCAGACGCCGACGTGGTTCATCGCCAGGTGCTGGTAGATGCTCATGGTCTCGGGGCGCTCGGGGATCTCGGTGTCCTCGAAGGTCCGGAAGTACTCGACCATCTTCAGGAAGGTCTCGCGCGGGGGCGCGTTGGCGTCCAGCCCGAGGTCCTGCATGACCTGGAAGGCGTCGGCGCGGGTCTTGTCGGGCAGCGGCATGAGCTCTTTGGCGGGCACCTTGTTCAGATCGAACTTTGCCGGCAGCTCGCCGCCGAAGTAGGTCAGCGGCGCCTCGACCTTGAAGGTGAGGCGGATGGTGGCGGAGCTGTCGGCGCCCACCCAGAAGTTGTCCGCGCCGTCCTTGGTGAAGGTCAGGTTGACGGGCGGGTCGGTCTCCCAGGAGATGACCTCCATGTCGGGTGAGACCGAGGGCAGCGGCGTGACGTAGCCGGGCCGCACGCGGAGGCGGACGTCGCCATCGAAGGCGGCGATGGGGCCGGTGGGGTGCTTTCCGATCTTGAGCGGCTTTCGGTCCTCGTTGCGGTGGGCGAACGTCTCGTCGTCCTTGATGCCGTCAAAGACGTTGCCGCGGTCGAGGGGGATGATGTCGGGCGTGTAGACCTGGGTCAGCTTGCCGCCGCCGGGCGGGTTCTGGGAGCTGTCGGTGTCGGGGGCAAAGTCGTTCTCCCACGGGGGTTTACTGTTGCCGCTCCCGCCACCGCCTTCTCCCTCGCCCTCACCTTCTCCCTCGCCCTGGCCGTCCCCGGTCTGCTCGGAGATGTACTCGTCGTCGAACTCGCTCCAGGGGTCATCCTGGGCGCTGTCGCCGCGATCGCCGTCGTCTTCTCCGGGCTTCTTGCCCTTGCCGTTCTCATCGTCCCCGTTGCCGTCGTTGTCGCCCTTCTTGTCCTTGCCCTTGCCCTGGCCGTCGCCGCCGGGGTCGTCGCCCTTGTGGGGGTTCGGGTCGATGGCGGGGCCCCAGACGGGCTCGATGTTGGGGTCGATCCAGTCCTTGTCGCCCTCGGGGTTGACCTGGCGGGCCAGCTCGGGCTCGGGCAGGTCGACCTCGTCAACGACGGTCATCACGGCGCCGAACAGGAGCGCCATGACCGTGAGGTGCATGATCGTGCGCCAGAGCCTCCGCTCGCGAAACAGCATCAGGAGGCCGGCCACCGAGGCGATCAAGCCGGCGTAGATGATGTAGCGCGCCGGATCGGCGCCGATGGACCAGGCGTAATCACCGAGCTCGGTCGGCCGGTTGATGGCGCCGTCGCGATGCATCGCCATGGACGAGGCCATGCAGGCTGCGGCCAGGCCGAGCTCGATGGCGACGAGCTGGGGGTAGCGGCCGCTCTGGGTGCGCAGGCCCGTCACCAGCGCGAAGCTCACCGCCCCGAGCTTGAAGAACTCTGCGAAGTTGAGCTGAGTCGCCGGGTTGAACAGGACGAACGCCGCGGTGTTTGTGAAAGACCAGGACAGCGCGAGCCCCGCCGCGCCGATGCCGAGCGCCAGCGCCCAGCTCCGCCAGACCGCCCACCGGCTGCGGGCCAGCCGCTGCGCCACCAGGCCGCCGCCGATGGACCCCATGACGATGGCCGTCTGACCCACCCAGGTCGACAGGTCCCAGGCGAACGCGCAGAACGCGAACGCCAGGACGGCCGTGCGCAGGACGGCGACCAGGGCCGGATCGTGCTTCTTGATCGACTGCTTCACCGCGTGGTCCTCATGCTCAAGCGCAGCTCTTGACTCGTCGGGGCTCCGCCCCGCAAGGCCGCGCGCGTCGCCTCTCCGATGGGCTTGCCCGACGGTCGGTCGACGACGATGGTGCGGATCCCTGCCCGCAACAAAGCGTCCACGACCTCGTCGAGCTGGCGGACGCGGGCCGCGTCCTCCGCTTCGCCCGATCCTGCCGACAGCAGGCGCTGCCACCAGGTGCGGGTCTTCTGCACCACGAGCCCGTCGGTGCCCACGACGGCCTCGATGTGGCCTGGCCGTCGGCCGGCCTCGGCCACGACGGCGTCGATCCACTTGCCCGGCGTCCAGGGCACAAACACGATGCAGCGGGTGAAGCCCGCCTTGGTGGCGTTGTCGAGGAAGCTCGCCATGCCCGCCCCACAGACCGATCGATAGCCCGATGAGACCGAGATGGCCTCCATCGCCGCCGGACGCGTCGTGGTGGCGATGCCCGTGCCGTCGGCGCCGAACATCCAGGAGGTCCCCAGGACCCCCGTCTCCACCGCCACGCGCGCCGCCGCCGCGGCCGCCTCGTCGTCGGGCGCCGCCACGAGGTAGGCGGCGGTGCTGGACGAGCGGCTGATGGCGCGCTCCGGCTCACGCACCATCAAACGTCGGCTCTTGCCATAGATCTTCCACACGATGTGTCGGGCCGAGTCGCCGTGCTGGTAGCGGCGCAGCTCGTAGCGCCCACCCTCGGGCCGACCGGCCGGGTGGGGGATGTCGTCGCCGCTCTGGAAGGACTGGATGACCGGCATGCGGCGCAGCTCGCCCGTGGCGGGCAGCACGGTCAGCGTCTCGTTCACCTGGTGCGTCCAGCGGATGCGGCACAGGCCGAGCACGTCGGCGACGGTGAACCGACGAATGATGCGGTGGATGCGGCCGCGCTCGGCGAACCGGACCTCCTCGTCGCGTCGGAACGCGCGCGAGGCCGGCAGGACCTCGACGTTGTCCGGCTCGACCCACTGCCAGTCCACCGACAGGAGCGGCAGCCACCAGAAGTTCGGCACCGAGAAGCCCGTGCGGACGGGGGCTTGCGCCTCCAGCACGTCGTGTTCGAGGTGGTCGTTCTTGCGGAACAGGCGCCAGAGCACCAGGGCCGAGGGGACCACCAGCAGCAGCGCTACAGCGGCCAGGGCCAGCCCGATGTAACCCATCACCATGACCACAAGATCCATGTGCGGGCCGGCCAGGTACTTCAGGCCGAGGAACGAGCCCCCGGCGACCACGACCCAGAGCAGGGTGAACGGCTGGGCGTCGGCCAGCTTCACCAGCCTGGCCTTCCATACACTCCAGGCGCTCTGCTTCACCGCTTGGGCTTGATGCGTCACAGCGACCTGCTCGACGACGACGGTTTCTTTGCTGGCCACAGCTATCTCGCCTGCAGGCTGGCTCGGTTGAGACGCTCGATGGGCTCCGCGGCGCACGCGCGGATGATCTCATGGGCGTTGGTGACGCCGGGCACGAGCTCGATGCGATGGGCGAAGACGAACGGCGCGAGCGAGGCGACGTCCTCGGGCGCGACGTAATCGCGGCGGTGGAACATGGCGCGGGCCTGGAGCGCGGGCAGGGCGAACATGAGCGAGCGGGTCGAGGCGCCGCTGATGACGTTCCGGTTGTCGCGCGTCGCGCGGGCGATGTCGACGAGGCACTCCTTGATCGGCCGGGCCACGTGCACGTGGTGGCGGCAGATCTGGCGGGCCTGCAGGACCTCGCTGCGGGTGACGGCCTTGAGCTCCTTGACCTTGTCCTCGCGGGGGGCGGGGTAGGGCGCGAGCACCTCCAGCTCATCCTCGCGGTCGATGTGCTCCATCCGCACCTTGAACAGGAAGCGGTCGAGCTGGGCGGTCGGCAGCGGGTAGGTGCCGGCCAGATCGAGGGGGTTCTGGGTGGCGATGACGAAGAACAGGTTGTCGAGCGGGTAGGTCGTGTTGTCGACGGTGACCTGTTTTTCGGCCATGGCCTCGAGCAGCGCCGACTGCACCTTCGGGCTGGTCCGGTTGATCTCGTCGGCCAGCAGCACATACGCGAAGATCGGTCCGCGGCGGAACTGGAACTCGTTGGTGTCGATGTCGAAGATGTTTACGCCGCTGATGTCGCTGGGCAGGAGGTCCGGCGTGAACTGGATGCGGCGGAAGGAGGGGATCTCGTCCTCGGGCACGTCGTCGAGGATGGACTGCCCGAGGGTCTTGGCCAGCGTCGTCTTGCCGGAGCCCGGATAGTCCTCGAGCAGCACGTGCCCGTCGGCGAACAGGGCGATGAGGATGAGCTCGATCACATCGTCGCGGCCGACGACGGCCGCGCGCAGCCGTGCGAAGAGACGATTGGCGACGTCGATGGCGCCCGGGACGCCTTCGATGGGCGGTGCGGGTTCGACAAAGGGATTTGCGGTCATGGATTCCTCGGTCCGAGTCGAAGGCGACGGTTGTGGTGACGTCCTGGCGTTCTGACTCTCTACCATCTGCCAGACACGCCTGGCTATTCCCCCGCTCTCAGAGCGAGGCGGTCGGTGTGTGCGCCCGGCGCCTGACGGCCGCCGGCTACGCGGCCCGGTCTCAGGGCTCGAGATCGGCGTCCGAGACGACGTCTGGCATGTACGAGGCCAGGAACTGCTGGCGGAAGCTCTCGAAGGTGCCGGCCTCGATGGCGTCGCGGATGAGCTGCATGAGGCGCAGGTAGAAGGCGACGTTGTGCAGCGTCATGAGCACAGTGCCGAGGATCTCCTGGCTGCGCAGCAGGTGGCTGACGTAGAGCCGGCTGAAGTTCTGGCAGGTGTAGCACGCGCAGTCCGTGTCGAGCGGGAACTTGTCCTTGCGGTACTTTGGCTTGGTGACGCGGTATGAGCCAGCCCGCGTGAACACGATGCCCGAGCGGGCCAGCCGGGTCGGCAGCACGCAGTCGAACATGTCGATGCCGCGGGCGACGCCTTCGACGATGTCGTTGGGGTAGCCGACGCCCATGAGGTAGCGGGGCTTGTGGGTGGGCAGGTAGGGCTCGGCGGCGTCCACGGCCTCCATCATCAGGTCGTGCCCCTCGCCCACGCTGACCCCGCCGATGGCGAAGCCCGGCAGGTCTCGCTGGGCGGTCTCGCTGGCCGACCGCGTCCGCAGGTCCTTGTAGGTGGAGCCCTGCACGATGCCGAACAGGGCCTGGTCCGGCCGATCGTGGGCGGCGATGCACCGATCCAGCCACCGCAACGTGCGGTCCACGGCGTCGTGCGACTCCTTCCACGTCGACGGGTAGGGCACGCACTCGTCAAAGGCCATGGCGATGTCGGCGCCGAGCTTCTGCTGGATCTTCATGGAGATCTCGGGCGACAGGAAGACGTCGCGGCCGTCACCGTGGGTCCACTTGAAGCTGACGCCCTCCTCGGTCATGCCCTTCTTCGGCAGGCTGAACACCTGGAAGCCGCCCGAGTCGGTCAGGATCGGCTTGTCCCACCCCATGAAGCCATGCAGCCCGCCGACCTTGGCCACGAGGTCCTCCCCCGGCGCCAGGTGCAGGTGATACGTGTTGGTCAGACATATCTCAGCTTTAGCATCGGCCAGGTCGCGAGGAGTGAGACCTTTGATAGCGCCGGCGGTGCCAACGGGCATGAAGATGGGGGTCTGGATGACGCCGTGGGGCGTAGTGAGGGTGCCGCGGCGGGCGCGGCCATCGGTGGCGAGGAGCTCGAAGGAGATGGGCATGGCGGGGATGGGCTCGGTGGGTTGAGGTCAGCCAGGTGAGGGCCAGCGGCCGGGGCGCCTCAATGTACGCGGGTGCTCGGCGAGTGGCAACTGGCCACTGCCCGGTCGTTGGCGTCCGGTCGTGGAGGCGTTTGTCACCGTCGTGTCAAAGTTGACGATGCCGTCACTTTGTTGCCACGGCCTTGTTGACATCGTCATCGCGTGGGCATAGAGCAGTGGTTAGCTGGTATGACCAGTTGGCCAGTGACGAGGGGCGTGGCGGAAGTTGCGGCGGTTGGCGCCGTGGTCAAGACGGGAGGATCGGATGGCATCGAAGGACGGGACGCTGGAGCGGCAATACAACGCGATGCGCTTTGCGCCGGTGTCGAGCACGGGCCACGTGGAGAGCTGGTTCTGGCGGGCGAACCATCCGACGCGACCGCTGGCGGTGTGGCTGAAGGCGACCGTGTTCGCGCCGCGCGCGGGGAGCGCGGTGGCCGAGGTGTGGGCGGTGGTGTTCGATGGCGAGCGGGGCAAGACGCTGGCGGCGCGGCGGGCGGTGCCGTGGGGGCAGGCGTCGTTTGGCGCGGAGGAGCTCGCGCTGGGCGGGGCGGAGTTCGTGGTCGGGGGGGCGGGGGCGCTGCACGGGGAGCTGCCGGTGGAGGGCGGAGCGCTCGGGTGGGAGCTTCGCGTGGCGGCGGTCGAGGGGCCACTGGGGGCGCCGATGTCGTTGCTGCCCCACGAGGCGCTGATCGACGCCGGCTTCCCGCGCAACAAGCTGCTGACGCCGCACCCGGTGCTGCGCTTCGATGGCGAGCTGCGGACGCCGCTGGGGCGGGTGGAGGTCGACGGCTGGACGGGGATGCAGGGGCACAACTGGGGGGCGTCGCACGCGTGGGAGTATGCGTGGGGGCAGTGTCACTTCCTGGATGAAGCATGGGCGGTGCACTGCGTCGTCGAGGGTTTCTCGGGGAAGCTGAGGATGGCGGGGAGGGTGACGCCGTGGCTGTCGGCCCTGGTGGTGCGTCGCGGGGGGCGTGAGTACCGGTTTGATCGGCTGGTGGACCTGTGGCGGCAGTCGGCGCACGTGGGCGACACGGCGTGGCGGCTCCACATGTTCGGGGGGGACGGGGAGGCGGTGCTGGAGCTGGAGGCGAGGCCGGAGATGATGGTGTGTCTGGGGTACCACAACCCGGACGGGCGGCTGTCGTACTGTCTGAACAGCAAGCTGGCTTCGGCGAGGCTGCGTGTAAATCCTTTCAATGAATCGGGTTTTGAGTGTGTGAGCGCGCACGGGGCCGCGCTGGAGCTGCTGCGAAATCAACACGACGATCGCTTCGGCGAGGTGGTCTGAGCGGGTGAAGGTGGGAGGCGGTATGTTGGGTCTGTCGTTCTTTGAGGTGATGCAGGGGCAGCTCCGGGGGGCCGATGGGGTGGAGACGCCCGTGGACTTTCAGATCAAGGCTGAAGCCAACGACCTTTCGCGGTTCCTGCGGACGGGGCGAGCGCGGGTGACGGGGGTGATCCATGCGCCGCCGTGGGCGTCCGAGGCGGCGATCGAGGGGGACATCGAGATCTCGCCGTTTCTGGGGCGTCGGATCGGGTATCGGATGGCGTTTCGGGATGAGGAGGGGGTGCGGTTCACGCTGGAGGGCGAGAAGTCGTTGAGCCTTTGGAGGCCGGTGGGCTCGGCCACCGAGCTGCCAGCGGCCCTGTGTCGGGACGGGGCGCAGCTCGCCAGGGGCCAGCTCACCTTCGACATCTCGGAGCTGTTCGAGTTTCTGGGGTCGTGGGGGCCGTGGACGTCGTTCAAGGCAGTCGACCTGCCGGACGACGGGGAGGCTCGGGGCGGGGCGCTGTCGGCGGGGGACGTCAAGACCTTCGTCGCGCTGGGGGAGGCGGTGATCGCGGAGGGCGTGAACACGCCTGCGTTCGACGAGGCGTCGCGGGGGCTGAGCCTGGAGCGGCTTGCGGCGATGCCGGGCCACGTGCGCTCGCTGTATCGGTACGGGCTCAAGTGGCTGGAGGGGGCGTCGGTGGTGCGGGAGCGGCGGTCGTTCGCGGGCCTGGCGGTGCACCGGCGGCGGGCGCTGCTGGACGATCTGGTCGGCGGCGCCGCTGATGGGGGCGGCCTTGGGACGTTCATGCCGGGGCGGCTGGCGCTGCACTTCCTGTCGGCGCCGCTGAAGCTGGCGCACTTCGGCAGGGAGGACTACCTGGCCCAGATCGGACATCCGGCGCTGCGGACGGTGGCGGCTGAGCCCGAGGAGCGGTATCACCGCCAGGTGATCACAGCCGAGTCGCTGGACGCCGAGACGGAGGTCGAGGCCGAGGTCGTCATCGTCGGGACGGGGGCCGGAGGCGCGGCGCTGGCGGCGTCGCTGGCCAGCCGGGGCGTCGCGGTCGCGCTGGTGGAGGAGGGGAGGTATCTGCGGCGTCAGGACTTCGTGGGCTCGCCCGTCGAGCGCATGGACCGGCTGTACCGGTACCGCTCGATGAACCTGACCGTGGGCACGCCGATCGTTATCCCGCAGGGACGGCTGGTCGGCGGGACCACGGCGATCAACTCGGGCACCTGTTTTCGCACGCCGGACGCCGTGTTGGAGGAGTGGCGCAGCGAGCAGGGCTTCCCGGATGAGTTCGCGCCGGAGGTGTTCGGTCGGTATCTGGAGCAGGTGGAGCGCATCCTGGGCGTGGAGCCGGGCACGAAGGCCGCCGTCGGGCCGATCGGGGACGTCATCGGCCGCGGGGCCGACGCGCTGGGGCTGCCGCACGGGGCGCTGCCACGGAACGCGCCGGGGTGTCCGGGACGCGGTGAGTGCATCTTCGGGTGCCCGGAGGGCGCCAAGCGGTCCACCGACATCTCGTTTGTGCCGACGGCGCTCAAGCAGGGCGCGGCGCTGTATGTAGGGCTGCCGGTGACGCGGGTGCTGATGCGAGGGCGTCGCGCTGTGGCCATCGAGGCCCGCGGCGCCGACCTGCACGGGGTGCAGAAGGTGCTGCGGGTGCGCGCCGAGCACATCGTGCTGGCATGCGGCTCGCTCCTGTCGCCCCTGATGCTCCTCGACAGCGGCATCGCGCTGCCTCAGCTCGGCAAAAATCTGTCGGTCCATCCCGGTATGGGGATGGTCGCCCGAACGCGGACGCCCCTGGCGCCCTGGGACACCATCCCGCAAGGCTACGGCGTGGAGCTGCCGGCTGAGGAGGGCATCCGGTTCGAGGGCTACTACCTGCCGCCCTCGGTGCTGGCGGCCGGGCTGGGCGCGTTCGGCCACGAGCTCACCCGGTGGATGGACGACTTCGGTCAGCTCGCCCAGTTCGGCTTCATGGTGCGCGACGGCAGCGACGGCCTGGTCCATCGGGGGCCCGGTGGCCGCCCGGTCATCCGCTACTCCGTCTCGATGCGCACCCAGGCGCGCCTGCGCAAGGGCGCCTCGCTGATGGCCCGGATGTTCCTGGCTGGCGGCGCCTCCGAGGTCGTTCCCGGCTTCGCCGGCCTCGCCCCCGTCCGCACGATGGCCGCCGCCGAGGCCCTCGAGCACGTCCCGACCGGGCCGATGGACTTCACGCTGCTCGGCGCGCACCCGCTCGGCACGTGCCGGATGGGCACGGGGCCGGATCGGGCCGTCGTGGACTTCGACTGCCGCGTGTTCGGCACGGACAACCTGTTCGTGGTGGATGGGAGCGTCTTGCCCAGCTCGCTGGGCGTCAACCCTCAGGTCACCATCATGGCGATGGCGCTGCGTGCGGCCGAGCGCATCGGCGCGGGCTGAGCCCGGGATCAGGGATCGGGGCCGCGGACGCACAGGACGGGCAGGGCGCTCCGCGGGTCGTCGTCGCCCGTGGTCCCGGCCTCGAACGAGATCGAGTAGTGCTGGGCCGTGTCGAGCCGGGGGGAGCCAGACAGCACGCTGCCCACGATGTTCGTACCAAACGGCGCGCTCGTGAACGGCGCCGCGGTTCTGTTGAGGTCGAGGATGGACGACAGCTCTTTGATGCTGGCCGTCCGCCAGTCGGTGTGGCCGTCCGCGCCGTAGCCGTCGCAGACGCCCAGCGCGTCCTTCCAGGGCCGGGCCGGCACCACGTTCCAGGCCCACTGGAGCCCCGTGGAGTGGTCGACGCTCGAGCTCCGGATCGGCTCGAAGTCCGGGACGCGTCGCGGTCCGCGCACACAGACCACGCCGTTCATGGCGTTGGCCGGTCGAAGGAGGCCGGCGGTGTTGAGGTAGCGATGGTCGTTGGGGTTGGTGGTCTGGCCGGCCCACACCGAGCCCGCCCACCGCAGCATCGCCGTGGGCAGGACGGGCTGCTGCCCATAGTCGAGCAGGGAGGTCGCCTCATACACCTCTGGCAGCCTCCAGTCGTCAAACCCCGCCATGACCAGGTTCTCGCAGCTGGCCTCGGCCTGTTCGAACCACTCTTGCCCGAGCGGGTTCCGCGTCACCATCAACCCGTTGCGCCGGTCGTAGGCCACCTCATCGTCGAGCGCGACGAGGTCCGGCAGCGGCCCCACCGTGTTCCCGTCCTGCCCGTAGAAGTCCTGCCCTGGCGCAGGACAGGCGATCTGCCCGCTCCGGTCGTCCTCGCAGTAGGCCGTGGAGTCGGTCACCGTCCAGCGCGGCGGCGCGCAGCTGTCCATGACGCACGACCAGTCCGCCGGACAGGCGCAGTCGAGCGCCTGTCCACAGCTGTCCGTGAGGGTCGCGCACCGCACCACCACAGACGGACAGGTCCGATCGCAGCACTGCCCTCCGACGCACGCGGTGTTCGCCGGGCAGGTGCTTGTGCAGCCCCCGCAGCGGTTCGGGTCGCTCATGATGTCGACACAGACATTGCCCGTCGTGGTCGGGCAGCAGTTCAGAGCGCCGCTGCAGGGGCAGCTCAGGTCTGTGTCGGCAGGGTCGACATCTGTGGCGACGTCTGTGGTGACGTCGGCGTCGGCGTCGGGCGTGGTGTCGGCCGGCACGTCTCCGCCTGTGTCGCGGGTCGCGTCGATGGTCGGCACATCATCGGGGACAGATGTGTCCGTCGGGTCATCGACGCCGTCAGGGCCGCCGTCTGCCCGGTGGGCGACGTCTGTCCCCGCGTCGCGGACCAGGGAGGGTGAGGCGGTGTCGACGGCGCAGGCGGTCGTGAGCGCCAGGATCAGGCCGATGAGTGTGTGTGTGGTTGGATTGTGCATTTTGTCCCTCACCCCCCAGCCCCCTCTCCCGTATGACGGGAGAGGGGGAGGCCCTCACCCCCCAGCCCCCTCTCCCGTATGACGGGAGAGGGGGAGGCCCTCACCCCCCAGCCCCCTCTCCCGTCAT
>Ga0100377_1002643_pt1 | contig 14883 bp, 13 predicted proteins | sample CryGeymeta201501_FD_83664 | JGI IMG/M metagenome (GOLD analysis project Ga0100377, IMG submission 83664) | Groundwater microbial communities from Crystal Geyser aquifers in Utah, USA - Crystal Geyser metaG 2015-01 | ecosystem: Environmental > Aquatic > Deep subsurface > Groundwater | place: USA... | reverse complement strand
CAAGTGTCATCTTTTCAGTGCGTCCATCACCACCTCTGGCAACCCAGGACCACACCAATGCTCCAACAAGGAGCAAACCAAACGCCGTAAGAATTGTCTTGGATTTTTTCACCAAATCTCCTTTTCCCTTCGGGATGAAGGATAAGAGGACATAGGCGATACATCCGACTAAGAGAAGCCACAACCAGTAGCTCTGCGTGACTTCCACAACCGTCTTGAGAGATGGTGCTTGCGGCGGCAACAACCAAACGATTAGAAGCAGTGCGACAGTCGCCCCGAAAACAATAATAGCAATCCTTATAACCTTGTTGTTTCCGTTGCTAGTGCTTGTTGGAATAGCTGTTGACATGCTAGCGAAGGAATTCTTCACTTGCACCCGATACTTTACAAGCAAGAAGATCGCAAGACCAAAGATCGCGATGATGATAGGACCACTCATGATTCCACCCCCTTCTTTGTTTTAGTACCGAGTGCGCCTTGGGCACCTTTGACGAGGCCCATCACGTCTCGCATACCGCTTTCGGCACCTACTATGAGCACATCGGTTTTATCCGATAGCCCGCGGACAGCCTCTGTGGCGAGCACAATGTCCCCTTTTACCTTAAGTGCGTCCATTATCACTTTCCGACCATTGGCTTGGGCAGTGAGCAATGCCAGTTCAGCAGCACCTTTACCCTCACCTTCTTTTGTGAGTCTGGTCTTCTCTCCCTCAGCCCTGGCCTCAACTTGTGCCGCTTCGGCTCGCGCTTTTGGAATACCTGCAAGTGCCATGCTCACTTCATGGGAGATATCAGGAGAGAGGAGTCGAACTGAAATGATGTTAACACCCGAATTCTCGAATCGCTCCTTGACCTGTTCTGCGAGTTTCAGATTGATTTTTGGCAAATTCTTGATAAAACTCGCCGGAGTGTTCTGCGTGATATCTTCAACAATAGTTACCTCGCCGATATCACGCAACTGTTTCTGAATTTCTTCACTACTCCCCCCAAAGTTAGCGACATAGTCAAATATGTCCGTAATGGCGTACTGAACCACGAAGTTAACACTGAGTGCCATTCGTGTATCAAGTATGTCTTTTTCTATGTTTTCGGGCGCTCGAGTGACAGCTCGAATTGGCCGAGTCATTCCCAAAGGAAGTGTTTCTTTGTCATCTCCCTTGAAGATCTTCTCAGGGTCATCGGGACACTGGAACTCTTGCACTGTGCGAGGTGCCTTCAAGACCTGCATTAAGAACAGTGGGATAAAATGCAGTCCTGGGGAGAGACGTACAAGTGCTTTGCCATAACAAAATGCCCCGGCCACCTCATTTGCTCCCACCTCTTTCAGAGAGAGCATAAGGTAGATCATTGCAAGAAGAATGAGTGTCGGTCCGCCACTGAAGGTAATACCGAACTTTTTGAGAAGCAAGATGCTCCATGTCATCCGAGATGTGTTTAACGCAACAGCAATAACCACCATACCGCAGAACCAAAGCAACTTGTAGAACCACGGATGCTCCGGTACATTTATTGGGCTCCGCCCCGCGGGTGAAGTTGTACTCATGATTTTTCCCTCCCTTTCATTCATAGGTTTAGGTTTCTTTCAAAAAACTGCTATCCGCTATTCAGTATACACGAAACCACATACTTGTCAAGGTGCTGGGGAGAGGACTCGAACCTCCATGCCTTTCGGCGCCAGATCCTAAATCTGGTACGTCTACCAATTTCGCCACCCCAGCATGTCTTGCGTAGCTTTAGCGAAGCAGGGCAACTTCCAAAGCATACTATGTTCTGCTATATTTTTCTCTACGTGCTTTTACTTTGCGCCTATAGCTCAGTTGGTAGAGCAGCTCCCTCTTAAGGAGACGGTCCCTGGTTCGAGCCCAGGTAGGCGCACAAAGTTTTTTTAGTGCCGAGAGTGGGACTCGAACCCACATGAAAGTTTTTGGGCCTTCTCAGGATTTTAAGTCCTGTGCGTCTACCATTCCGCCACCTCGGCAAATCATGTTCCCGCCTTCTTTTGAAGATAGTATCATCTCTGCTATGCTCGCAGTACGGCCCGGTGGTGAAGTGGTAACACGGCGCTCTGCAAAAGCGCTATGCGCGGGTTCAATTCCCGCCCGGGCCTCCCGATTATTCACCGTTATCAAGAAGGAAATCAATGCGCGGGAGACGGATGCGAGTGTGTTTTTTTAAATAATTCGAGAATGCCTCACGTTTCCGTTCGAGGAAAGCGAGCGCGGAGATCGCCTTCTCGATTGGGAAGACACTCACGAAGACCATCATACGATCACCATGCGCCACGCTCTCTGCCCTAATGACGGTAATGAGAGATTCGTGGTCGGCTTCGCGTGCAATAAATCGCGCAGCCTCGCGCACAACAATTTCGACAGCACGATCGTCGTGCCGCTGATGATTACGAGCAGAAGTGTCAGAATTCATGATTCAGAAACGGTGAATGCTACAAGTATATCTCCATATATCGCATATTCGCGCATTTCTATTTCAGTACCAAAGTCGCCCTCGGTCTTGATCTCCTTTACATCCGCGCGCGCTTGCTGGAGATTCGTTATACTGCCACGTGCAATTTCGATATCTTTCCGTAGTATTTTCACGCGATTTCCGACCGTGAGAATACCAGATATATAACGCGCGCCGAGGACATGCTTCCTAGCGCTCGAGGAAAAAGCCTTCAATACCATTGCGCGCCCAAGCTCTTTTTCAGAAGTGGTGGCAGGCGCGCATGCCTCGAGAAGCTCTCTGACTTTCGCCGAAAGTTCGTAGATGATAGAGAAGGGAAGGATGGTGATGTTATCGCGCTGTGCGAGCTCATTAGCGATAGCGTCAGTCGAGACATTGAATGCGATGATAATTCCGTCAGAAGCGCGCGCAGTCTTCACATCGGTCTCGCAGACACAGCCGACTCCCGAGGAGACGATGCGAATGGCAGCGCGCTCGCTGGCAATCTTTCCAAGCTCGTGTATGATTGCATCAACAGAACCGGCAACGTCCGCTTTCACGACAAGTGGAAGTTCCGCCATACCCTCGACGATGGCACTGCGTTCCGAAGAAACGGCGGATGCTTCAATATTCTTTTTTGCGAGAGATTCTGCTTCCTTTTTGTTCTTCACGACGATGAAAAGAGACCCAGCCGCAGGTAATTTGTTGAACCCGGAGATACGTATCGGATCTGATGGTACGGCGCGTTCGATCCGTTTGCCGCGGAAATCTTCTATGAAGCGTACGGGAGCGTATGCGTCGCCCGCGACGACGAATCCGTCGAGCGCGAGCGCGCCGTCCTTCACGATAAGCGTCGCGGAGGCACCGCGTTTTGGATCTTGTGTCGATTCAAGCACGAAACCGGTTGCACGTGCCGCTGGATCGGCAGTAATGTCTGCGAGATCCGCCACCAAAAGAACGAGATCGAGAAGCTCAGATATTCCCTCGCCCGTTTTTGAAGAGGTGAGCGCATAGGAGACATCGCCACCCATCCCTTCGAGGAATATCCCGTGTTCGAGAAGCGAGTTTTTCGCATGCTCGACATCGGCATTATTCTTGTCGATTTTGGTGATAGCGACTAGGTAGGGGATATGCGCTTCTTGTATTGCGGCGAGCGCATCGAGCGTTTGCGGCATCACACCTTCATCTGCCGCGACGATGAGAATGGCGATATCTGCGGCCGCCGCGCCGCGCGCGCGCAGCGCCTTGAAGGCCTCGTGGCCTGGAGTATCGAGGAAGGTGACTGACCGGCCATTGTGAAGCGCGATGTAAGCGGCGACGTGCTGGGTAATGCCTCCAGCTTCGCCAGCAACAATATTCGCTTTTCGGATGTAATCCAAAAGCGAAGATTTACCGTGGTCTATGTGACCCATCACCGCGATGACAGGCGGCCGTGGTTCTCGCGCCATAGTGATTCTATTTAATCACAAAAAGTACGTAATTGCAATATATTATATATTATTTTCAATGTACAAAATTATATCCTATAGGACAAAAATTCATACAACTTGTTATGTTATAAAAGTCGGAAGTGTTCTCGTAACTTCTTATCTGATTCGAGTGCTTCAGCAACGAATGACAGCATTTCTCCAGTTCCACTTTTGAGATGAGTACGGACAAGTCCGATGAATTCGTCACATGGATACGGATAAATCCAGACACTATCTTGAAGTCGTAAAAAACCGGTACTTGTAAGAAGAACCCTAAGTCGTGAACGAATTTTCCTGCGTTTCTCGAGAATATCAAATATGACTACGCGCCACTTTCCATCCCAGAATGCTGGTTCGGGGATGCGATACTCACTTGCATAGATTGACTCAATAATCGCATGACCTTTATCGGTCAATTCAATCTGGCGATGTCCATATTTTCCTGATGTCTTTACTATTCCAGAACGTTCCATGCCTGATATAGCTTGAGTGATTCGACGATACAGATCTTTGCGATTTGTTGCACCGCGGTCAAGTTTTTTTAAAAGTGTAATTGTTTTTGGTGCAACAAGAGCAACGCTAATCACACCACCGACAACAAGAGTTCGTAGAATCATGTTGCGCATCGGAAGATACTTTCCTCTACTTTCAGTTCTCATTTTCTTCATGTATGAAATTATATCCTATAGGATAAAAATTAATACATCTATTTTTTTGGAACAGAGGTGTGAAAAACAAAAGGATGAAAATAAAAAATTGGCACTAAGTCCGGTTTGCCACGCGGTTGGGTCTCTTGAGCAATTTGCTCATTGTAGGCGTGCTTCGACGCCTCGTTGTTCGGTCCAAATGACCTACTACCAACTCGAAAGTTTTTATTATAGCATAGCGGAACGGCATTTGAAGTCAACTTACTGTAAAATAATCATATGTTTGGGAAACGGAGGATATATCTCGATTATGCCGCGGGAGCGACAGGGAATCCGTCGTCGCCGCACTATGAAGGAAGACAAGCGAAGGGGAAACTTGAAGATGCGCGAACAGCCATCGCGCGACTCGTCGAGGTACAGTCAGATGATGTCATTTTTACGAGCGGTGCAACAGAGAGCAATGCGCTCGCCATCCTCGGGCATGTGCGGGCGTTGAAGATGGCAGGCAGAAAAGAGTTGCATATGCTTTATTTACCAAGTGCGCATGCGTCAATCGTCGAGAATGCGAATCTCCTTATGGCTGAAGGCGTAGCAATCGAGGCGCTTCCAATAAAAAACTATCGAGTTGATACTGAAATACTCGCTGATATGGTGCGAGACGAAACAGCGCTCGTCTCTATGGATGCAGTCTGTGGCGAGACCGGTGTGATATGGAATACTCGTGCAGTTGCTGATGTTTTGAAGAGATTTCGCACGGGCACATCAAAAAAGGGAAGCGCTCAGGCTACTAGGCCGATTCCACATTCTTTTTTTGATGTGCCTGTGCTTCATATAGACGCGAGTCAGGCGCCGTTGACCGAGAAGATGACTCGCGCACATTTCGGCGCAGACCTGCTCACGCTCGACGCTTCAAAAGTCGGAAATATTCGCGGTATTGGCGCCTTGATCGCACATCGCACGATTCCTCTCGTTCCTTTGTACGGAGGCGGAGGGCAAGAACGCGGATTGCGCCCGGGGAGCGAAGCGCCCGAACTTGCTCTGAGTTTCGCGGCCTGCCTCCGGCAGGCCGCGCTCGGTCGAGAATCATTCATCACTTCTGCAAAATTAGAACGAAAAAACCTTATAAAAAGAATCAAAAATATCGTACCGAACGTATTCATACAAGAGAGTCGTAGACAGGTACCGCATATACTCAACCTTTCGCTTCCGGGCCGCGATACCGATTATCTTATCGCACTCCTCGACGAAGCGGGGATCGCGGTCTCGACGCGTAGCGCATGTGAGACCGATTCTGAAGAAGGTTCGCGCGCTGTTTTTGTTTTGACCGGGGATCGTGATTGCGCCCGCGCGACACTACGCATTTCCTGGGGGCCTTTGACTCGTTCATGCGACTTACGCCGTTTTGCAAAGCTCTTTTCGCAAGCGGTTGCGTTTATTGACAATAACAACTCTGGGTAGCATTATAGCCATATGAACATCGAAGAACTCTCGAAATCCCAACTCATACTGCTCACGATCCTTGTGAATTTCGTAACCTCGATCGCGACCGGTATCTTGACGGTTTCGTTGCTTGACCACGCACCGGCATTCGTAACTCAAACGGTGAATCGCGTCGTCGAGCACACCATCGAGACGGTAGTGGCTGCAGCGCCGGATACAATCATTCATGCTCCCGCACCATCGAACCAGGATCTCGTCACGGCCGCCATCGGAGCGGATGCAGCTCGTGCAGTCGCCATTTATCTTGCGGAAACCGGCACCTCGACACCACCTGTTAGCATCGGTACGTATCTTCCCAAGGCACGCGCCATCGTGACCGCCATGCAGGACAAGTTACCGAAGGAGGCGCTCGTCGGGTTTACCGACGGTTCCTATAGTGCCGCGTCCCTTGCGCGTAAAGATAAAGACATCGCAATTTACGGCTTCGCAGACGGCGACGTACTGCCGAAAATGACCTCGCCACTCCTGGTCACTACAAGCAACTTGAAACTTGGTGAAACGGTACTCGCTCTTGGTGCCGATGGTTCTGCTTCTACTGGCATTGTCGCGCGCGTGAGCGAAAAAGGTATTCACACCACACTACCGGACATAGGCACTGGAAGTGCTGCAGTCGATCTCTCCGGGAATCTCATTGGCATTGCCGCAGGAATAACGCCCGGTCTCCTTATCAGCGCAAACACCATTACGGCGCTTCTCGCGGCGACCACAACGACTACAACCTCGACAACCCCGTAACGAAATAATATTTTTATGTATGCCCCCGTTTAACAATTTCACTACCAAAGCCAAGGAAGCCGTACGTCGAGCGCACGAACTTGCGATAGAGCGCGGGCAGAATCACGTTTCATCGCTCCACCTACTCGCCGCACTCGTACTACAGGAAGAATCGCTCGTCTTCTCGATGCTCGATCGAATGGAGGTCGACACTATCATGCTCACAGATGCAGTACTCGAACATTTAGAAGCACCCGAGAGCTCTTCTGTACTCTCTCCCTCGTACCAAATCTTTCTCACGCCCGATCTAGCGCAAGCACTCGAGGTGTCTGGAAAAATCGCAGCGCGCATGAACGACACTTTCGTCGGCACCGAGCATTTATTCCTCGCGGTCATTGAGCACCCTGGTTCTGCGGCCGACATCCTCGCGCGCTTCTCGATCGGGCGCGATGCGGCTCTCGCTATTCTCAAAGAACTTAAGAATTCGAAAGACGGTCAAGCCGAGAGTCCGAAGCGCTTTCGCGCGCTCGCCAGATATGCGCGCAATCTCACCAAGCTCGCCGCAGAAAATAAGCTCGATCCGGTCATCGGCCGCGACATCGAGATCAATAGAGTCATTCAAATCCTCGCGCGGCGCACCAAAAACAATCCAGTTCTTATCGGCGAGGCCGGCGTGGGGAAGACCGCAATCGCCGAAGGACTCGCCGCGCGCATGGCGACGAATGATGTCCCCGAATCATTGAAAAGCAAAGAACTTCTCTCGCTCGATCTTGGTCTCATGATCGCCGGCACGAAATATCGCGGCGAGTTTGAGGAACGGATGAAAAACGTGATGAAAGAAGTCGCACGCGCAGAAGGGAAGGTCATCCTCTTTGTCGACGAGCTTCACACGCTTGTTGGCGCTGGCGGCGCCGAGGGGTCCCTTGATGCGTCAAACATGTTAAAGCCCGCGCTCTCGCGCGGTGAAATCCATGTTATCGGCGCGACGACAATAAAGGAATATCAGAAATATATCGAGAAGGATGCCGCGTTCACGCGCCGTTTCCAATCTGTATTTGTACAAGAACCATCAGTCGAGGATGGCATCGCTATTTTGCGCGGCCTGCGCGACAAGTATGAACTATTCCATGGCGTACGCATTACCGATGGTGCCATTGTTGCTGCGGTCGAGCTTTCCGCGCGTTATATCAGCGACCGTTTCCTCCCGGACAAGGCGATCGATCTCATCGACGAGGCCGCGTCAGGACTCCGCATAGCGCTTGAGAATAAGCCACCGCTCTTAGAGGAGACCGATCGTAAAATTCGCCGCCTCGAGATCGAGCGCCAAGCGCTCCAGAAAGATATGGAAGCGCTTGCCTCCGCTGGAGGCGGATCCGCCTCCAGCGGAAAAGAAATAAAAGAGCGCATCAAAATTATAGAAAAAGAGATTGCCGATCTGAAAGAAAAAACCAGCGAGCTTGAAATTAAATGGAAAAATGAAAAAGAAGTGCTTGTTGGTATCCGCACCGCCAAAACCGAACTTGAGGCGTTGAAAATACAGGCGGATAAAGCCGAGGCTGTTGCCGATCTCGGCACGGTCGCGGAGATTCGTTATGGTCGCATTCCACATATCCAAAAAGACCTCGAGACGAAGTTGAAGCGCCTGAAGACACTGCAAAAGTCGCGTCGGGTTTTGAACGAAGAAGTCGCCGAACAGGATATCGCCGGAGTTGTCTCTCGTTGGACAGGTATCCCTGTCGCGCGGATGCTCGAAGAAGAGGCCGCGAAACTCGGTCGCATGGAAGAGGCACTCAAACGCGGCATCATCGGCCAAGATATTGCGGTACAGAAGGTGACCGATGCTGTGAAGCGCTCAAGGGTGGGCATCAACGATCCGAATCGCCCAATTGGCTCCTTCCTCTTCCTCGGCCCTACGGGCGTCGGGAAGACCGAACTCTCGAAGAAGCTTGCGGAGTTTATGTTTAACGATGCGGATGCTCTAGTGCGCGTGGACATGAGCGAATTTATGGAAAAGCATTCGGTCGCGAAGCTCATCGGCGCGCCTCCCGGCTATGTCGGCTACGAGGAGTCCGGCACACTGACCGAACGTATCCGGCACCGTCCATACGCCGTGGTGCTTTTCGACGAAATCGAAAAAGCGCATCCGGAAGTGTTCAATATTCTGCTCCAGGTGCTCGATTCAGGACACCTTACAGACGGCAAAGGACGCAAAGTTAACTTTAAGAATACGATTATCGTGCTGACCAGCAATATCGGCGGGGAATTTATCGATCGGCTCGCGCATATCGGCTTCGGCACCGCGGACGCAACTGAAGCGACTCGCTACGAAGAAACTAAGGAAAAAGTAATGGACGCGTTGAAGGAGCATTTCCGACCCGAGTTCCTCAATCGACTTGATGACATCATTATATTCGACGTACTTGCGAAGGAGGCGCTCGCTCGCATCGTCGATACGCAGGTTGAAGAAGTAATGAAGAGACTCTCACAGAAGCGCATCGCGCTTACAATAAAACCAGATGTTCGGACGTGGCTCGCGGGAAAGGGGTACAACCCGCAGTATGGCGCCCGCCCGCTCCGGCGCATGATACAGGACAAAATACTCACGCCGCTCGCATCCTTAATGGTTGATCAGGGACTGATGGAAGGAGGGACAGTGGTTGTCTCTATACGGAACGATAAACCGGACTTCGAAGTGAAGAAAAAATTAGTTCGGGCGAAGAGAGAAGCAAAATCCGATGCAATTGCTTAAACCGCATGTCTCTGTTAAAGTAACACTATGTCACAAGATCGCCTGCTCAGGCTAAAATCAACGAAGTCAAATCACATTATCTGGACACGCAAGAATAAAAAGAAAGTCGAACGCAAAATCGAACTCTCCAAATTCGATCCGACGCTCCGCACGCGCGTCATCTTCAAAGAGGCGAAAAAATAGAGGTTTACCACATTCGGCAGTTTTCCGCTGTGTTCTAAATTGCGGGCCCACCAGGACTCGAACCTGGGACGGCGGTTTTGGAGACCGCTGTTTTACCGCTAAACTATAGGCCCATTTGAAAACGATAGCAGATATATGAGTAGTGGAAAAGTCGACCATCAATATCTGTATGCGGTACACTGTAGATATGCGTTCTCGCACATTCTTTTTTATTTTTGCCATTACAACCGTAGTGCTAGTGTTGCCCACTATTGCATATGCTGAGAGTGTTAGCATACCGTTTTTTGGTCCAATCATTCCAAAAGATGTAAACAAATGTGCCGCTGGATGGGGGGCGGTCATTTTAGTTATAAATAGAATAATTGCATTTCTTATCACGCTCGCTATTGTCTTTGTCGCGCCACTGATGATCGCGTATGCAGGTTTCCTATTTGTGGTGAATCCGGTAAATCCAAGTGGAAAAGAAAAAGCGAAAGGGATTCTTAAAAATACGATTGTAGGAATCATTATCGCTCTTGGTGCTTGGATGATTGTCGATGCGATTATGGTAGTGCTCTACAATCCAGAAGCAAAAGAAGGTAAAACAGAACTGGAAGCATGGACAGACATAATCACATCCGGAGGCGAGGATTTTTGTTTGATTCGAGAAGGTGCAATGAAAAAACTTAATCAAGGTTTAATATCCGGTTCTTCTGCGACTGGTGATTTGACTGTAGTTCCACCTAGTACTGAACCACCATCTGAAAACACTATTCGGCAGCAGTTCGTAGATGCTTTTGTAGATATTAATAACAAAGCATGCAATCCATACAATATTGATGGCGTAAAATACAGTTGTACTAATGTAGGCAGAATGCTTGATGCCACTGTAAATCAAGTCATAGAAATAAAGAGAAAATGCAATTGTCCAGTAACAATAAATGGTGGTTCCGAAGCAGGACACGCCTCCGGGAAATCTCCTGGAAACTATTCTCACGGCACTGGATATAAGGTAGATCTCGATATGAATTCAGCACTCAACTCATTCATTCAAAAATTTTCTATGGAAGGCAAGCGAAATGAAGACACGATTTATTTAGATAAATGCAAGAACCAATACGTACAAGAATCAGATCATTGGGATATTACAGTTTTCAGATTTTGTAATCTTTAGTCACAATACATATTCTCATTATTTAATTTACGAATCCACGCTTTCTGGCGGCGGGCATACTGCCAGAGTTTTGCCGAGAGGGCTGGGAGAAGAGATGCTTCAGTGCGTTCACCCCTCAAGAATTCACCGATGATCTTGTATTCGAGTCCGAGTTCGTTTAAACGAGTATCATCAACTTCTTCATGTACGCGACGTACTTCATCAACAAGTCCGCGAGAGAGTGCATTTTTAAGCCGCGTGTTAATCATCGCGCGCAACTCATCGCGTGGTGGGTCTATAATGATCCACTCTGTATGGAAGTCAGACTTACACAGTTGCTGTGTAAGTCTGACTTCCACAAGATCACGCATTGGAACAGTGCCGAGAGAGTCGATTATTTCAAGAGCGCGGATGAGCCGCCGCCGGTTTTGTGGATCCAATTCTGCCGCCCGACGCGGATCGCGTTGTGCGACCTGCGCGACGAGCTTTTCGGTCGTGAGCTTTTCAAGCTCTTCGCGAAGTGCTGGATTCGCATCTGTTCCCATCGGGAGGCCGTGCAAAAGCGCGTTAAAATAAAAATGCGTCCCACCGACTAGAATCGGGAGTTTCCCGCATTCAGATATTTCTTGTATCAAACGCGTCGTATCTTTAACAAAATCTCCTGCAGAATACGTTTCGTGCACTTCGCGAATATCAATAAGGTGATGCGGCACTCCTCGCATGTCTTTTTTCGATATCTTCTCTGTGCCGATATCGAGCCCGCGATATACCTGCCGCGAATCAACAGAAATAATTTCTCCGTTTCGCTCAAGCGCCTCTTCAACCGCACGCGAGGATTTGCCAGAAGCGGTCGGCCCGACTATACAGAGAATTGGTGTTTCCATACTGGTGCCGGGGGAGAGAATCGAACTCTCATGTCTTGCGACAATGGGTCTTGAATCCATCGCGTCTGCCAATTCCGCCACCCCGGCCAGTGGACTGCAGGATAGCATATGCTAAAATATTTTACATGAATGACGACGCGAGTTACGTGCCGACCAAGTACGATTCGGTCTTTTGGATCGACGTCGAGCGGATCGCGCCGAATCCGTACCAGCCGCGGAAGGATTTTAGTGAGGAAGGGCTGAAATCGCTCGCGGAGAGTATCCGCCAGTATGGCGTACTACAACCGCTCGTCGTTAGCCGCACAGACGTCGAAAAGTCCGATGGAGGTCTCGAAAGCGTTTATGAACTCATTGCAGGCGAACGACGATTGCGCGCGTCAAGGATCGCTGGCCTCAAACAAATACCAGTAGTTATCCGCCAGGGTGAAAGCAATCTCACCAAACTTGAGTTCGCCATCATCGAAAACCTCCAGCGAGAAGACCTCAATGCGATCGATCGGGCGAAAGCACTCCAGAAGCTTATCGAGGAGTTCGGCATTTCGCATGCCGAAACCGCGGCGAAGATTGGCAAGAGCCGCGAATATGTCTCGAACAGTCTTCGCCTCCTTTCTCTTCCTGAACATATGCAGAACGCTATTGTCACGAAAGAGATACACGAAGGCCACGCGCGACCGCTTCTCGCGCTGAACGATCGTCCGGAGGAACGCGAAACTCTTTTTAAAGAAATCATTCTAAAACGGCTTCCAGTCCGCGCCGCCGAACGCATCGCGCGCTCCATCGCACAAGAGCGCGTGCGCAAGTATCACAGGAAAACACCAGAGATGGTCGAGCTAGAAAAATCGCTCACCGAGACATTGGGCACTCGCGTCATCATTGAAACCAACGCAGAAGGCGGGCGCCTGCTTATCGATTTCTTTTCGCCTGACGACTTGCAACAGTTGGTTGACACCCTTTATCCTCGACATGGTGCCACTGCACCAGGTGCGCAACAAAAAATTGCAGAAGAAGTCACGGATGATCCCATCCCTCCCGCCGCGCCAGAGGAATCTCCTGATGATGAGCTGTATTCAGTGAGCAGTTTTACCGTTTAGCAAAATTCGATAGATTTTTATTTTTTATTCGCGTGATGCTGGCGTCGTCGCCGTAATGGTTTCGCTGGCTCGGCCATTCCGAGTGCCGCGCGAATATGTCTGCGCGCAAGCGATGTCCGCGCAATTTCAAGCCATTTCGGCGAAGGGTGTGCAGAGTCGCGACGCAGTATTTCAACGACATCGCCATTGCCGAGCGCTGTATCGAAAGAAACGAGCTTGCCGTTCACTTTTGCTCCCTGGAGATGATTCCCGAGGTCGCTGTGTATCGCATAGGCGAAATCGATCGGTGTTGATGCCGCGGGCAGGTCAATTACATCACCTTTGGGAGTAAAGACGAACACACGGTGCGAAAAGAAATCCTCCTTCAGCCCGTCAACAAATTCTTCAGAGCCGGCGATATCAGTGTTCGCCTCGGCGAGTTCAGTGAGCCACGCGGGTACCTTCGTCGCGCCTCTCACCCCTCCTTCCTTTCCCGAAACTTTCATGAGCGAGGGGATGAGCGAGCGAACCCAGGAAAAAGAGAGCGATGAAAATCTACTTTTCTGAACCCCTTTCTCTAGCTTCTCCACTCCTTTCCCCAGTTGTTTATAGGACATGTGCGAAGCAATGCCGAACTGTGCGCGCCGATGCATCTCCTCGGTACGAATCTGGATTTCGACGATGCCAGCTTCAGGCGTGACGACTGTCGTGTGAATCGATTGATATCCGTTCGGTTTTTGGAAAGCGATATAGTCTTTGAATTCGCCAGGCAATGGCTTATAGAGCGCGTGTACGACGCCAAGTGCGGCGTAACAATCCTCGATTTTTGGTACGATAACTCGCAGTGCGGCAATGTCGTGAATGAGACTAATGTCGTCGTTCTTTCTCAAGAGTTTCTGATATAAACTCCAAAGCCCTTTTATGCGTATATCAGTGCGGAAAGTTGTTATTACTTTCTTTGCAAGTTCGCGCTGGAGCTCTTTTTGTACTTTTGCGAGCCCGATCTCGGTTTCTTTTGTTTTCAATTTACGCACTTCGGCGACATGCGAAGAGGCATCTGGATCGACGAACGGGAATGCCAAATCCTCAAGAATGCGTTTCATTTTCCCCATGCCGAGGCGGTCGGCAATATGGGCGTAGATTTCGAGCGTCTCGAGCGCGATGCGGCGGCGCTTGTGCTCCGGTACATACTCCAGCGTTTGCATATTATGCTTGCGGTCAGCGAGCTTTACGATGAGCACTCGTATATCACTCGCAGTCGCCACAAGGAGCCGTCGAAGGCTTTCCGCGTGGCGTTCGGCACCGTGATACTTGTGCGTGCCGAGCTTCGTTACGCCGTCGATGATGAAAAGCAATTCTTTCCCGAATTCTTTCTCGACATCTTTGCGCGGCACTCTTCCGTCCTCGACGGTGTCATGAAGGAGTCCTGCGGCGATTGTTGTCGCATCCATACCATATTCGGCGAGAATCTTCGCGGTCGCCGCCGGATGGATGAAATACGGTTCGCCAGAGAAGCGCATCTGGCCCTCATGGGCCTTTTTAGAATATTCATATGCCTTCTCGACGAATGCAATATCCTCGGGAGTCGCTCCCTTCATCTCGCTCACAATCTCCTTAATGGTAGTCATATAGGGTACTTTGGATTATAAAGGACTTTTTATATTTTTTAAACTTGGATTAGTGACTTTGATATAAATCTGAGTCGTTCTTATATTGGCATGTCCTAAAAGTTCTTGCACATAGCGCACATCTACAAAAATTAATTGCTTGCAAGCTCTGATTTACAATCTGTGAAGACATTCCTGCATCTATTTTAGATAATAAATATTGTTTTATAAAATCAATGTCCACTAAATCAAAAAACGTAACTCATCTTTCAGTTTCTTAAGATAGACATCCATATTGATACTTGCTATTATTTAATCATACACAATATTCGTCTAGCAGACAATATTATGTATATTATAAGAAAACACTTCGCATATAAACGAGTTATCGGAAATATTGCTCTTTTAAAACAAATATTTTTAGGAAGCTCTACTAATCTAAAAGGAGGATGACATGAAAAACTTGTTCGTTGGACTGCGCTATTTTTTG
>Ga0100377_1002639_pt1 | contig 14887 bp, 12 predicted proteins | sample CryGeymeta201501_FD_83664 | JGI IMG/M metagenome (GOLD analysis project Ga0100377, IMG submission 83664) | Groundwater microbial communities from Crystal Geyser aquifers in Utah, USA - Crystal Geyser metaG 2015-01 | ecosystem: Environmental > Aquatic > Deep subsurface > Groundwater | place: USA... | reverse complement strand
GTGGCTCGGGCGAGCAGCGGTAGAACGCCGGGCCACGCGATGAACACGGCGTCTATTCAGTGTCGGACGTCGGACAGCTATGACTGACCAGGCGTCCAGGTGACGAGCTTGTGGACAAGGCCCACCCCGGCCATGACCGTCGTTCCGTTGCCTGTACCTCCGTGTGGTCATCGCAGGTCGTAGCTATCGGGCTCAAGTTGAGATCCTGACTCAATGGGTCGCCCGTCACCGCGCGCGGGTTTTTGTGACGGACGAGGGCGTTTGCCGACGGGCCGTGGTAGTCTGCGTGCGCAACACGCGGCGCCGGGGGGCGCCGGGAAGGAGGTCAGGAGCGCCATGGCGCAGACGGTCCACACGCCTCAGCGACGGCGCAGCATCCTTCGGCACGTCGGGCTCAGCCTGTCGATCATGGTCCCCCTGGCGCTGCTCGCGGCCTGGGCCAGCGGCCAGATCGAGGGGGCGCTGGAGGAGCAATACGGCCGCAAGCTCCAGGCGATCGCCTACATCGCCGCCCGGAGCATGTCGCCGGACGGGCTCGAGACCCTCGACTCGCCGGAGTCCATGCAGACGCCGGCCTACCTCCGCACGCGCAAGAAACTCGGCGACATCAAGGCGAGCGACAGCCTGATCCGGTACGCCTACGTCCTGCGGCACGTCGAGGGCCACCAGTGGCGCTTTGTGGCCGACGCCGACGACCGCGACGACGACCGCAACAAGGACGGGGTCGTCTCGGCCGGCGAGGAGGCTACCCGACCGGGCGACGCCCTCGACGCACACCGCTACAACGGCCCCCTCCTCGAGGGGCTGGAGCGCGCGGCCAGCGACATGAACCCGACGCCCGACCCGCCCTGGGGCATCACGGTCTCCGGCTATGCGCCGCTCTGCCCGGACGCCCCGCCGGAGGCCGCGTGCCGCAAGATGCTGATCGGCATCGACATGGAGTTCTCGACCGTCATCGCCCAGGTCGATCGGGTGCGCAGCTCGCTCTACATCCTGGCGGCCATCATGACGCTGCTCATCGTCCTGGCGGCGAACCTCTACCTCCGCTCGCGCGACCTGCTCGGCCGCTCGGTGGCGCTGCAGAAGCAGGTGATCACGGCCAAGATGCACCTGGCCAAGTTCGTCCCCGACACCGTCCGCCGCCTGATCGACGAGGACCCCGACAACCCCCAGCTCGAAAAGAGCCCGCGCGACCTGACCGTCATGTTCATCGACCTCGCCGGATACACCCGCCTAAGCGAGATCATGCCCCGCATGGCGATGAACCACCTCATCGAGAGCTACTTCTCGGCCTTCCTCGACACCATCCGCGCCCACGACGGCGACGTCAACGAGACCGCCGGAGACGGCCTCATGGCCCTCTTCCTCGCCGAGGACCCCAACCAGCACGCGGCCAACGCCGCCGCCTGCGCCCGCGCCGTCCAGCGCCAGACCGAGGAGCTCAACACGCGCTTCAAAGGGCAGTTCGCCGCCGTGACGGTCAACATTGGCCTGAGCACCGGCACCGCGCTCGTCGGCTCCACCCGCTTCGAAGGCGAGGCCAGCTCCCGCTGGACGTATACCGCCAGCGGCTCCGTCACCAACCTCGCCGCGCGACTCGCCGACTACGCCACCGAGGGCACCATCGTGGTGAGCGAGGAGACAGCCCGGCGGCTGGGGCCTGAAGCGGGGCTCGTCGCGCTCGGCGAGGTAAGATTGAAGAACGTGTCGAAGCCGTCGACTGTGTTCCGGTGTCCGCACCAGGGTGGAATCCAGGCCCCGGCGACGAGCGCGGCAGGCGGCGGTTCGAACGGGGCGAAGGTGGGCTGAGCGCGAGGCACGCGTCACGACTCTTGAGCCCCTCCCACCACCTCTCGCTGATCCGGACCGCTCTGCGGCCGGTCCGGATCAGCGTGGGGTGCCAGAGGGGGCGCTCGCCCCCCCAAACAGCTCCCGCATCACCACCTCGAACCACCGCCGGCCGTGCTCGTTCAGACCGTCGGCGTTGAAGTGCGTGCCGTCGTGGCGCCACCGGGGGCCGATCATGTCGTCGGTGGTGGGGCCGGCGAGCGCGAGGGGATCGGCGGCGATGACGTCGTCCTGGGCGAGCCGGACGACCTTGCCGTGGGCGAGGCGAGGGGCGTCAGCGAAGTCCGCGCCGGGGTACGAGACGCCAGCGATGATCCAGGGTATCGACCAGCCGGCGTCCTTGCGTGAGGCCGCGATGACGGCGTTCAGGCGCTCGACGTAGACCTCGCGCGCGGTGAACTCCATCGTGTCGGCCTCGCCCTGGTGCCAGAGCAGCGCGCGGGCGCCGTTGGGGCCGAGCTGAGCCAGCGCCTTGCCGAGCCGGCCGTAGATCTTGCCGGTCGGCTTCCAGCGCCCCACCGAGCTCCCTCCCCAGCCCAGCGCCACAAACCCGACCGGCACGCCGAGCCGCTCGACGAGCAGGTCGCCGAGATGCGGCCAGGGCGAGCCGCCGTCCCAGGTCGCCAGCGGCTGCGGGTCGCGCGCGAGCTTCCAGCCGCGCGGGCCGAGGGTGCTGACCCGGTCGTCCTTCGGAGCCTGCGGCGGCTGCCCCGTGTTGGCCGCGTTGCTCTGCCCGCCGATCACGAAGACCTCGCCGAGCCCCACAGGCACGACGTGCATGACCACTTTGGCGCCCTTCGGTGGGACGACCTCCACCTCGACCCCATACCATCCACCAGCCGAGACCGGCAGCGTGACCTCGAAGCGTCCATGCACCTCCCCCAGCTCCGCCCAGGGCTGCTCCACACCCTGCCCTGGCGCGGCGGGGACCACGCGCGCCCGCAGCGCCGCCGGGCCGCCCCCCCAGACCCCCGCGAGCGCGATCACCCCGGCGCCGTCCGGGCTGCGCTGATATATCGCCCTGGAGGTCGGTGATGTCAGCTTCAAGGGGCCGGCAACGGCGGTGCTCCCCAGGCCGAGCACCAACAACATCGCGCCGATCATCCACCATGCACGGGAGAGGGAGAGGGTCATGGGCAAGCTCGCGAGGGCAAGACGGGCGCCGGAGAGACCGGCGCCGCCGTCGGTGAAGGCCAGGAGGCGGGCCTCAGGCTCGCTTCGGAGGCCGCGCGATGGTATCAGATGAGACACCTCATCGCGCCAGGGACCGCCACGGCCCAACCCCACGGAGCCTCGATGCAATTCCTCCACCCCGAGCACGACGCCCACCTCGAGCTCTCCCTCGAGGATGTCTTCCTCCTGCCGCGCCGCCACGACGGCGCCTCCCGGACCGCGGTGGACCTCACGCCCAGCGACTTCCCTGGCGGCTCCCATCCGGTCGTGGCCGCCAACATGAACGCCGTCACCGGCAAGCGCATGGCCGAGACGATGGCCCGCTACGGCGGCCTCGGGGTGCTGCCCCAGGACATGCGCCTGGAGACGACCGAGCGCATCGTCGCCCACATCAAGCAGGCCCACCCCCGCTTCGACACCCCGCTCGTCGTCACCCCCGAGGCGACCGTGCGCGATGTCCAGGGCATCCTGCGCAAGCGCGCGCACGGCATGGTGATCGTCGTCGACGAGCAGCAACGCCCGATCGGCGTGGTCGCCGCGGCCGACCTCCGCGGCCGCGACCAGTACACCCCCGTGCGCCGGCTCATGTCCCGCGACCTCATCACCGCGCCCCAGACCATCTCCAACGCCGAGGCCTTCCTCCGCATGGACGAGGGCCGCGTCAAGGCCGCGCCCGTCGTGGACGACGACGGACGCCTCATGGGCATCCTCACCCGCGACGACGCCGTGCGCCTCGAGCTCCTCACCCCCTCCCTGGACGCCCACGGACGCCTCATGGTCGCCGCCGCCCTCGGGATCTCCTCCAGCGCCGGCACGATCGCCACCGAGCTCGTGCGCATGGGCGTCGACGCGCTCGTGCTCGACACCGCCCACGGCCACCAGCGCCGCATGCTGGAGTCCGTCGCCGCCGTCCGCGCCGCCGTCGGCGACGCCGTGCCGCTCATCGCCGGCAACGTCTGCACCGCCGAAGGCACCCGCGAGCTCCTCGAAGCCGGCGCCGATGTCGTCAAGGTGAACGTCGGCCCCGGCGCCATGTGCACGACCCGGATGCAGACCGGCGTCGGCCGCCCCACCTTCTCGGCCGCCCAGGCCTGCGCCGCCGAGGCGCGCCGCCTCGGCAAGCACATCTGGGCCGACGGCGGCGTCCGACACCCCCGCGACGTCTCCCTCTACCTCGCCGCGGGCGCCGCCCGCGTCATGGTCGGCACCATGCTCTGCGGCACCTGGGAGAGCCCCGGCGACATCAAGGAGGACGCCGAAGGTCACCTCTACAAAGAGAACTACGGCATGGCCAGCGGCCGCGCCGTCGAGGAGCGCACCAGCCACCTCGACACCTTCGAGCAGGCCAAAAAACGGTTCTTCCGCGAGGGCATCTCGTCCTCCCGCATCTACCTGCGCGAAGGCCAGGAGAGCCTCGGCGCCATCCTCGTGGACTTCATCACCGGCCTCCAGTCCGCGTTCACCTACGTCGGCGCCGACACCCCCGAGGGCTTCCACGCCAACGCTATCGTCGGCGTCCAGAGCGCCTCCGGCTACCACGAGGGCACCCCGCACGGCCGGGTCCGACGCTAGCCGACGAGGACGTGCCCCATGACCGGCAACATCTTCCGCGTCGACGCCGACGCGCTCGAGGCGATGCTCGCCAAAGCACCACCCGAGGCCTCCGTCGCCCCGATCATCTGGGCCGACATCGTCGCGCACTCGCCGCGGCTGGGGACGGTGCAGGTCATGATCGAGCGCGACGGGACGCCGGTCCGCCGCTTCCTGTCGGTGGCTGGCAAGCGCGCGGTGGGCGACGCCCGCGACCGCCTCGCGCTGCGTCGACAGGACGACGCCCGCCTGGTGGACCTGCTCGAGTCCGCCACCGGCGATCAAGCGCTGGACCTGGCCCACCGCGTCGTGACGGTCGGCGAACTCCAGGCCGACCTCGTCCCCCTCGGTCACCGCGTCGAGGAGGCCTCGCCGGACCTCCGCGCGGCGCCAGACCCCACGCGCTCCATCCCCCTGCAACCCGACCGGCAGGTCGCCGACTGGGGCGAGCTTCGCTACCGCGGGGTGGCGGCATGGACGCTGGTGCTCGCAGCGATCGGCCTCGTGCTGGCCTGGGCCTTCGCCCTCGACCTTCCGCCAGACGCAGGGACCCTCCACCTCGTCCTCGCCTGGATCGGACCGGCCTTCGCCTGGCTCGGCGCGCTGGGCGTGCTCGCTGGCAACGCCCGCCTCAGGCGTGTGGCGACGCACGGCGTGCTCGTCCCTGCCCGCCTCGAGCGCGTGCGGTCCCACTACGAACCCCTCGGACGACGCACCATCTACAACTGCGAGGTCGTCTACACCGCCCCGGACGGCCACGACCACCGCGAGTCCAAGCGGGTCCGCGTGCCCGACGGCGCCCCCCCCTCCGTCCCCACCGAGGGCCGCTCCACCCGCGCGCTCATCGACCCTCACCGACCCTCCCTCGTCCTGCTCCCACAATGGATGGAGCTCGACTACCACGCCCTCGAGGATGAGCGCCCCAGGCAATTCGACGCGCCTCCGACGCAGGACTGGCGCGCCGCGACCCCGCGAACGACAGGCGCCTGGCCGCTCTCCCCACCCGCCTCGTCGCACCGCCGACGCGGCCTGCGGCGCCGCCCCGCCGACACCGACGCCCAGCTCTTGCTCACCGAGGACGCGCTCACGATGCGCTGGGCGCGCGGCGACGTCGAGCTGCGGTGGGATCGCCCGTTCTCGGTGCTGCTCACCGTCTGGCTGGTCGCCCCAGGCCAGGCGACGCTGCATGTCACGCTGCGCCCCGCCGGAGCGCGGCGCCTTGATCCCGTCATCGGCTTCGCCGTCCAGCTGCCCCAACGCCAGCTCTCCGCCGACCTGCCCCTCAAGCGCGAGGTCCAGCTCACCCTCGACGCCGACGCCTTCGGCGCCTTGTGGCCGGAGCTGCTGGCGCGCTTGTCCGCCCACGCCCCGTCGGAGGCGAGTCGGCTCGACCGGGCCATACGGCTCGATGGCCCGCCACCGCCGACCGCCAACCAGGCGCCCCAGACCGCCGAGCACACCGCGGCCGCCCGGAGTCGGCGATGAGCCCCACCCACACCCGCCCTTGCCACCCTGCGCCAGACACCTCACATTCGAGGGCTGGAAGCCTCGAGACCGCACGGGCCAGCGGTCTGCCTCGGGGCGGCGCTCGGCAGGAGACACCATGACCGCGTTCTCGAATGTGCTCGTCGGCATCGACTTTGGTCGTCAATCCGTCAACTGCGTCGCGGTCGCGGCGCACCTGGCCGAGATCAGCGACGGACGGCTGACCATCGCCTTCGTCAGCGGGGGCGAGGAGGAGATCGGATCCATCGAGGCCGTCCAGGACGAGTTCCAGAAGTTCCTCACCCTGCTCGACGAGCCGCGCGTCCCGATCAAGACCGTCATCCGCTCCGGCAACCCCGCCGCGAAGCTCGAGGAGATCGCGATGGAGATCGGGGCCAGCGTGATCGTGGTCGCCGCCAGCGACAAGGACGCGCTGGAGCGCCTCACCATCGGCTCGACCTGCGAGGCGCTCGTCAAGCGGGCCCAGGTCCCCATCCTCGTCGTGCGCGAGCCGCTCCAGGTCCCGTTCCAATCCATCGCCGCGGCGATCGACTACTCCCGGATCTCGATCGATGTGCTCTCCATGAGCCACGCGCTTGCCTACGATGAACTCGCCAGCCTGTTCGTCCTCCACGTCAACAGCTCCGAGGTCCGAGACCGCGTCGTCCAGACCGCCGCGATGCACAGCGACGGCTGGTTCGACCAGTACGAGCGCGAGACCGCCCTCAGCGAGTTCGACCGCTTCCTGGCCGAGAGCGGCGTGCCCGCCCTGATCGAGTCCGGCATCCACCTCACCCACCGCCTCATCGGCACCCCGTGGAAGGCCGTCTGCGAGCACGCCCGCCAGCACCACGTCAACCTCATCGTCATGGGACGCTACCGCCACGGCGTGATCCGTGAGGCCCTCATCGGCTCCAACGCCGATAAGGTCGTCCGACACGCCCCTTGCAGCGTCCTCGTCATGCACCGCCCCGCGTGACCGCCCTTTCCCCACCCCCGTCGACCGTGCTAAACCTGGGGCCTGACACGGTCCACGCCTCGTGAATCGACCCACCGGGAGCAACCGCATGGAACTGGATGAGCAAACCCGCTACGCATTTTTCAAAAACTCCGAAGGAAAATGTGCTCACTGTAATACGCGCCTGTTCTGGGAAGAATTCGACGTCCGTGGGCGAAGCGGCGGCTGGGTCCTCGAGATCCGTGAACCTGAGGACGGCGAGATGGAGGGCAAGGCCCTCTGCTTCCGCTGCAACGAGCTCCCCAGCCGACGCAAGTCCGGCCGGCTCTACACCCGCGCTGGCTTCTCCGCCGCTCCCGCGGCCCACGCACCCGAAGGTGACGACGACACGCCCGTCGCCCCAGACGCCGAGGTCGAGGAGACCTGAGCCCCCCCCCTCGCCGCAGCGCCGACCGCGGTGCCCGACCAGCGCACGGCGACGCGCCAGAAAAGCGCATCAAATGGCGGCGCAGGCCACTGTGGCCCTTGACAGGGGAACGCTGTTGGCGTACCTTCACCGCATCTTGCTGAAAATCGTTGTCCCGCACCCGGGACGGGGGGTTCAGTTCTGACGGCCCTCATTCCAATCGGCAGCACCACCTCGTTCTACAAGGTGGCGCATCGAGTCCGCCGATCTGGAGGGCCACCTCACATGCGCTACGGCGCCAAGGAATCTGATTATGTCCAAGAAGCTCTTTGTTGGTGGTTTGTCCTGGGGTACGACGGATGACGGTCTTCGCGAGGCGTTCGAGGAGTTCGGCCAGGTCGAAGACGCGAAGGTCATCTCTGATCGTGAGACGGGTCGTAGCCGTGGCTTCGGCTTTGTCACCTTCTCCAACGCTTCCGATGGGGAGCGCGCCATCAAGGATATGAACGGCAAGCAGCTTGACGGCCGCACGCTGAACGTGAACGAGGCCGCTGAGCGCGCCCCCCGCAGCGGTGGCGGCGGTGGTGGCGGCGGTGGCCGTGGCCGTGATGGCGGCGGTGGCGGCGGTCGCGACCGCTGGTAGTCGCGGAGGTCAACGCGCTGACGCGTTGACACGCTGACTCCTTTTTTCCTGAAAGCCTCGCCTTTGTCGGCGAGGCTTTTGTCGTTCTTGGACCGTCCTACTCAGCCCCGGCGAGTCCGGCCTCGGCGACCTCTTCTGTCTCGCTGGCATCGGGTGCGGAGAGCGCCTCGGGCACGGTGTCATGGAAGCGCTCGTAGTCGATCATGAGGCGTCCGTCCTCGAGCTCACTGATGACGTCGACGTAGCGCGCGTTGACCCGGATGGCGTCGGGCGCATAGATCTGGCGGGCGTGGACCTGCTGGGCGTAGGTGGCGTCGTGTCCGGTCATGGTGCAGACGAAGCTCATCAGGCTCGAGCCGGGGTTGGTCCAGTCGACGTCGGCGAGCGGGCTGTCGGCATCGATCTCGTGCATGACGAGCCAGCTCAGGACGAAGATGGGGGTCCGTGAGCGGACGAGCTTGAGGTCGTAGAGCTGCCGGAGGTGGTGGCCCTCCTTCGTCAGGACGTCCTTGAGGACGGAGACGGCCATGACGGCGTCGACGATCTCGGTGCCTCGGGCGTTGCCGACCCGGAAGGAGAGCGTGCGCACGCCGTCGCGGTCGTGCAGGACCATGGTGTTGGCGAAGAGCGCGCCGGCGGTGGGCCGAGCGAGCTTGGCGAACATGACGCCGGTGGCGATCGCGACCCCGAGCAGCCCCATCGCGGCTTCGACGGTGACGATGAGGTCGCCGTAGGTGCTGGCGGGCGACATCGCGCCGTAGCCGATGGTGGACATGGTCTGGACGCTGAAGAAGAAGGCGTCGGCGAAGGACTGAGGGCGGCCGTCGCTGATGCAGCCGGGCTCCATCATGTAGAGGCCGGCGAAGACGACGTTGGACATGATGTAGAAGAAGGCGAGCGAGCCGATCAGGCGCAGCCAGCCACCTTCGAGGAAGAAGACGTAGAGGTCGCGGCGGAGCTGGCTCGGCGCGCCCTTGCGGACGGCCTCGGAGATGTCCCGCATCGGGCGCTTGTCGCGCTCGGACAGCTCGCCGCCGGCGCGGCGGCGGGCGAGCTCGGCGACCGGCTACACCGTGCGGTGGTGGGCCTGCTCGGTCTCGAGCGGCGCCATCATCATATCGAAGGCGACCTGGGCGACGCAGATGGCGGTGACGAGCGCGAGGAAGGTCCAGGCGGACATGCCACCGCCCACGGGCGCGGCCACGAGGATCAGCCCGGCCGAGGCCAGGCGCATCCCGACGCGGGTGCGGTCGCTGAGGTCGGCCTGACGCCGCTCGGTCACCGAGTCGATGACGCCCACCGAGAACACGGTCAGCGAGAGCATCCCGCAGATCAGCCACCGGTAGGCGTCGGGCGCGACGCTGTGGGGGTCGAACAGCACGGCCTGCTTGATGGCGACGCCAGTGCCCGTGATGGCGATCTGCAGCGGGAGGTGTCCATACAGCCAGACGACCGGGCCGAATCGTTGCGCCTTGAGGGTCGACCCGGCGACGTCGTCGAAGTAGATCCACCAGACGCAGCACGTGATCAGCAGGACCACGCTGGCCTGCACATACAGCGCCCCACCGCCCGCCCCATCCCCCGCCAGCGCCGCCAGCACCTTCACGAACGACTCACCGAGCACGATAAAGGTCAGGAGGCCATAACGCTCCGAGAGGTGGGCCATGTCGGTCGGGAACTGGGTGGCCAGCTCTCGGGACTGGGCGCTGATCGGCGAGATGAGGATGGCCAGGCTCCCGGCGCCCCACACCATGTAGCACCACGGCGCCGACACGAAGCCGGCCAGCCCCCACACGACGGCTCCAACCAGAAAGACGAGGCCCCAGAACCGGCTGTACGGCTTGGCCTCCGGCACCTGCGCCCACGCGCGCAGGTACATCACCGCCACGATCCCGAGGGCCGCCGCGCACGACCACGAGAACGCCGACGTGTCGTTCTCCAGCACCGAGGGCGCGCTCAGCGCCATGGCCCCCACCGCGAACATCTGGAGGAAGACGAGCAGGCGATGGGTGAAGTCGTCCACGGTGAACCGGTTCATGTACCAGGCGAACCCGGTCCAGGCCAGCCACAGCGGCACGAAGGCCCCCGCGAAGCCCAGCGCGCCCTCGATCGTGACGTGCTCGGTCAGGCCGTTGCCGAGCTGTATGAACGCCGCGACGAACACCAGGTCGTAGAACAGCTCCAACCAGCTGGCCCGCTTCTCGACGTCGGGAGTGGGCGGGTGGAGGTAGGGGCGATGGAACCAGCGGCTGCGCATGGATGGACCCGAGGTGCAGTCGGGCCGGGCCCGAGCGGTGATGGGAACGAGAAGATCCCACGGGCACGGGTCATGAGCCAGAGTTTTCAGCGCGGCGGTGAGCGAGCGCCGGCCAGGGCGACCGGCACATGCACGTTTGCACAGCTGTCAAGGCCCCACCGCACCGACGCGCCGCGCGTCAGAACACACCGAACTGCAGGCTCGTGGTCAGCGCCACCCCGCCGAGGTCAAGGTCGCTCATGCCCGCCATGTTCACCCCCGAGGCGAACCGATAGCTCGGACCCACGGCCACGTGCACGTGCCGCGCGAGGTTGACCACCACGTTGAAGCCGATCTCGGTGACGAGAAAGGTGTCGTCGGGCGCATGATAGACCGTCCCGTCCTCGGCGCGTCGCGCCGCGGTCTGCTGGAGGTCACCGATGCCGAACAGCACATCAAGGCTGGTGTGCACCGCCTGCTCGGGGAACAGGGAGAGCTCGAGGATGAGCCCGAAGTAGTCCACCGCCACGTCGTCCACGTTCCCGACGACGCCCTCGGTGTCCGTCATGGCACCTCCGTAGACCGCCGCACCGAGCACGAGCCGATGGTTGAGGATCCAGCCGCCGCGCGCGCCCACCAGCAACGATGGGGCGTCGTGCATGCGGGTGAACTTCAGCGTCGGCGCCGCGTAGGCGCCGCTGACGATGGGGGCATCGAACAGGCTGGTCGGGCGGGAGAAGCCCTCGGTGACGATGCGTGGCTCCTGGGCCGCGGCGACCCCGGTCATCATCGCGACGGCCATCAACGCGGTCAGCGTCGAGGCGAGCGAGCGAAGGATGGTGTGCATGGCGTCCCTCCACGTCGGTACGTGCGACCGTCGGCGCGAGGGATCGTGAGGGATGGGAGGGCGTCCACCCGCGGACAGGGCGGAGGCCAGGCCTGGCGGCTCCCCTCACGACAACTGCACGTCGGCGGTCGCACCAGGTGACGCAACGAGTGGGTCGCATAAGCCGTACCAACTCACCGACGCCGATGGTGACGGCGTCGGCGCCAGCGGGTGCCCGTTCGGTGCAGCAGTTCTTGCGGACAGCGGCGAAGGATTTTCGGCTACTCGTCCAGCAGCTTCGGCGCGCGCGCCGAGGCCTCCTCGACGGCCTCGGTGCGCACGCGATCGAGCGCCCCGCGCTTGTGCAGCGCCCTGGACAGCATCGCCACGTCAAAGGACTCGCCGCGGAACGCCTTGAGGCCGAACCACAGCTGGGCGATCAGCAGCGGTATCGCCGCCACGCCGCAGGTCAGGAAGGTGAGCAGCCCGCCCACGCCGAACAACGCCAGGCTGTGCACGGCGTGATACCGCATGACGGCGTCCTGGCGACGGGTGCGGGAGGCCAGCACGAGGGCCGAGCCCACGGGACCAAGCACCCAGGCGGCGGCGCCCCATCGGCGGCGACGCGTGTCGACCTCCAGGCGGTTGAGGCCGAGCTGGCCGTGCACGGTCCCGGTGGCCGCGTCGGCTGCGGCGAGGTCGAGCACCTCGGGATCATCGAGGCGGAGGTCGACCCCGGCGAGGTGGGGGGCGGTGTGCAGAGGCGCCTGACCGTGGGAGGTGATGGCGTTGCCGCGGAGGTCGAGGGAGGCGAGGCGGCTGAGGTGGCGGCCCTCGGCCAGCCGGGTGGCGCCGCCGTCGGCGATGCGGTTGTGCGACAGGTCCAGCTCGACGAGGCGAAGCAGAGCGTCGTGCGCGCCGAAGGCGGCGGCGCCATCGTCGCCCACCTGGTTGTGGGACAGGTCGAGGCGACCGAGCGTGGCGAGGTGCGTCGAGCTGGCCAGAGCGGTCGCGCCGGCGTCCCCGACGCGGTTGTGGGCCAGGTTCAGGTGGGCGACGCTCGCCATCGTCGTGGACTCGGCCAGCGCGCGCGCCCCGCTGTCGCCGATGCCGTTGCGCGCGAGCTCCAGCCGGTCGAGGTTGGCGAGCTGGAAGGAGCGGGCGATGGCCACAGCGCCCTTGTCGCCGAGCTCGTTGTCGTTGAGCTCCAGCACGTGGATCGGCGCCAGCTTCCCGGCCTGGAACAACGCGGTGGCGCCGGCCGGGCCGATGCGATTGAAGCTCAGCCGGAGCTCCTTGAGGTTGGTGACGAGCTGGGAGCGGGCGAACTCGGCGGCGCCCTTGTCGCCAAACCCGTTGCCGCGCAGATCGAGGAGCTCCGTGTTGGCCATGGCCGTGCGGGCCCCGAACGCCGCCATGCCCGCGTCGCCGATCTGACACTGGGCCAGCACCAGCCGCTTGATGCCGATGAGCACCGTCGAGCGCGACAGCGCCGCAGCCCCCGTGTTGCCGACCGGGTTGCGCGACAGGTCCAGCTCGCTCAGATGTAGCAGGTGCGTGCTGCCGGCGAGCGCCGCGACGCCCTGCGGTCCGATGCCGTTGTCCGACAGGTCGAGCACCTCGAGGTGGGTCAGGGCAGCGGCGCCCGCAAGGGCCGCCAGGGCCTCGTCCCCAAGGCTGTTGTGCGCCAGGCGCAGGACGGTGAGCTTGCTCAGGTGCGGCGAGCGACAGAGCGCCGCGACGCCCGCGTCGCCAAAGGCGTTGCCGGACAGGTCGATCTCCGTCACCCCTTCGAACACGCCCACACCGATCATCTCCTCGAGACCCGCCAGGTCGAGATCGCCGTCGCGCAGGTCGGTCCGTCGGGGCTGCTGCCCATCGGAGGGCGGGTGCTCAGCGCGGGTCTGTCGCCTCGGCGTCGGAATCTGCTTGCGCGGGGGCTGCCGCATGTCGCGGTCGACCTCCTCGCCGAGCTCGGGCGGCACCTCCCGCACGGTGGCGTCGTGCTCGTCGGAGTCGGGAGGCGTGGGCTTGGAATCGACCATGGTGCAGATCACAGACATGTCTGCAGGGGAGCGCAGCGGCGTCTCCCTGGCCTCTCGTGGCGGCGCAGACGTCAGACGCGGGGATCTTGCCGTGGTCGGGCGCTGGACGCAAGCGCGGGCGGGTTTGTGCCCAGGCCGATCGCGTTCTGGCCAGGGGCGTGACGGTAGGGGTGGGCGGGGGCTCGGCGGCTCCCCCGCGGCTGCCATGGACCGCCCGCTCCCCAGACATGACTCCACAACTCGCCATGGGCGGCTTGCAGGACGGGCCAGAGGAAGTGGTGCAGTCTCTCGACCACGACGGCGCCACCCCACGACATGAAGGCCATGTGCCTTGATCGAGTTTCCACATCGCCGGGACGTGAGCTGACCATCCTCAGACATGTCACCACGCCGTCCCGACATCTCGACATGTCGTTGGGGTTCGGTGGGATGCGCCCAGACATCCAGGGGATGTCTCGGCGCATCGAACATGAGACGTCGTGACATGGAGGGGATGTCTCGGCGCATCGAACATGAGACGTCGTGACATGGAGGAGATGTCGTGGCGCATCGAACATGAGACGTCGTGACAAGGAGGGGATGTCGTGGCGGCAGGAAACGAACGCTCGGGACATGGGAGGGATGCGCGGGGGGGTCGTGGTCGTCGCTCGGTGACGAGCACCACTTGTCGCGCGCCCTCGACGAGCCACAGTCGGCGTCTACACCTCTGTCCCTGGGCGGTCGAGTCCTGGCCAGAACTCGATGGCCCTCGGTTTGTGCGTCGGGCCCGGTAGCGACTAGAATGGCTCCAGCTCCGCTGCTCTGGAGGCCCCATGCGTCGCCCCGCCCCCCCTGCCCTGCTCCTGGTCGCCTCCGTGGCTGGCTGCGCCGCCATGAACGGGGTGCCGCCGTCCCCCCCGCCCACCGAGGCGGCGTTGATGACGCCATGGCTGCGGGCGGTGGGCGACGCGGGGACGATCGGTCACTGGAGGCTGTCGGGGGAGGCGACCGGAGCGATCGCCGGCGACACCGACGGCGCCCTGAGGCTCGACGGCAACGAGCACCACCTGCTCGACGCCGAACGCTTCGGGGGACGCGTCATCACGGTCGAGGTGTGGATGCGGGAGGGGCGAGGGGCGGTGTTGTCCTACGCCACCGCCGAGCACCCCGAGGCCTTCCACATCGTGCACGACGACTCCTTGCGCCTGACGATGTTCGGAGAGGTGCGCGACACAGGCGTGGCGGTGCCCAACGAAGGGTGGCATCAGGTGGCGGTGAGCTGGCGCGCCGAAGGCGGCCACGTCGCGGCATACCTCGACGGCGAGCTGGCGTGGGAGGGCACGCTGGCCGAAGGCGAGGAGCTTCCGCGAGGCGGGAGGCTCGAGCTCGGACAGGTCCAGGGCTGCATGGGGGGGTGCTTTCTGCTCGGGTACGCGGGAGAGCTCGACGAGCTCATCCTCAGCGACCAGCCGATCGATCCGGGGCACGTCGCCGCGAGGGCGGGCTTCCGAAGACCGGACGGGGAGCCGGGGGCGGGAAGGGGCGGCTGAGAAGCCGTTCGAAAAATATATGCCTTGTTTCCTCGTATCTTCTAGACCGTCGTGCATCTCGGTTGAGCCCGCGACGCAGGGTCTTCTGCGAGCTATCGCTCACAGAACCCCCTGCCCTGCGGGCTCAACCGAGATGCAGACGGGGTTG
>Ga0100377_1002632_pt1 | contig 14901 bp, 10 predicted proteins | sample CryGeymeta201501_FD_83664 | JGI IMG/M metagenome (GOLD analysis project Ga0100377, IMG submission 83664) | Groundwater microbial communities from Crystal Geyser aquifers in Utah, USA - Crystal Geyser metaG 2015-01 | ecosystem: Environmental > Aquatic > Deep subsurface > Groundwater | place: USA... | reverse complement strand
GTGCGTCAGATGTGGCTTTGAGGAGTCTCCATTGGGGCAGCGCCCCATGGGGACGACGATAAGCCGCAGATGGCGTGCATGGGGCTCGTCAACGACGGCCATAACTTTCCGGACGGCTTCTCAACTCCCAAACGCTGCGTCGAAGGGATTTCGCCCTCGCTCATCAACCCATGGACTCCTGGTGCCCGCCAAAAGTCGCTGACTTCGTACCGGGAGTCAAACACGTGGCTGAGGCGAGACGCTCGGGAGACGTCCGGCGGCTGAGCGCCAGACCTCCACACCCAGGCGCGGGCCCCAAGACAAAGAGCCGACACCAACCCCCTCGTCGGGGGCGCCGGCGAGCCTCCACACCCAGGCGCGGGCCCCAAGACAAAGAGCCCCTACCTGACGGCAGAGGCTCCTTCAAACGATCAGGCTGGAGGATCGGGCTTCACACCCGACGCGGCTCAGGGGAACCCGTCCACCACGCGGTCGATCTGGTTGACGCTGGCCGCTGGCCACTCGATCGAGCACACATCCCAGAACTTGCCCGTCCGCTCGAGGTACTTGTCGCGGTACTCGAAGACCAGCGTGGCGCGCAGGTAGATGCGGATGGTGGCGTAGGAGGGACCGTAGCCGTGGTCGGAGAAGTAGTACACCCCCACGCGATAGGTCGTGTCCTCGGGGTTGTTCAGGTTGATGTTCTCGGGGCCGGAGCCGTCCGTGTCGTCGATATCGAGCGAGGGGTCGTCGCCCGAGGAGCCCGGGCTGCCCCAGTTGGGCTCGACGTTCAGCCAGTAGCAGTCCCACGGGCTGTTGTTCCAGCTGCCACGGGGGTGCAGGAAATGGAGGTCGACGTCCGTGCCACGGTTCAGGCCACTGTCGGTCTGATCGGAGTCGCCGGGCGTGTCCCAGACCAGCTGGATGTGCACGTCCTCATTCGGCGTGGCAAGGATGGTGATGGTGGACGTCACGCAAGACGGCGTGTTCTGGGCGTCGAAGACGCGCAGCTCGATCACATAGCGCCCAGCGAGGTCGAGGAAGAGCTGCGGCGCCGCGACGTTGCGGTTGGGCACAAAGCGCGCGGTCGAGTCCTGGGGACGGTCGATGATGGTCCACTCGTAGCCGCTGATCGCGTTCGGGGCGTTGGGGTTGTCCGGGTCGGTCGACTGCGACGAGTCGAACTCGATGGTCGCCAGCGGGATGGTGTCGATCTGGTCGCGCCAGGGGCTGGCGGAGGCTGCCACGCGGGCGCGGGCCACCGCCACCGGGCAGACGTTGTTGCTGCCGCGGCCGTTGACCGGCACCAGCAGCGGATCCTTGGCGGCGTCGTTGGAGCGGATCTCGAGGGTGCCCTCGTTGGCCGACTCGCCCGTCGGCGCATAGTTCATCACGAAGCTCGCGGTGCCCTCCACCGGCACGATCAGCGTCTCGCCGGGCAGCGGGGCTGGCAGCGAGTCGACGAAGAACTCCTCGTCCGTGCCCGACAGCATCGCGATGCTGTCGACCTCGAGGTCCTTGTTCGGCGAGCAGTTGGTGATCGTGATGGTGCGCGAGGAGACCTGGCCGATGAAGGCGGTCCCGAAGTCGATCCCCATCTCGTCCGTCACCAGGATGCAAGGCTCCTGGCCGTTGGCGTTGACCTCGACCTCGAACGGATTCTCGTCCGGGTCGTTCGAGTAGATCTGGAACACCGTCACATCCTCGCCGTCGTCCACCGGCGCATAGTCGATGCGCACGTCGATGAACTCGAGGTAGGCCAGCTCCTCCGGGTAGGCGCCCGGATCGTCCTTGCCAAGGCAGACCACGTCCGCCTCCTGGCTCTCGCTCACCGCCTGCGGGAAGCAGAAGCTGAACTCGGAGGAGTTGCTGCCGAAGGCGAAGTCGGTCAGGCGCAGCGGGGCGCGACCCTCGTTCTGAATGGTGACGCGCTTCTGCGCGACGCCACCCGCCGGAACCCGGCCGAAGATCACGCGACCGGGCGCCGAGATGTCAGGCTCGATGTCGTTCGTGTCGAGCAACACCTCGAGGGTGCGGTTGCCATTGTAGGTGATGACCACCTTGCCGCTGTCGGCGATGGTGTCCTGGGGCGTGTAGGTGACGTTGAGCGCGATGGTCTCGTTGGGCTGAAGCGCCACCGTGCCGCTCGGCGTCGTGTTGGGATCCCAGCCGAACTCCTTGACCCGATCGCCAGGCTTCGGGCTCTCCAGGAGCTCGAACTTCAGGTTCGCCGTCGCCTTCACGCTCTTGTTGGTCACGAAGAACGTCTGGACGGACGTCTCATTGAGCGCTACCGACGCAAACGTCAGGGTGGTGGGATCGGCGACGATCTCGACGCGCTCGGTCTCGACGAACGACTCCGCGTCACAGCCTGAACCGATCACCGCGCCCGCGAGCGCGAGAAACGCGCAGACGAGCACCGTCCGACCGGTGACGACCGACGCCCGTGCGGTTCCACCCGCTGCGCGTCCTGTCTCGATGGGGCCCCGTGAAAATCCCAACATGGCTCATTACCTCAAGTGTACAACCTGAACGGCCCCGACGACGACGACGCCCGTCGGGCAACTGGGAGACGACGATCGGACCTGCGACCACAGCGGCTGGCGCCCCGCGCGTGACAGGGCCCTGATGACAGTGTGATGACGCTGGGGGGATCTACCCCGGCTGGAAGGCGTCATCAGCATACGGAATGCCGACTTTGGGGTCAACTGTATCCAACTGACCTACACGACAATGTGGAGAGGGGAGGCCGACAAAGGCCACCTGCATGACGATACGTCTCCCGGCGCGGCCTGGGTAGACTTTGTTGAAGAAATTTTCGGCGAGGACGGAACTTTTCGCTACGGGTGTTGACCAAAGACCAGTCGCCACCATCGGGGCGCGGCACCACCGCGTCCCGCCACCCGCGCACACGGGCTCCCCATGACCGACCCTACGCCCTGGCCCACCCTCGATCCCGCCCTGTCAACCCACCCGGACGATCTTCGGCTCGTGCAGGCGTGTGTGGGTGGATGCCGTTGGAGCTGGGCCACCTTGATCGAACGCTACGAGCGCACCCTCTACTACGCGGTCCTGAACACTCTGCGGGCGTATGGCGCGTGGGTGACCACGGACCGCGTCGCGGACATCCAGGCCGACATCATGGTCGAGCTGGTCAAGGACGACTTCCGCCGCCTCCGCAAATACTCCGGCCGCTGCCGGATCGAGCCCTGGCTCAAGGTCGTCGCGAGCAATTACACCATCGACCAGCTCCGCAAGCAGCGCCCCACGGTCAGCATCGATCAGGATACCGAGTCGGCCCGCCGCCTCCGCAGCTCCCTGCCGGACCTCCGCCCCATGCCCGACGAGGCCCTCCGCCGCCGCGAGCTCACCGAGTCGCTCCGCGCCCTCTGCGCAGCCCTCCCGGACGACGACCAGCGTTTTGTTGAGCTGTTCTACCGCCAGGAGCGCACCTTCGAGGAGATCGCTGAGGCGATGCAGACCACCGTCGGCGCGATCTACGCCCGCAAGAACCGCGTGCGCAAGAAGCTGATCGCCCTGGCGCAGGAGCGCGGGTTCGAGGTCGGGGCGTAGGGTCAAAGGAAGTTGTCAGATCCCCGGACGTGGCGCGTCTGTGGAGGTGTCGCGGGCTGCATCGGATTGGAGGCGCGCGCGGCATCGACGCTGACGGCCACCACAGAATCCCATCGGCGGGATGAAGCGGAGGCCCCGAGGTCGTTCTAGCTGCGGCGTCTCGTGCGCCGCGTCAGCAGGTAAGACACGATGGCTCACCACGACGACAAGCCCACGCTCGACGACGCGACCCTCGCCCGGCTCGCGGAAGACCTGCTCCACCTCGACGAGGAGGACATCGCGCTGCGCGCGCTCGGCCATGCCCTGCCGCAGGCTGACGCCCACCTCGCCGAGTGCGCGGTCTGTCGCGCGAGGGTGGAGGTGGCGGTGGGGCTGATGCGGGTGCAGCCGCTCCAGCATCAGGCGGACCCGGCGCGGTCGCGGGCCTTGATGGATCGGCTGGCGTCGGTGGGGGCGCTTCGGGCGGGCGAGCGGGAGGCATACATCCGCGTCGCCCTGGAACACAACGCGTTTTGCGTCATGAACACCAACACCGAGGTCCGCATCCAGCGGGCGATGGCCACCCGACGGCTCGAGGCGGAGTCCGACTCGGCCGGTGTCGCGTTCTTCCGACGGCTGGGCGCCGTGGAGATCGAGGTCCATCTGCTGCATCGGGTGGGGGGGACCTTCCATCTGGTGGTGGGGCTCGGAGGGCAGACGCCCAACCCGGGGTGGCGCGTGGCGCTGTTTCGGGGGGATCGGGAGCTGGCGTGCGAGCCGGCGCCGCAGGCGACGGCGACGTTCAAGAGCCTGCGCCCGGCGGATTATCGCATCGAGGTGCTCGATGGGCCGCGCACGGTCGGGACGGTGCAGATCAGCGTCGAACGACGTTAGAGGGTAGAGCGTGAGCGCAGCTGTGATCCCACATGCCCGGGCCTATCTGCTCGACGTCATCCAGACGGCTGAGGGCGCGCGTGTGAGCCTGGGGCCGGTGGTGTCGGCCTCGACGGCGACGGTGCAAGGCTACGAGGTCGTCTCGATCGATCCAGGCGAGGTGGAGCGGCTCGTGGCAGAGCTTCGGGTGGTGCTCGGCCGGGTGAACCTTCGAGGGGCGCTGGACGAGACGGCGAGCGAGGAGGTTCGCAAGCTCGGGCATCTGTTGTTCGACGAGCTGCTGCCGCCCTCGGTCAAGGACTTCCTGAGGGAGCGTGACGGCGCGGACCTGCTGGTGCGAACGGACGAGGCGCTCGCGGACGTCCCGTGGGAGCTGCTGCACACCGGCGAGGGCTACCTGGCGCTGCGGTGGAATCTGGGCCGGCTGATCTCGGTGGCGGGCCTGACCGCGCCGGTGCCGCCGAGGACGCTCAAGCCCCCCTTCCAGGTGGGCGTGCTGGCCGACCCCTGCGGTGATCTGGACGCGGCGTACGCCGAGGGGCTGCGGGTGCGGGACGTGCTGGACGCGCAGAATTTCTTGCGGGTCACGCTGAAGACCTCTGAGGTGTCGCGCGCGTATCTACGCGAGAACATTCGGGAATTTGACATCCTGCACTTCGCCGGACACGGACAGGTGGACGGCGAGGGCGAGGGGTGGCTGCTGAGCGACGGACGGTTCTGCGCGGCGGATATCCAGCGGTTGCAGGGCGGGCGGCCGTTCCCGTCGTTGGTGTTCGCCAACGCGTGCGGGTCGGGCCGCACGGGCGACGGCGTGATGACGCAGACGCTGGCGCGGCAGTTCATCGGCGCCGGGGTGCGGCACTTCATCGGCACACACTGGGACGTGCCGGACGAGATCGCCGCCGAGTTCGCCGAGCGGCTCTACCGCGGGCTGTGCCACGGGGTCAGCGTGGGCAGCGCGCTGCGGCAGGCGCGACTGGCCATGAGCTTGATCTACGGCCACGGGACCATCCTGTGGGGGTCGTACTGCCTGTACGGTGATCCCCACTACGTCTACTTCCCGGACGCCGCCGACTCCGAGCAGGACACCGAGGCCCACCTGGAGCTGCCCATCCTTGAGGCGGCGCCTGCGGCGCGGGGCATCTATCACACCCTGGACATCCCGGTCACCGAGCTGCGCGGACACGGCGAGCCGTTGGCGCTGGGGCCGCACCCCTCGATGCGACGCGAGGCGGTGACGTCGATGCCGGACACATCGCCACGCGTGTGGCTAAGCGGTCGACAGCACAGCGTCCTGACGGCGCTGCTGGCGGTGGCGCTGCTCGGGACGGTGGCCTGGCAGGCGTGGCCCTCTCACCTCGCCGCCCCGACCCAGGCTCCGGCGCCCGACCTGCTCACCGCACCGCAGACGCCCTCCCCTGCGCCGTCGGCGGGGCTCGCCGCGGTGATCCGCGAGCAGGAGGAGGCCGAGCGCAAGGCGCCGCCGAAGGTGAGCTTCGATGTAGTGGCGCAGACGCGCACGACGGACGATGCGCTGGCCGAGATCCACGTCAACGAGGGGACGCGCCTGCGCAGCGGCGACAACGTCCGGGTCGAGCTCAAGTCCGACCGGGACGTGTATGTGGCGCTCGTGCTGCTGGACGACCACGCGGCGCCGCAGCTCCTGTTCCCGCACCCGTCGGTCAAGCGCGCGGGCGGCAACTACCTGTCTGCGGGCGAGCATGTCTACCTGCCCGGCCCGGCGTTATGGTACCGGCTGGATGAAGCGGTCGGCACCGAGACCTTGCTCGTGTTCGCCGGCAAGCAGCCTCTGACCGAGCTGGACGGGTTGGTCGCAGCGGTCGGGGCGCTGCCGACCTCGGGCACCGAGCGCCCGACGCGACCCTCTGGTATGGTGATCCGAGGGATCAGCGGCGTGACCGGCGAGGGGGCGACCCCGCATCGCCGCGCTGGCAAGAAGGTTGAGATGATGAACCGGACCCGCGTGCTGGCCGAGATCCAGACGCTGGCCCTCCAACACGACGTGGACGTCGTTCAGGCCGTGACCTACGTGCACGGCCGCTGACGCCTTCGTCGCGAGACCTGGCCACGCCCATGGGCCGAGCGCGCGCAGCATCCGCCACGGCGCACCGCGACACCTGTGCGGTCGGGGTGGCCTGCGTCCTCCTCGCCCTCCTCGCCCTGAGCGCCTGCGCCACCGCCCCCTCCTTGCCGAGCCTGCCCCCGCACCCGCCGCACTCCCTTGCGCCTCGTGACACCCTCGAAGCCCGCGCGGGCGCCGAGCGGCTGGCTGCGCAGGCCGGAGAGCTCGGCGAGTCGGGGCACGTCGATGAGGCGCTGGCGACGCTGGATCGGGCGGCGGCGCTGTATCGGGACAGCGGCGCGATGTGGCGCGCGGCGCTCCTGGCGCTCCCGCGCGCACGCCTCGCCCTGGCCGCGGGCCGGCACGCCGAGGCGCTCCGCATCGCGGAGGAAGGCGCGAGCCTGCTCGGCGACACCGGAGATGTCCGGGAGGTGGTGGCGCTCCGTCTCGTCGCTGGCCTGGCGATGAGCGGCCTGGGCCGGCGGACCGAGGCGATCGGCGCGCTCGAAGACGCGGCGGCGCTCCGGCAGAGCCTGGGCCGCGCGGCGCCGCTGCCGGAGACGGACCTGCTGCTGGCGGACCTCGCCCTGGCCCTCCATCGCCCGGAGCTGGCCGCGGAGGCCTGCGGTCGCCTCGAGGCCGGCCAGCCCGACGAAGGGTCTGCGCTCGCCGCGCAGCTGCACCGCCGCAAGGCGCGCGTGCACACCTCACAGGGCGCGCTGGCGAGCGCGCTGGCTGAGCATGGCCGGGCGTTGACGCTGCTGCGGCTGCGCGAGGACGTCGTGGGCGCGCTCGAGGAGCTGCTGTCCATGGCTGCGCTGTTTGTGGAGCTGGGCAAGCTCGACGTGGCGTGGGTCGTGGCGACGCGGGGAGAGGCGCTGGCGCTGGGCCGGAGCCTGCCGGCGCTGGTCGGTCGGGCCGACGCGCTGCTCGGCCGGATCGCCGAGGCCCTTGGAGACGACGAGGAGGCCCGGCGGCGCTATCGCGCGGTGGTGGACCGCGACGGGGCCCGCGCGGGCGTCATCGCCCCGGACGACGCGCTCTGGGCGGCCGCCGGGCTGTGGCGGTTGTGCCGTGACCTCCGCTGCGGCGCGCCACCGGCCACGCCCCGGCTCGACCTCGACAGCACGCCTCCGGCGTCGGCGACGACGCTGACGGCAGCGACGCTGATCGCCCGCGAGGAGGTCTCCCGCGGAGACCGCGAGGCGGCGTTCGAGCTGCTCGCGGCGCTCGAGCGTTCGATGACCCGACCGTTGGCGCTGGCGACGAGCTGGCGGGTGCACTTTGTGATGGGGCTGGCCTACAGGGAGCTCGGGCAGACCGGGCCGGCGCGCCATCACCTCGAGCTGGCGGCGTTTGGCCTCGAGGCGTTGCGGCTGGCGGTGGACACCTCGTCCCTGCGCCGCAGCCTGCTGCGCGACCGCCGGGACGTGTTTCAGGCAGTGGTGGACGCCTGGGTCGGCCGGAGCGGGGTGTGGCCCGCGCACGAGGATGTTCGTCGCGCGCTGGTGGCCGCCGAGCGCACCCACTCCCGCGAGCTGCTGGAGCTGCTCCTGGAGCGCGAGGGACCGGCCGGGCAAGGACGACCGGCGGTGCGGGAGGTCCAGCATCAGCGCATCGCCCAGCAGCTCGTCGACGAACTCTCGATCTCTGCCGATCATGATCCCGCTGTGATGCCCGACCCAGGCCTGTGGGATGACGTCGCCCGCATCGCCCACCTGGCCGAGCTGTGGAGCGGCATGCGCCAGACGGAGGCGCCTACGGTGTCGACGGGCGTGGCGTTCTCGTTCGACCGCGTCCCGGACGACCTTCAGCGGGAGCTGACCGACGGGGAGGCCATCCTGAGCTACCTGATCGGGCAAGGGCGCAGCTACGTCTGGGTGATCCGGCGCGACCGCATCGACCTGGTCCCGCTCGCGGGCGTCGAGTCGATCCAACCGGCGCTGGAGGCGTATCAGAGCAGCCTGCTCCAGACGCGCTTCGCCGACGCGGAGGCCCTGCGGGAGCACCTCGAGGCGGGGAGAGCGCTGACGGAGCTGCTGCTCGACCCGGTGCTGGACGAGCTGACCGACATCGACCGGCTCGTCGTGGCGACCGACGGGCCGCTGCACGACCTGCCGTTCTCCACGCTGATCGGTCCCGCGGTGATGCTGGACGGTGTGCCGGACTACGCGGTGCGACGGTTCGCGATCACGCATGTCCCGTCCGCTGCGGCGTGGCTGCTGCTGCGGGAGCGCGCCGGGCGCGCGGAGCGGATGAGCGCGCCGCCGACGCGGCTGGTCGCCGTGGGCGATCCGTCGTGGAGCCCCTCGGACGACGACCGGTCGGTGGAGGTGCGGTTCCACGACGGCGGGGTGACGTTCGTCTCCCACGCCACCGACATCGACGCCTTGCCGGCGCTCACCGGGGCGAGGCGTGAGCTTCGTCAGATCGCCCGGGTGGTGGGGTCGGAGCGATCGACGCTGATGGTGGGCGCTGAGGCCACCGACCTCGCCTTGCGCGCCGCGACCGGGCCCGACACGCGCTACCTGCACTTTGCGACCCACGGCCTGACCGACGTCAAGCCGCTGCTGCCCGCCGAGGTGCTGGCGCGGCTCGACCCGGCGGCGCAGAGCCGCATGGTCCAGGAGGAGCCGGCCCTGGTCCTGACGCCGGACCCGGCGCACGGCGAGGACGGGCTGCTGCGTCTGGACGAGATCCTGGGGATGGAGCTGGGGAGTGATCTGGTGGTGCTGGCCGGCTGCTCGACGGGGCGGGGCTGGGAGCGGATGGGCAGCACGACCTACGGCCTCGGCGGGGCGTTCCTGTACGCGGGCAGCCGGCGGGCGCTGGTGAGCCAGTGGAGCGTGGCCGATCGCCAGACGAGCCAGCTCATGGTCCGCATGTACGAGGCGCTCGGCCGCACGCCCGATCCCGCCCGGGCTCTTCGCTCGGCCCAGCTCGCGATGCTCGGCGACCACGCGGAGATGGACGAGCCGACGCGCCGTGGCTTCGGGGACGTGACGGACGCGCCGCCGCGCCGCACGACCCGCCGCTCGGCGGTGCTCCCGCCGTTCTACTGGGCCTCGTTCGTGGTGGTGGGCGACTGAGCGCGCGCGCGCATCTGCGCCTCGAACGCAGGCCACGCGGCGCGAATGGCCGAGGCGTCCGGCGCGCAGACGACCGCCCGCGGCCCGGCGAGCCCGGCGAGCCCCCCCACATCCGAGACCACGACGGGCAGCCCGTAGGACAACGCTTCCATAAGTGACACCGGCGCGCCCTCGGTGCGCCCGTTGGGCAGGCGGCGGCTGGTGAGGGCGAAGCCATGGGCGGACGACAGCAGCAGGGCCTTGGCATCGCCCGTGACGACCCCGTGGAACCGCGCGACGACGCCGAGCCGCCGGGCCTGCGCCTCGAGCGCGACGCGCTCGGGCCCGTCTCCAGCGACGTGCAGCTCGACGTCGTGGACACCCGCCAACGCGTCGATCAGCAGATCGAGGCCCTTGACGGGGACGAGGCGCCCGAGGAAGACCACGCGCCAGGGCGGCGGCACGGGCGGGGCGGTGACGCGCCGAGGGGGTTCGACGGGCATCGGGGTGACCTGTGCCGCGATGGGGTGGCCGAGCACGGCCTCCAGCAGCTCGAGGACCTCGGCGCAGGTGACCACGGGCGGCGCAGCCCCGACGGCCAGGCGCGCGAGCGGTCGCCCGAGCCAGCGGGGCAGCCGATGCACGAGGCGAACGCCGCCGCTGTGGCAGACCGTGGTCGCGTCCCTGTCAAGCAGCCGCGCCGCGACCTGAGCGATCAGGCCGCCCGGCACCAGCCAGTGCCCGATCGCGTGAGCGCGAGGCCCGGCAGCGTGGAGGGCGATCGCCGTCTCCACGAGCAGCCCCGGCAAGGCGGCCACCGCGACGGCCGCGCCGCGCGTCTCACCCGCCTCGAGCAGCTCGGGCAGGCCGTCGCGGTGGAACGGGCCGCCGCGCCAGCCGGGGAAGGCGGTGCGGTGCACCGTCAGCCCGCCGGACACGGTCACGCCGGGTTGGTGGTCGCCGTCGTCGAGCGGCCCGGCGGGCGTGACGACGGTGACCGGGTGGCCCTCGGACCTCAGCCGCTCGGCCAGGGTGCGGACGAAGGTTCCGGCGAGCACGTGGGGGGTGGCGGGCCAGGAGGTCGTCGCCATGACCAGCGGACGCGGACCGTGGGCGTCCGACCAGGCCGTCGGCGTGCGCCATCGGTCCCACGCTCCCGGCTCCATCAGGCCTCGCTGATCATGGAGGCGGCCTGCGCTGGCGCCGGGGGCTCGAGCGTGACCTCGGCCCGCTCCAGCGCCACCCGCTCGATCCAGTTCGCCACCAGCATCTTCAGGATGGGGCCGGCGACCCGACCGACGCGCATGGAGCTCGTCTCATCGGCGTAGATCGGGCGGATGGGGCGCGTCTCCACCTTCAGCCCGGCGGTCGCCGCCTTGGCGAGCATGTCGTTGGGGAAGCCGTAGCGCGGGTAGAGGCGATGGAGCGCCAGGCGGCCGAGTCCCTCACGACTGATCGCGGTGTAGCCGCATTGGGCGTCCCGGATGTGAGACAACCCGGTCGACTGGCGGGTCAGCGCCGCGAGCGTGACGACGCCGGCGAGCCGTATGGCCGGAAACTCGCGCCAGCCGCCCGGCCAGGCCAGACGATCGCCGCAGACGTAGTCCGCCTCCCCGCGCAGGATCGGCAGCAGGAGCGAAGGCATGTCGTCGGGGTGCATCTGGTCGTCGGCGCCCATCACCACCGCCACATCGAGCCTGTGGTCGAGGCAATGCCGGTAGCCGGTCACGATGGCGGCCCCCACGCCCCGGTTGACCGGGTGGCGACACACCGTGACGCGGGCGTCGTGCGCCACGCACGTCGCCGTCGCGTCCGTGCTGGCATCGTCCACGACGACGACGCGATCGACGAACGAGGGCAGACGCGAGAGGGTGCGCGGCAGGAGGCGCGCTTCGTTGTGCGCCGGGATCACCACGGCGATGGTCTTGTTGGCCAGCACGCTTGCTTTCGGAGGGTGGGGAGGTCGTCGCGGACGACAGGGCCGCGCAGACCTCACGTCATTTCCCGGGGGAGCGCAGGTGCGCCAGGGCTCGATCGAGCTGATGATCACCGTCACTGCCCTGTCCCGTCCCGCTCGTGGCGCTGTCGGGGCGCTGCTGCTCCACCTCGACGTCGGGGATGACCCCCTTGTCCTGAATGGAGGCGCCGCTGGGGGTATAGTATCGGCCGACGGTCAGTTTCAACCCCGATCCGTCTTGAATGTCGATGATCGACTGCACCGAGCCCTTCCCGTAGCTCCGCGTGCCCATGATCGTGGCGCGCCCGTGGTCCTTGAGCGCGCCTGCGACGATCTCGCTGGCCGAGGCCGAGCCACGGTTGACGAGCACCACCGCGGGCACCCGGACGCGGGTGCTGGTCGAGCGGGCCTCGAAGGTGTCGACGTTCCGCGCGTCCCGACCGCGCGTGGTCACGATCAGGCCCTCGTCGATGAACAAATCCACGATGTGTACAGCTTCGACCAGGAGGCCGCCAGGATTGTTGCGAAGATCCAATACGACCCCTTTGAGCGACTTCGTAGAGGCGGCCTCAATGGCATCGAGGGCGCGCTCGACATCCAGCGCCACGTGTTCCTGAAACGAGCGGATGCGGACATACGCATAGCCGGGCTCGAGCAGCCGCCAGGTCACGGCCACCACGTCGATCGTCTCGCGCTCCATCGTCGCGGTGTAGACGCGGGCCAGCGACAGATCCACGACCGCATCCACGTTCTTCTCGACCGGCCGGGCCAGCTCCACCCGCACCGACGTACCCTTCTTGCCCTTGAGGTGGGTGACGACGTCACGCAGCGTCATGTCCCGCACGCTCACCCCATCGATCGTCAACACCACATCCCCCGGCTCGACGCCCGCTCGCGCCGACGGCGACCCCTCGATGGGGCTGATCACGCGCACCTGCCCCGCCTGACGCCCCACCTCCAGCCCAACCCCGACGAACTCGCCGTCGTTCTCGTCCCGCAGCGCCTTGTACTCCTCCGGGGTCAGATAGACCGAGTGGGGATCGAGGGAGCCGACCATGCCCTTGATGCTGGCGTCGATCAGCTTGCCCTGGTCCACCGGGTCCACGTACGAGCGCTCGATGTAGCTCATGACCTTGGCGAAGGTGTTGAGGCGGCTGTACGGGTCGGGTCGAGGCTCGGCGTCGACCACGCTGCCCTGCCCGACCCCGACACCGACCGCGAACGCCACGCACAGCGCCGCGCTCCACCCCGCCGTCCGCAGGTGGCGACGGGCACGTCCATGCCTCGATCCGTTCATACTCACTCCGTCCACACCGCAGGCGCTCGCCACCGCCTGCTCGAACACCGCGGTGCCCGAGGCGCAGCGAGGCGCGAGACGCGCTCAGAGCTGCTCGAGGTGAGGCGGAACGAACCAACCTTCAGGATCGACCGGACGGCCGTGTTCGCGGAGCTCGAAGTAGAGCTGCTCCCCCGTCAGCGCGCCGGTGTCACCCATCACCCCGATCACCGCCCCGCGCTGCACGACCTCGCCCTGCTGGACGTGGATCGCCTTCAGGTGGGCGTACACGGTATGATAGCCGGCCCCTTGATCCACCACAACCAGCTGACCGAACCCCCGGAACCAGCCGCTGTAAACCACCAGCCCGTCCATCGCCACGCGCACGCGGTGGCCCGAGCCCGCCCGAAGCGTCCAGCCCGTGTGCCGCACCCACGTCTTGGTCGTCGTCGCGGTGGTCGTTCCGAACGGGGTCACCAGACGGCCGAGCACCATCGGATGATGCAGCTTGCCGTACAGGTCCTCACGGCGGACCCGATGGCCGACCGCCTCCTCGTAGGGCGACGGATAGGGACCGGGCAGGTTCGCCGCCGGGATCAGCCCCTCGCCCCCCGCCCCACCGGACACCGCGACCTCGGCCTCGTCGTCCGGCGCGCGAGACGACGCCGGGACAGCCACAGGCGCGACGCCCGACGGTGGCACCTCCGCGAGCGGCGCGGCGACCCCTGTCGACGCGATCGCCGACAGCGACAGCCCCGCCACCGGCGCGCCCTCACGCGCGGCCTCGATCAGCCGCCGGCGCACCCGCCCCTCCAGATCAGGCGCGGGCATCAGCGCCGTCGGGGTGGACAGCTCGCCCTGCCACCGCGAGCGCAGCGCCTCCTCGGCGCGGCCCGGCCCCCCGTCCGCGCGGGCCACGCGCTGCTCGGCGGCGGGACGTGTCGCCTCGGGGATGCGGCTCTCGGCGAGCGTCGGGATGAGCACGAGGCCCCAGGTGGCCGCCAGAGCGGACACACTCCAGAGACCCGAAGACCAGGATCGAACGCGCTGCGTCGTCATCATGCCACCTCGCCCTGCGGCTCGAGGTGCCGCCGTACGCCCACGAAGGTCCCCAGCGTGGCAAGCACCACACCGGCCAGGAACGCAAGACCGATCACGGCGCCGCCGTCGCCCACGGCGCCCAGCAGACCGGGCGCGGGCGCCCCCTGCGCAGCCCACGCCAGCACCAGCGCCGCGAACGATCCGCCCACCGCGCCCACGCTCAGCGCCTCGCGGTAGATCGGCCAGGTGCCCGCGCCTGCGGATCCATCAAAGCCTCGGGAGGCGCGCAGCTCCTCCCGCCAGGAGGCCAGGCCCGCCGCCTGCACCGTCCCCACCAACAGCACCCCACCGAGCACGGCCAGCAGCCCCACCAGCACCGCCCCGAGCTGGATCCGACCGAGCGCGCCGACCGAGGCCACGACCTCCGGCCGGCTCACCTCCACCCCCAACACCCCGCCCGCTACGCCCAGCGCCATGAGCCGATCCCCCACCGCGTCCAGCCCCTCTGACGGCTCCGCAAAGCGCAGCCCGAGCGTGGCGGGCATCTGCGCCGCGGTCAGGCCGTCCACATCGACCTCACCGCGCTCGCTCAACCACGCCACGTTGTCCGCGCCCGTCCGCACCTCGACAGCCTCGACCCCCGGCCACGCACGTACGTCCGCCGCCAACGCCTCGGCCATCTCGCGATCCGTACCCGCCTCGAGCAACACGACCGCCGATGGACGTGCCGACGCCTCGCTTTGCGCGCGCGCCGCCCAGGCGTGCACCGCCACCGACCCCGCCAGCAGCAGGACCGACGTCGTCACCACCAACGCAAAGCCCGGAATGTGCCACCTGGACCCGGTCACACCCGGCATGGCGAAACCTCCCCGCAATGAGCCCGGCGATGGCCAGGTGCCCCAATGGACCTGAGAAGCCATTCGGAAAATAGATGCCGATGGATCCGACGTAGATTCTGGTTCCAGGCGGCGTTTGATGGGAGGGAGTGGGCCCAGAGGCCCATGACCGAGCAGAAAACCCGCCTGGGGCCAACCCCGTCTGCATCTCGGTT
>Ga0100377_1002625_pt1 | contig 14918 bp, 17 predicted proteins | sample CryGeymeta201501_FD_83664 | JGI IMG/M metagenome (GOLD analysis project Ga0100377, IMG submission 83664) | Groundwater microbial communities from Crystal Geyser aquifers in Utah, USA - Crystal Geyser metaG 2015-01 | ecosystem: Environmental > Aquatic > Deep subsurface > Groundwater | place: USA... | reverse complement strand
TAGCACCTGCGCCCTACAAGAACGTTATCAAGGGCATTCGCGGCCTTGGCCGCCAGAACCACAACATATAGGGGCGACTGGAGCTAAGGAGATACCCCATTTAAAATAATCTTGGGGTGTCAAATTGGCCTGCTCCTTGGTTTTTATACCTTTGTGTTAGGGGTTTTCACCTTTCTTTGGTATGCGGTCTATAGAGCATTTGCAGAACATGATAACCCAGTGGCGCATGCGGTGATCCTGGCATCTGTAATAACCTTTGCATTTATCATCTTGACGTCCGTGGTTACCATGGTATTTACTACAATCATAAGGGAAGGCCAGAGGAAAATCATGGAGAATGGAGGTCCGGCCAATGAAAGCGAAAATTAACGTAACGATCATCTTGCTTGGAATATTGCTTGCCTGGGGGCTAAATCCCCATTGCGTCTTTGCTGAAGATAAATATCTTATTCCCGGGGATGCGCGGAAAGGCTGGCAGGCATTCTCCGAAAAAGGTTGTATCCAATGTCATGGCATGGGTGAAAAAGGAAAAAATAGCATAGCGCCTGATCTGTCGAGGCGCCCCTCCTCCCATCTGTCCTCCGGCGGATTGGCGGCGGCGATGTGGAACCATGCACCGGAGATGTGGGAAAAGATGTCTGCAAAATGGATTAAATTTGAACGACTTAACGAGACAGAGATGTCCGATCTCTTTGCTTTTCTCTACTTCATCCGTTATCTGGATGAACCGGGGAGCGCTGCTAAAGGGAAAGAAGTGTTAAGGACAAAAGGATGTACCGAATGCCACAGCATTGGGGAAAAAGGCGGTAAAATCGGTCCCGACCTTGCGATGTGGGCGGAATTTACGAATCCCGTACTCTGGGTGCAAATGATGTGGAACCATGCCCTAAAAATGAAAAATGCGATGGATAAAGGGACGGTTGCCTGGCCAAAGCTGGGAAAGGATGATGTCGCAGACATCATTGCCTACATAAGGACCTTTAAATCCTCTAAAAAAGAAGATGTGTTTCTCGCTCCTGGCGATCCCGCGGAGGGGAAGCAGCTATTTTCTCAAAAAGGTTGTGCGCAGTGCCATGCCACCCAGGGAACAGGTATAACAAAGGGGGCCAACCTTGGCGTACAGAAAAAGGATTTTCCGCCGACGATAGGTCAGTTTGCAAGTCTCATGTGGAATCACTTCCCACAGATGTTTGATGAAATGCAGAAGGAGAATATCAAAATACCGGAGCTATCAGCCAAAGATATAGCCGCTATTACCGCGTATCTATTCTCTATCCGCTATTTTGACCCTATTGGAGACAGAGTTTCTGGGAAGAAGTTATTCCAGGAAAAGCGATGCAACATTTGCCACGATATTCGGAAAGATGCGGGAGGTAAAAAAGAAGGGCCCAATCTGGCCAAGCTGAAAGGAATCGTTTCTCCCATTTACATGGCAACGGCATTATGGAATCATGGTCCCAAGATGATAGCAATCATGAAAGAAAGAAACATAAAATGGCGGAAGATTGCCGATAAAGAATTAATCGATCTTGTGGCATACTTCAATGAAGGCGATTGATTTGGGTATGCGTTATGCGAGTGCCTGTCCCATGTTAAACGCAAAACGGAGGGTGGGTTATGCCGAATGAAGAAAATGAAGGAACGAACAATTTCGTAACCGAAGAGATGCGCCGGCGGATATCCCGATCCACATGGCCAATGACCATAGTCGTCGTGCTATTGGGCATTGGTGTATTTCTCTATGTGACCATGGGCAAGTATGACCATACTTCGCAGGGCCAGTTCGTCGGACCTGGCAAGTGCAAGGAATGCCATAAAGAGCAATACGCCTCGTGGAAAAAGACCCGAATGGCGAACAGCTTCCATGTACTTCGGGCAGGCGAGAAGGTTCAGGAGAAGCGAATAGCCGGCCTCGATCCGGACAAGGACTACACACAGGATGAGACCTGCCTGCCGTGCCATACGACCGGATACGGTTTGGTGGGCGGCTTCGTTTCAATCGAAAAGACTCCCGATATGGCCGGTGTCACTTGCGAGGCGTGCCATGGACATGGCGGCGCATACGTAAACACGGTGATGGACCCCAAGAATCCAACCTTCAAGACTTCCGCTGCCAGGAATGCAGGGCTGAACTATCCGCCAACGGAGAATGTTTGTCGGGAATGCCACAACGCGCGCAGCCCGTTTGTGGGAAGGGACTACAAATTTTATTTTAATGAACGCGTCAAGCTTGGCACCCATGAGCACTACCACCTGAACTATGAACATGGAAAGTAACCGGCGGCATCATGCCCGCCAAGTGAGGATATTACAATAAACGATGGAGGAACCAAGTGAAAACAATTACAATGGCGACGATTTTGGTAATGGCAATGATGATCGGGAACGCGATGGCTGTTCAGTCCGGGAAAACGCTTGGATGGGACAGCCCCAAAGGAAAAGTGACATTTGATGGCAAGGTGCATGCGGACAAGGGATTGAAATGCAATGACTGTCATACAAAGATCTTCAAGATGAAAAAGGGTTCAACGACCATGAAAATGGCTGACTTGAACGCGGGAAAATTCTGCGGTGAATGCCATAATGGTACAAAGGCATTCAAAACGGACGATAGCGCCAATTGTGCCAAATGCCATAAGAAGTAATTGCATGGACTTTCTGCCCGATTTCATTTGGGCGTGGGCGTCGCTTGCGGTCCGAAATAGTCCCAGGGAACGAAAAGGCAGGATGTTTGTCTATGGAATATCCGTCTTCAGGGGTCATGGGAGGAGGTGGGCGGAATGGATTTTGGGTTTTCACCGGAGCAGAAGACGCTGGCCCAGGCGGTGACGCGTTTTGTGGAACGGGAACTGTTGCCGGGCTACCACCAGCGCGACAAGGAAAAGACGTTCCCCCGGGATGTCTGGAAGAAACTCGGCGAGCTGGGACTGATCGGGATGGGCGCGCCCGTCGAGGACGGGGGCCACGGGGCCGATTGCGTCACCGAGGGGATCGCGGCCGAGGCGGTGGGAAGGGGTGATCCCAATATCGGCGTGGCCGCCTTTGCGGCCGCGGAATTGTGCGCCCAGGCGCTCTTGGCCGGGAGCGGGCAGGCCAAGTCCGATTTTCTGGCCCCGATGCTCCGGGGGGATAAGGTTCCGGCCATCGCGGTGACCGAACCCCACTGCGGCACGGACGCCGTTGCGATGCGGGCGAAGGCGGTGCGGAAAGGGGAGCGGTACCTTCTCAGTGGGGAGAAGTCCGGCATCACCCTCGCCAAGGCGGCGGATTTCTTTGTCATCTTCGCGAAGACCGATCCTGCCGCCGGCGCGGCAGGTGTGAGCGCCTTCGCCGTTCCGGGGGACTCTCCGGGGCTCACGCGTCAATTTTACGAGGATATGGGGAGCAAGACGCTCTGCCGCGGATCGATCTTCCTGGATGACGTGGAGATCCCGGAAGCGTATCGGCTGGGGAAGGAGGGAAAGGGCTTCCGGACACTCATGAAGGGGTTCGACGTAAGCCGCGTTTACCTTGCCCTCCTCTGCCTCGGCGCGGCGGCGAAGTCCGTGGAGGAGACCATCGAATACACCAAAGGGCGCCTTGCCTTTCAGAAGCCCCTCGCGCAGTTTGAAGGGGTCTCTTTCACGGTGGTGGAGCATGCGGCCATGTTAGAGGCCGTCCGGCTGCTTTGCTACAAAGCCTTGTCGCTGCGCGATCATGGCCTTCCGCACACCAAAGAGGCGGCGATGGTCAAATGGATGGGCCCCCGATTCTCCGTCGATGCGATCCGGGATTGCCTGTTGCTCCACGGCCATTACGGATACACGCAGGAATACCGGTTCGAGCAGCGGCTGCGGGACGTCATGGGGCTGGAAATCGCGGACGGCACCGCACAGATCTGCAAGATCGTGGCCGCGAGAGAACTCTTCGGAAGAGAGTGGCTTAAGGAGGGCAAATGAAGTTTGGACGCATGAATATCATTGTGGGCGCAACAACGAATTGAACGGCGCTTTCTTCCACGCCGCCACCGGAGCAGAATCGGGATCGGGGATCTACAGCCCGGTCCAGAGGGCGATCCGGTAGGCCGCCATGCCAACGAGATAAGAGACGACGAGTGTCAGAACCAGCGAAGTAACAAACCAGCGGCGGTCGGCCATCTCCCGCTTCATGACGGCAATCGTGGCCGCGCAAGGGACGAAGAGCATCAGGACCGTGAGGAAGGAGAGCGCCGGGGCGTGTCCCATCACCGTGGGCAGGACCTTCAGGAGCCCCTGACCCCCTACGCCGTAAAGGACGCCGAGAGTGGCAATGGCGTTTTCCTTGGCAACGACACTGGTGATCAGCGCCGTCACCATCTTCCAGTCGAGGCCGAGGGGTAGGCCGAGCGGTTCGAGGAGGTGACCGATCCAGGCGAGGATGCTGGTCTCCGTCCGGCCGTCGGGGAAGTAGGCCAGGAGCCAGACGAGGATGGACATGGTCAGGATGATCGTACCCGCTTTCCTGACGAAGGCGACTGTCCGCCACCAGACGACGTGCCCGATCGTATTCGGGTCGGGGCGGTGATAGAGGGGGAGTTCCATGATGAAAGGGGTCGGCTCCTCCTTCATGAAGAAGTTGTGAATGACCATTCCGACGGCGCCCAAGACGAGGATGTTGAGGGTGACGAGCGACCAAACGACGAGGGTCGCATCGGCCGCAAAGACGGCGGCGGCGACGAAGGTGAGGACCGCAAGGCGCGCCGTGCAGGGGACGAAGGGGGTCAGCAGCATCGTGAGGAGGCGGGCCTTTTTCGACTCGATGATCCGGACGCTCATGATCGCCGGGACGTTGCAACCGAAGCCGATGCACATCGGGATGAAGCTCTTGCCGTGGAGCCCCACGAGGTGCATGAAGCGATCCATGACAAAGGCGGCCCGGGCCATGTAACCCACGTCCTCGAGGAGGGCCAGCGTGGCGAAGAAGATCAGCAGGATCGGCAGAAAGGTCAGGACCGACCCGGCGCCTCCGATCACCCCGCCGATCAGGAGCCCCCGGAGCCAGTCCGGGGCGGTCGTCAGAAACGGTGTGATGTCGGCAGTGAAACCCTTGATGAGCCCTTCCAGGAGTTTCTGGAGGGGGAAGCCGACCTTGTAGGTCAGGAAAAAGACGCCGCCGAGGACGGCGAGGAGGACCGGAATGCCGAAAACAGGGCGGGTCAGCACATGGTCGATCCGGTCGGTCATGACGACCTGTCCCATCCGGAACCGGGAGACGCAGGCGCGCGTGATCTCCTCGACCCAGTCGTACCTGCCGCAGACGACGGCGTGGAGGGAATCCTCATGGGCGATGAGGAGCGAACGGACCTGCCCCCATACCGGCGCCGGGGCCAGCCCCTCCATCATCGCCGAGATCTCCGGGTCCCCCTCCATGAGTTTCGCGGCGATCCACGGTGTCGTGTAAGGGGGGTGCACCGAATCCCGGATCAGGGCCGTCAGCTCCTCAAAGAGCTTGCGGTGATCCTCTCTGACCAGCGGAAGTTTCGGCAGGGTCTGCGCCTCCCCGTGGGAGACGGAGATGATCCGCTGAACGAGCTCCCGAATGCCGCGGTTTTTTGTCGCGATCATCGGGACGACCGGGAGACCGAGGGCCTTCTCCAGCGCTTCGGCGTCCACCCTGATCCCCTGCGCCTCCGCCACATCCAGCATGTTCACGGCCACGATCACCGGCGAGCCGAGGAGGAGGATTTCCGCGAGCAGGTAGAGGCTCCGCTCAAGGGCGGCGGCGTTGACCAAAAGGACGATGACGTCGGGGGCCTCATGGATGATGAATTCCCGGGCGGCCTTCTCCTCCTCCGAAAAGGCCGTCAGGCTGTACGTGCCGGGGAGATCGACGATCCTCATCTCCACGCCGTCCGCGGTATGCGCGCCCTCCTTTTTTTCAACGGTCTTCCCGGGCCAGTTGCCGACATGTTGCGAAAGCCCCGTCAGGATGTTGAACACCGTCGATTTTCCCGCGTTGGGCTGGCCGGCGAGGGCGACGAGGAGCGCCTCGCTCTGAGGGCGCGGACCCTTCTCTTCACGGGGGAGACGGCTGACGAGGATCTTTGCGGCCTCGCCGGCGCCGAGGGCGACGCGCGTGTCGGCCACCTGAACGATGACCAGCCCGCCGCTTGCACGGAGAAAACGAATCCTCGTGTTGAGGACGATCCCCATCCCCGCCAGCCGGCTGATCAGGGCATGGTCGCCGGAGATCGCATGGATGATTCCCTCTTCGCCGTTTCCGAGGGAGGTGACCGGCGGATATCTGTTTGGTGTTGTCATGTTCTTTCCGTGATTTGTCTGTTGGGTTATCCTTAGCACAAAACCGGTTTGAATGAAACATTCATGACGACGAATCGTCACAAAGGACGATGAAAATCTCCCCTAACCCCTCTTTGCCAAAGAGGGAATAATAAAGTCCCCCTTTAACAAAGGGGGATAGAGGGGGATTTGGGGTGCATTTTCAGATGAAAAACAGCCCTTCTCAACCACGCGTCGCTGTGTTATGAAACGCTCATGACGGCTTGCCTTTCACAAAGGGGGATGAAAATGGCTGGGCAGACCCATCCCCACCCTGGCCCTCCCCTTGAAGGGGAGGGAAGTTGGATCAAATGATTTCAATAATTTGATAGCGCATTTTCGAGTGAAAGACCGGATCGGGTCGTCCACCTGCGGGCGAGGGCGAGAAGGTTTTTACGTTTTAGGTTTTACGTAAAAATTGTGTCTCCCCGTGCGGGGAAGAAGGGGCCGGATCACATTTTGCTTGCGGATGACTGCCAAGGAGGGCGTTATGGAAACCGATCACCGTCCGTGGGGGTACTACACGGTTCTAAGCGATGCGCCGGACCACAAGGTCAAACGGATCTGCGTTTATCCGGGGAAGCGCCTGAGTCTCCAGCGCCACCGACGTCGGGCGGAGCACTGGTACCTTGTCCGCGGGGAGACGGTGGCGACCATCGAAGATCGGGAGATTTCCCTCCGGGCGGGCGAGGCCGTCGACATCCCCTGCGGGGCGTCCCATCGCCTCCGGAACACGGGAGACGAGGAGGCGGTCGTGATCGAGATCCAGACGGGGGACTATTTTGGAGAGGATGATATCGAACGCATTGCGGACGACTACGGCCGCGCTTGAGAGCACTCCCGGATGAGGCGCAGGCCGTTGTCGCGGAAGACCGCATCGTAGAAGCTCTGGGAGAGGTCAAGTCCGAGAAGGGTGTCGATCTCATCCTCACGGGGGAACAGGATATTCGGAAAGTCTGAACCATAGATGATCCGCTCCCGGTTCGTCTCCAGAAAATCGTTGCCGAGATCGAACATGGAACCGAGTCGGGGGAGGAAGGAGAAAGCCGTGTCCAGGTAAATCCCGGGATGGTCGGCGAGGAGCTCCCCGAAAGCCCCGTACTCCAGGGAGCCCATGTGGGCGACGATCGCCGGGAGGTCCGGATAGCGGGCGAGGAGCCGCCGGAAGGGGGCGACGCCCACAAACGCGTTTCCTACCGGCCCTGTTCCCACATGGAAGAGGAGCCTTTTTTGCTTCGCCATGACCAGCTCATAGAGGGGGAAGAGGCGCTCGTCGTCGGGGTAGAAACGCTGGACGAGGAGTTGCAGCTTGAAGCCGAGGATTCGGGGGTGGTCCAGCAGGTCGGCGGCCATCGCGAGACCGTCTTGGTCGTCGGGATGGAAGGCCGCGAAACAGTAGAGGTCCGGCAGCTCCGTTAGAATGTTCCGGTTCCAGTCGTTGAGCCCCCGCGCAATGTCTTTCCGATGGGCGTAATTGGAATAAACCACCGGGCCGACGCCCCGCTCGCGGAGGTAATCGACGCACCCACGCCAGTATAACGGATGGAGGATGCTCCACCCGTAGTCCGTGACGAACTTTCGCCGGATCGCGTCGAACAGGCGGTCCGGAAAGAGGTGGACGTGGAAGTCCACCAGCGGCTCCGGCAGGCGTTTCGCCTTCGGCGGCATCAGACCTCTCCGGCCTTCCCCGTCTTCTTCAGCCGCTTGGCCTCTTTCTTTTCCTTTAACGTTTTGGCAGGTTTTTTCTTGGTGTCTTTTTTGACGTCCTTGTCTTTGCCCATGAGTTCTCCTCCTCTTGTGATTTGATGCTGTCCGCAACCCCCATACAGGATGGCCCTTTTTTTCGCAACCAAAATCTTCTGTTCGTTTATATCTCTGCCGGGGAAATCGCCGTTCACAGATATCCCGCCACGCGGAGACCGAGCAGGATCGTAACCAGCGCGGCGCCTGTCAGGATGCGGCCGCAGAGACGGTGGGCGGCACGGAGGCGCCCCGTCCGGTCCCGGATTTTGAATTGCAGGAGGCCGAGAATGGGCGTTGCGACAGCCGCCGCGATGGTCAAGGCGCCGAGCCAGGTGTGCGGCGTCCGGAGGTGTCCCTTTGCGGCGGCGGCCACCGCTGCAATCGTGGCCGTCATCCCGGACAGAATGAAAAGTGTTCCGAGAATTCCGGCGGCGCGGTGGCGCCGGAGCCACCACGGCTTCCGTCTTTGCGTCGCCGCAACAAGGAACGCGGTGAAAAAGGAGAGGAACCCCGCCGCCATCAACCCGGCATGCCATTTGAAAAGGATCATGGGCAAGGACCTCCGCCTGTCTGTACGTCGGGATTCCGGTTTAGTCAACGGGGCGTTTTCCGCATATCCAGTCTGGCGGTTTTTGACCCGAAGATGCTGCAACTCACCGTGACCTCAAGAAGATCCCCAGCGCCGATTTCTACCGGATAAACATAGGCGAAGGTGGCCTGTCCCGGCTGGCTCTGGTATTCGGTGGCGGCGATCGTCTTATCGGCCCTCTTGATTTCAACCTTTTTCACGTAGTGGATGGCGGGGTCCTTCGATGCGTGGGTGATCCGGACCTCCAGCGTGTGTTGGGCCTGGTCGTAGGAAAGCGCAACCTCCTGGGGGGAGTTCGCCCTGCCGGATGCGGGGAAGAGGGCCGCCAGAAGGATGGTCATCAGTACGCAAGCCGCGACGACATCTCCCCGCAGGCCTCTTCTGCGTCGTTGGTTTCTCCGGTCTCTCTCTTCCGCGATCATCATGGTTGCATCTGTCCTTATGTTTTTACAGCGAAATTTCCATATCCTGGCGCAGGGCGAAGCACTCAAGCGGCCGGCCGGCCGCGATTCTCCGGCAGTCGTGCACCATCCCGTCCACCGCCTCGTCCGTCCGATCCTGGTTGTGGTGAAAGAGGCCGAGACGGACGACGCCGGCGTCGAGGGCGAGGCGTATGACGTCCGTGTAAACGGAATGGCCCCAGGTCCGGGTTAGAAGATAATCTTCGGGGAGGTATTCGGCGTCATGAACGAAAAGGTCCGCCTTTTTTGCGAAGGCCCGGTAATCCTCATATTCCAGTCCGCCCGGGTGCCGGTAGGTCAGTTCGTTGTCAGTCAGAAAGACGAAGGATTTCCCTTCTTCCTCGAAACGGTACCCCCGCCCCTGGTTCGGGTGGCTGATCGGAATGGGGGTAATGGTCATGCCGCCGATTTGGAAGGTTTCCTGACAGGTTTCCTGATAGCGGATGTCCGCCTCGATGTCCCCGAAATTCACAGGGAAATAGGGGGGGGCCATGACGGATGCGATCATTTCCCTGAAAGAGGAGCGCGTAAAGGGACAGCCGGCAAGGTCGATCCGCGTGTCGGTCAGGTAGATGGGCTTGAAAAAGGGGAACCCCATGACGTGATCCCAGTGGGTGTGGGTAAAGATCATCGTATAATTGTGACGGTTCTCGGTTAGAAGGCGGTTCCCCAGCCTGCGGATGCCCGTTCCGGCGTCGATGATGACGATGTGGTCGTCTTTCGTCCGGATTTCAAGGCAGCACGTGTCTCCTCCGTACCGCTCGTATTCCTTGCCCGAAACCGGAATGGAGCCCCGTGCGCCCCAGCAGCGGATCAACATATCATCCTCTCCCTTTGCAGTTTAGACAATTAGACGGAAATCCTTTTCCAGAAAAATGGACCGGCAGGCATCGACCACGGCGGGGTCGTAAAGGATCCCACGCTGAGAGAGGATCTCCGCCAGCGCCTTCTCCAGCCCCGGCAAAGGCCGGTAGGAGCGCGGCGAAGCCATCGCCTCCACCACATCCGCCACCGCCAGTACCCGCGCCCCCTGCAGGATCTCTTCTCCCCTCAGGCCCAAGGGATATCCCGAACCATCCATCCGTTCATGATGCTGCCAGACGATCCGCGCAAGGGGCCAAGGGAAATCGCCCTCTTTCAGCATATCGTACCCCGTCTGCGCGTGCGTCTTGATCAACTGAAACTCCGATTCCGACAACTTTCCCGGCTTGCCCAGGATCTCCGCCGGCAACGAGATTTTTCCGATGTCATGGATGAGGGCCGCCGTCCGGATCCCCGCGATCGCCTCTTCGGCAAGCCCCATCTCCGTCGCGATCGCCCGCGCCAGATCCGCCGCCCGTTTCTGATGGCCTGCCGTGAAAGGATCCTTGGCTTCGACTGCCAGGACCAATGTTGTTAACGTCGCCCCCATCGCCCGCCGCAGGTTGACCAACGTCCGATTCAGATTTTCCTCCGCCTCGCGGCGGTCGGTGAGCGACCGCTGAAGAGAGCCGGTCTGCTGCCGTACGGCCAGGGTCACTTGCGTCTGATAGCCTGCCGCAAGGCCGATCAGGATGGCGGTCAGGAAGGCAAGCGCAAGCGTGAGCCCCCGGAACTGAAGAAGGGGTCTCTCCACGGCCGCGCTCCATCCCCCGGCGGGAAGGGCCGTTAGTTTCCAGGTTCCATCCGGCAGATCGATCGGGAAGGAAACGGGGTTTCCCTCCAATGCAGCCTTTTTCCCGAAGAAGAGACGGCCGGAACGGTCCAGCAGGGCGATCTCCAGACCGCTCGGCGGGGAATCCAGGCCCGCCCGGGCGAGAATGGGGGGGAGGTCCAGGACGAGGGAGATCAGTCCCCATAAGTTTTCCTTCGCATAAACGGCCTGCCGGGCGACGAGTCCCAGCCCCTTGGGGCGCAGCGCATAAGGGCCGCTGATCACGATCCGGCGCGAGCGGACGGCGCGCTGGACATCGGCGCGGATTTTGGGGCGCGGATCGCGGATCAGATCATGTCCTGCGAGGCTTTCGCTGCTTCCCGCCGGGAAGAGAAACTGGGTGATCCCTTCGGGGGCGATGGAGAGGCTTTTGACGCCGCTCTCCCCGCTGAAAAGGCCGGCCGCATAGGCGGCGAATTCCACCGGAGAAATTTCCTGACCCACGCCGACCCGTCCGTCCACGAAGGTCTTGAGCCCCTTCAGGATGGCCAGTCGGCTGTTGATTTCTGCGCCGAGGGATCGACCCTGAACCGTCAGGAATTCACCGATCTGCGCCCGTTTTTCTGTGAGGAGCTTACCCTGGTACCATAGCCCCGTCCACCACCAGAAAGGCAGCAGCAGAATCAGCGCAAGCAGCGCGGCGATCACGGTCCTGCGGCGAGATTTGTTCTTCAACGGCGACTGGATCATGGGCGCCCCGACTTATGGAGGAAGGCGTGAAAAGTCCTCTCCGGTCTGTTTGTTTTGAGTTCAATATCCGTTTGTTCCTTTCCTGTCAAGAAATTAATCTTTAGCCCGGTTTCCGGATGCCATCGTAAAAATAGAACATTTGTGGATACAACTCCTTCAGGACGGCATCCTTCCCGTTGCCGCGACGAGACCTGAATTTCTGCCGAAACTTGGTAAATCGTCATTCCTGCGGAAGCAGGAAGCAGTCATTTCCGTGGCTTCATAGATTCCCGCTTTCGCGGGTATGGCGACTTTTTATGAAGTTGTCAGGCTTCTTTTTCGAACTTGTCCTTCTCCGCGCCGCAGACGGGGCAGACCCAGCCGGCTGGGAGCTCTTCGAAGCGGGTTCCCGGTTTGACGTTTCCCTCCGGATCTCCCTTTTCCGGGTCATAGACGTAGCCGCAGACCGTACAGACAAAGCGCGCCGCCTTCGCAACCGGGGCTGCGGGTTTCGGCGCTTCCTCTTTCTGGTACGTGGGGGCGTTTTTCGGGGCCTTGCCGCCTTTGACCTTATGGTAGTAAGCGTAGGTCATCGGTTCTGCCGCGGCGTCCAGGATGTCGCACTCCACGATCCGGCCGAGGAAGATCGTATGGGTTCCGCAGTCCATCTCGCCCACCACTTCCGCCTCGATGAAGGCGACGGCGTGGTCGATGACGATGGGGATCCCGGTCTTCCCCATCTGCGTCCGGACGCCTTCGAACTTGTCGATCTCCCGGCCGCACTTGAAACCGAACCGGCCGATCAGCGTCATCGGCGTTGCCTCTTCGAGGATGGAGACGGCGAAGAGCCGGCTCAAGACGATCTGCTCGTGGGTGAAGTTCTGCTTGTTGATGCTGACCGCGATGGTGGGCGGTTCCGAGGTAACCTGGAAGACCGTGTTGGCGATCTGACCGTTGAACCGTCCCTCTTTGCCTGAGGTGATTACGTAGAGGCCGTAGCTGAGCTTGTAAAACGCGGATTTGTTCATCGTCTCTCCTCTCTCTTCCTTATCAATAGTAGGGACAGCTCCCGATTATTTACTCCCAGCCTTGCGGCAGCTTGTGTGGGGGACAGATTTGAAATCTGTCCCCCACGCCGCAAGACTCCATCAAGGGGTCTTGGGAGGGCGGACCGATGGTCCCGGCGCCCGGGGCGGACGTTCACCGAAAATCCCCCGGCCGATCCGGACGATCGTTGCCCCCTCCTCGACGGCGATCGCATAATCCCCGGTCATCCCCATCGAGAGCTCCCGCATCTCCACGCCGGGGATCCCGTCGGTTTCGATCCGGTCTCGGAGTTCGCGGAGCGCCCGGAAGAAGGGTCGGGCCTCCTCCGGATCGTCGAACCAGGGGGGCATCGTCATGAGACCCCGGACCGAAAGGTTCGGGAGCGGGGCGACGGCCCGGACAAGCCGGACGGCGTCCGCGATCGGGACGCCGCTTTTCGTCGCCTCCCCGGCGACATTGACCTCGATCAGGATCTTCATGATTAGACCGGCCGCCCGGGCGTGCCGGTCGAGCTCGACGGCGAGTTCCAGCCGATCCACCGAGTGGATCATGTCGAAGAGGCGGACGGCGTTTTTCGCCTTGTTCGTCTGGAGCCGGCCGATCAGATGCCATTCACCGGATTTGCCGATCGTTTCGAGCTTTCGCTTCGCCTCCTGGACGTAGTTTTCGCCGATGATGTCCACGCCGGCCCGCACGGCCTCGACGATCCGGTCGTCGTGGACCGTCTTCGTCACCGCCATCAGCCGGACCGCGGAGGGGGGGCGGTGCGACCGGCCCGCCGCCTCCGCGATGATTTCCCGGACCTGCCGGATGTTATCTGCGACGTCCATGGTGAATGTTCTCGAAAAATGTTATCATTTTAGCAAATTACAAAACTCCCCATTCTGTCATTCCCGCGACGTGTCTGGGCGGGAATCCAGTTTGTAATGGCCATGAAATCATGGATGCCAGAGCAGAGCATTCGGGCATGACAAAACGTTTTGCAATGACCTCATTTTAATGGGGGACCGCTCCCTGCTGTCCCTACTTTTCAAAACGGATCGCCGCGACACGCTTCAGCGCGTCGACGACCTCGCACAAGGGGAGACCCACAACGTTCGAAAAGGAACCGCGGATCTCGCGGATAAAGCAGCCGCCCATCCCCTGGACGGCGTACGCGCCCGCCTTGTCGTAGGGCTCCTTAGTGCCCGTGTACCAGGCCATCTCATCCGGGGCTATCTTGCGGAAGAGGACTGCGGACTCCACGACCTCCCGGATCCGAACCCCCCGATTCGGCCGGGTGATGCAGAAACCCGTCAAGACCTCGTGCGCCCGATCGCTCAGTTTTTCAAGCATCTTCGTTGCTTCCTCCGGGGATCGCGGTTTCCCGAGGATCTCTCCCGCGACGACCACGACCGTGTCGGCGCCGAGGATCCAGGCATCCGGGTGACGCAGCGCGACGGAGAGCGCCTTTTCCTCGGAGAGACGCAGGACGTGTTCCCGAGGCGTCTCCTCCGGCCGGAAGGTCTCGTCGATGTTGCCCGGCATGATATCAAAATCGAGGCCCATGAGTTTCAGGATCTCGATGCGGCGGGGCGTGGCGGAGGCCAGGATGAGCCGTCCCGATATGGTGATTCCCATGCAAATTCCCCTCGATTTCCCCCTTCGCCGTCTGCAGATCTTATAGAGGAACGTCCGCACCCTGTCAAGCGTTCAACCGGGCGGGCCGCCGTCCGCAAGAAGAGAAAATTGCACTGGACATTTTCCTTTCTTCCGATTAAGAAAAAAGAAGAACAGTGAGAGAGAATCGGGGGAGTGACTGGTTTTTGGACTCTTTTTACGGGGGTGACTTAATGAACGGGAAAACAATCTTCGGCCTCCTGGCTGGTCTCATGCTGGTCTTTGTCCTTGCCTGGCCACTCGCGGCGGCGGAGCAGACGTTCGACTTGACCATCCCCGGCTGCACATCATGAGGGCCTTTCGCGAGGATAGGTTCTATCCTCAAAGGCGTGGACGGGATCATTGGGTTTGCAATCGCGGCGGAACATACGATCCGGGTCACCTTCGACGACCTGAAGACAGATCAGCAGAAAATCACCGATGCGCTTCTCCAGGGCGGCGTGGCCATCCCCGGGAAACCGGAACCCGGAACCCATAACAGAAAAGCCGTTTTCCTATAAATGAGCCCCCTTTTTGTCCCCCCTTTTTAATCTTCGACTTTTTACGAAGCCGGCATGATTTCCGTTACAGATATTCCTTTAAACCCTTCCTTTCGAGAATCTCCACGACCTTCCGGACATCCTGCGACTGGCCCCGGCGACAGATGAGGAGGGCGTCGTCCGTCTCGACGACGAGGAGGTCCCGGACGCCGACCAAGGCGACCAGTTTCCCCGGGCTGTGGACCAGGGAATCGAACGCATCGATTCCGATCAAGCCCCCCC